>Ga0172373_10003073_pt1 | contig 24826 bp, 17 predicted proteins | sample Lak10m_2_FD_114546 | JGI IMG/M metagenome (GOLD analysis project Ga0172373, IMG submission 114546) | Freshwater microbial communities from Kabuno Bay, South-Kivu, Congo - kab_092012_10m | ecosystem: Environmental > Aquatic > Freshwater > Lake | place: Democratic Republic of the Congo...
ATCAAGGCAAAGAAGAAGTCAGATGAGGTAGTTGTTATTGATGCAATTGCTGAAATTAAAGAAACTATTACATCGGCCTTTAGCGATCTTTCAAATACTCTTAAGTCTTTGCAGGCTGAGGTAGAAGTACTAAAGTCTACCGCAATTGACAAAGAGACAGTAAAAAGTTCGTTTGATGCAGTCGCCAGAGATATCGCTGCAACTAATGAACGATTCAGTGAGTTTGGAAAGCGTGTTGACGCAGTAGAAGCAGATACCGCATTCCGAAAGTCTGGCGATCTAGGCGAGATCGTTCAGGATCGACCACAGGAAACTATGGTTGAAAAATCCTTATGGGGCGGACGTTTCCTCAAAACAGCCGACTTATTTAATTAAGTAAACAACTCGGAGGTGACAATATGTCGGAAGAAATAAAGAAAAACCAGCCAGGAGAATCAGGCCAACTCGGTGGAACTACACCAGGTCTTTATCAGGCACAAGGTGCGTATGCATCTGGTTCTGATGCAGGCTCAAATATCCCTGGCAATTATACTGATGGTGGTGTTCTTGGAAACATTCCAAACGCCAACCTAGGTCTTACAACAGGACCAAATGCAGTAAATCCTTCAGGTGAGGCTGGAAGCGGTATCCTACGCCCTGAACAGGCACAGCGTTTCATTGATTACGTTTGGGACGCTACAGTTCTCGCCCAGGATGGTCGTCGTGTCACAATGAGAGCAAATACCATGGAACTCGAAAAGATTAACGTGGGTGAACGAGTAATTCGTTCTGCTGCTCAAGGTGTCGGTGACTACACCAATAGTGGTGCTACATTCAGCAAAGTTGAACTTACAACCAAGAAGATTCGTCTAGATTGGGAAGTTACTGCTGAAGCACTCGAAGATAATATTGAAGGGGCTGCGCTTGAAGATCATCTAGTTCGCTTGATGACAAACGCATTCGCTAACGATATTGAAGACCTCGCTATTAATGGCGATGGTGCAACTGGAAACTTCCTTTCAATTATGAAGGGATTCGTCAAGAAGCACAAGGACAATGGAGATTCGCACGAAGTTGCGATGACCGTTGCTGACAATGCTTGGACACCAGAAAAAATGCAAGAGATTATTCTAGGCATGCCACGTAAGTATCGTGCTCTTAAGAATAACCTCAAGTTCTATGTAGGTACAGACACATTTGCTGGTATCGTTAAGCATAACGGTACTCTTGCTGATGCAATTGCTGAAGCAATGGGTAATCGTGTTGCTGGTACTGCTGCAAACCGTCAAGCATATCTTGATGGAAACGGCCAGACATTCGGTGGAGCACGTACAACACGTGTTCTCGGAATTGATGTCCAAGAAGTTCCTTACTATCCAGAAGGATATGTCGATTTGACATTCCCACAGAACCGTGTATGGGGCTTCCAACGTGATATCGTCGTCAACCGTGAATACAAGGCAAAGAAGGATACAATTGAGTATACCGTCTTCGTCCGTTTTGGTATTCAATGGGAAGAAGAAGACGCTATTACATGGGCAGACGCTGCTGCAGATGCATAATCTGTAAACAGTAACCTTTGAGAGGGGGTAGGGGCTAGATCTCCTCCCCCTCTTAACTTTTAGTATTCTGTTATAATAGTCATAAGGAGGTAAATAATGGAAGAAAATAATTTAGATAATAATGTTCCAGCATATATTGCTGAGGGCGAATCAGTCATTCTAAGCGATAATGTTACTGCAGAATTTTCTGTGGAAGCAGTCTTAGCCGAAGAACCAGTTGTTGAGGCTCCTGTGTATGAGACAAAGGTAGAAGAGGTTGCCCTAGAAAACAATATTCAGGCAACAGTTTCTGCTCCAGAGCCAGAAGTAACTGCTATCACTTCAAATGATTTAGCAAGTTCTTCTGAAACTCAGGCACTAGGATCTGTCGCAGACGGAGCAATCGGAGTAACTTGGGTACCAAAAACAGTTGAAGCGCCACAAAATGAAAAGCCTGCTGTTGAAAAGTTAGCAGTATTTTCTACAAAGAATATTAGTGTTCCAGGTTTAGGAAAAGTCTATCGTGGATATAATATCGTTAAACAAGATGCTGCAGATGAATGGGTAACTAAGCCTTATATTAGACTTGCTACTCCAGAAGAAGTAGCGAAGGAATTTGGTAAGTAATAGTGCAAATTTTGAGAGTTCCGCCATATAATAATATTGTTGTTCAATATTATACTGTGCCATTAACTTGGCCTAATAATAAAGACATAAGAGTTAGAATAACAGATCTGGCGGACTCTTCAAAACAAATATTAGTATATCCATCACCAGTAACTCCAGGACAAGTTTTAGATAATTATTCACATAAATTTTCTGGAAAATATGATAATAATTACAAGATAGAAGTTTTTCAACATGAACTAGATAGTGTTTTACTGTATGAAGAATATTACGAGGTTATTAGACCATACATAGACCCAAACACATTAGGGGAAACAGCATCAGAGATTAATGAATATAAAAATTATGAGTTAATTGCAAGATCTCTTATTGACACATACATTAAAGACGGCTTTTATAATAAAAAAATTATCATAAACACTTCTGGAAATGGTTCAGATTATTTCCCTGTTTGGCACAATGCCAACAAGATTTTAAAAGTTTATGAAAACAATTTACTAGTATATGATTGCGACAATGAAGAAGATTATGAAGTAGAATATAGATTGTTAGCAGATAAGTCTGCTATTTATAAAATTGATGTAGCGACTGCAAGCGAACGAAGAAATAGGATGGAGCACGACATAACAAAAATTGCAACCGCACATGGAGATTTGGGGCACGTGGCTTATGTCCCCACGGATTTTCCTAAAGGCGTAGATTATGATTTTGTATTAGGTGTTGGATATCTTAACGTTCCGTCAGATGTTGAAATAGCAGCAAAGATGCTTATTGATGATATTAAGTGTGGTAAATTGGATTATTACAAGAGATATATATCAGCATACAATACAGATCAGTTTAGAATTCAGTTTGACAAAGGAATTGTGTATGGAACTGGAAATCTTCTTGTAGACAAAATACTAGAAAAATATATTACTTCAATAACTAAGCCAGGAGTATTATAATGATTTGCGAGGAAACAGACTTCGCATTTCCGATGCTGGCAGATATATATCATCCTATAGTTGAGCAAGGTGTATATGGAGAAGTTAAAAAAACTTGGATATTAGATAGGACAATAGCATGCTCTTTTACATCAGCAGGAACGGCCTTTAAAGAAGAAGTAACCCCCAACATTAATCTTACACAAGATAAAATATTGGTTGGTCGTTGTAAGTCAGATATTAGAATATCAAGCATGGAAGCCAGAAATGCAATTACAAATGTTATTATTACTAACATAAAAGATAAAAATTGTAATGAAATTTATAAAGAAACATCTGGGCCTCGTGCGGGTAAATCTACTATATTTGAAATTGCTACCCATGATCCATTTGCAGGACCCTTTGGAAATGTAGAATACTACAAGTTGATTATCCGTAGATCTGAAAATCAGGCGGTAGATGTTTAATGCTTAAGTTAGTAATCAATAGTAAACAATTTCAAAAAGAAATGAATAATATAATGAAATATTCAACTGGTTTTGTTGAAGGAGTTCAGCGTGGTAAAAAGGCTATGTATCTAGCACTTGGCCCACAAATAGCAGAATTAGCATCACAATTTATAGATGCAAATGCCAGAGTTTCTCCAGAAACGTTGCACCATGTTTATGAGTGGCATAAAACTGGAAGTCCAGAAGCAAGATTGTTTGACATTGACTATACTATAAGTAATATAGGAATTACATTTAAGTCATCACTTAAACAGTCTACGTCCATAAAAAATGGATCCAATGTTCCATTTTATAATAAAGCAACAATAATGGAAAATGGTGTTGCCGTTACAATTATGCCTAAGAGAGCAGAGGCACTTAGATTTGAGATTGATGGAGAAGAAATATATACAAAGAATGCAGTTCGTGTAGAAAATCCTGGAGGACAGACAGCAGGACAATTTAAAAATGTTATTAACAATTTCTTTGGAATATATTTTAGACAATCATTCTTACAGGCAAGTGGCCTTTCTCAATACTTTAAATATCCAAAAGTTTATTCAAAGAATTTAAATGCAGGCAAAAGAGGCGGAAGATCTCTTGGACTTAAGACAGGATATCAATGGGTAGCAACTGCGGGGGTTAAGAGATGACAGAGTCAACATCAGTATTAAATACACCAGTGTTATGGATTAATCAGTATCTTAAGGAAAATATTCCTTTGTTAACTGACTTAGAAGATGTTCCATTTTTCCCTACTGGCCCTTCTACTTTAGAAACTTTACAAAAGCAGTTTCCAGAGGGTGGAACTATGGCAGTATGGGATAGAATGTTTAAAATGCGTAGGGGTGCATTTCCTCATATAAAATGTGAACAGGTTCTATATTATTTTTATGCTACTGGAGAAAGTCCAAGTTTAAAAATGATTCAGATTCAAGAGGCAATAATGAGACTTATGGATCGTGGAGATGAAAGTGCTCAAGAACTCAATGCCTGGACTAAGGGCAAGACTTTTGACGGTATGGAATGCAAGTTCTACTTCCACGACTTTAAGATATATCAGTTAGAAGAGGCACGGGATATAGTAGACTTCGGAACAGCCCGAACCTATGCGGGTAATAAGATAATTATCGACTACGACTACCATCAAATGCAAGACATTATAAACTCAGTAAATTCATAAAAAGGCTGTATACTTGTCAATGAGGAAACACGCCTTTTAATTTCTAGAAAAATAAAGAGGTGAAATAAATGGCTCTAGGTAATAGCAGTAATATTATCGTAGGTGCAGCGCAGGTCTGGGTATACGAAGGACTACTTGCGGATGCAGATCTACCAGCATATGTTGGTGGTACTAAGTACGCAACAACACTTGATGGAGATGCTGATTTCCGTAACGTGGGTTACACCATGAATGGTTTGGAAATTCAATTCCAGCCAGATTTTGGTGAAGTCGCAGTAGATCAGGTTCTTGACGTTGCAAAGTTGTTCAAGCAAGGTATGCAGGTTAACCTAAATACCGCATTTGCCGAATCAACATTGGAAAATCTTCTTGTTGCCACAGCAGGATCTGATTCAGATCTTAGCACAGTATCAGGAAACCCAACACTCAATCTCAAGGCAGGAACTCTTGGTGAATGTCCGATTGAGCGAGGAATTGTCGCAGTAGGTCCAGGAACTGGTGACTGCGAAGAAGGTTCAAACTTGGAACGAATCTATGTTGCATATCGTGCACTTTCAATTGAGAGTGTAACAGTATCTGCAAAGCGTGATGAGGCTACAATGTTTGAAGTTTCATTCCGTCTGCTTCCAAACGATAACGGCTCTTATGGTAAGATCGTTGATCGTACAGTAACACCAACACCATAATACAACTTAATAATACAGAAGGCCCACGACCCTTGAAAGTCTGGGCCTTTCTGTTTGGTATAATAGTTTTATGCCTACAGAAATATATCAAAGTGCCGTCGTACAATTAATAGATGGAACAGAATTATATATAACTCCATTAAAAATAAAATTTCTTAAATTATTTTTAAATCAATTTGAAGATGTTAAAATTGCTAAAAATGATGACGAGGCAATTGATGCTTTAGCAAAATGTACTGTTATTGCTATGAGACAGTACTTTCCAGAAATAAAAACACAAGAACAACTAGAAGATAATATAGATATGCCAACTATCTATCAGATATTAGATTTTTCTGCGGGAATTAAAATTAATGAAAAGTCAGAAGAAACAGTAAAAAAACAAGCCACAGAGAGCGGATCAAGTTGGGATGAATTAGATTTAGCAGAATTAGAATCTGAAGTTTTTCTTTTAGGTATATGGAAAGATTATGAAGAACTTGAATCTTCAATGTCAATGCCAGAAATTATAGCAACCTTAAAAATAAAAAGAGATTTAGATTATTCTCAAAAGAAATTTTTGGCTGCTATGCAAGGAGTAGATTTAGATAAGGCAAGTGGCAAGAAGAGCAATGCTTGGGAAGACATGAAAGCCAGGGTATTTAGTAAGGGTAAGGCAACTGACTCAAATGACATATTAGCCCTACAAGGAGTAAATGCAACACAGGCAGGGTTTGGCATTGGTTTGGGTTTAGACTATGAAGATCTAACCAAAAAATAAAATGCCTCTGTGGTATAATTTATTCATACCTTAAGGAGGAACAATGGCCGAAAAGCCTAAAGATAATAAGAAAACAATCACGTTAGTCGACAATACAGAAGTCCCAGTTAGAGCGCTTAAGTTGTCTCTTCTAAGACCATTTATGATAAAGTTCGCAGAATTAGCAGCAGTTGCTGATAATAACGATAAGTCCATGGATATTCTCATGGATTGCGTTCAAATTGCAATGAAACAATACAAGCCAGAATTGGCAGATGACAGAGAACAACTAGAGGAACTACTAGATCTTCCTACAGTTTATCAAATAATTGATGCAGCGTCTGGTTTCCAGAATGCAGAAGCATCAGTTGTTTCTGGTCTAGTAAAATAAATAAATAAAGAGGTGCAAGGAAGTTGGCAGATGTAAATTCTAATATTAATATAAATTTTAATACTGCTCAAGCACTTGCACAACTAAAAGCATTACAGGCAGGCCTCAGTAAGTTTCATCAATCACTTGCTGAGGGAAACCTTGCTGCAGCAAATGCACAAAAAGGTTTAAATGCTCAACTAATGCAGGCTGTTGGGGCTACTGGAAAATTTGCAGCAAGCCAAGTCAAAGTTGCATCAAGCACTATGGCATTTACAAGTGCCTTAGAAAAAAATAAATTTTCCCTTCGTGAATACTACAGATATAGTATGGCTGCTGCTACGGCCAACACAAGGGTTTTAAGCAGGGCATTTGCACAAGAGCGAGAAATTATTAATCGTGCTCGTAGAGATAGAGTAAAGGCACTACAGGCACAATATATTCAAATGGCTAAATCCCAAGGTGGATTTGTTGAAGCATTAAGAATAATGCCGAAGACCTTAATGATGGCCAATGGTAGATTTACTGAATTGGGAACCAGAATACAATATGCAGCACAAAGACAACAATTTTTAAATCAATTACTCAGGCAGGGATCTACACAACTATTAAACTTTGGTAAGAATACTCAGTGGGCTGGTCGTCAGTTGATGGTAGGTTTAACTATGCCTTTGGCACTACTTGGAGGATATGCTGCTAAGGCTTTTAGAGATCTTGAAAAAGCAACAGTTAAATTTAGACGTGTTTATGGAGATGCCTTTACAAATGATGCAGAAGTCGAACAAGCATTATCTAACATTAGGATGCTTGCGGAAGAGTTTACTCGATATGGTGTTGCAGTTAAAGATACTGTTGAAATGGCTGCGACTGCAGCAGCAGCAGGCTTTTCAGGAAAAGCATTAGAAGAACAGGTTAAAACTGCAACAAAACTTGCTGTGCTTGGACAGGTAGAACAACAACAGGCTCTTGAAACTACAATTTCTTTACAAAACGCATTTGGTCTTTCTACAGAACAACTAGCAAGTAAGATTAACTTTTTAAACGCAGTAGAAAACCAGACAGTTCTTTCTATTGAAGATTTAACTATAGCAATTCCAAAGGCTGCTCCAGTTGTAAAACAATTAGGTGGTACTGTAGAAGATCTTGCATTCTTCCTAACTGCTATGAAAGAAGGCGGTATTAATGCATCACAAGGCGCTAACGCACTTAAGTCTGGTCTTGCTTCTTTAATTAACCCAACAGAGAAAGCAAGCAAAATGCTTGGCGAAATGGGAGTTAATATAAATGGTATTGTTGAGGCCAACCAAGGAGACATAAAGGGAACTGTTGTTGGCTTTGCCAGAGCATTGGATACGTTAGATCCGCTTAATCGTGCTCGTGCTATTGAGCAATTATTTGGTAAGTTCCAGTTTGCCCGTCTATCAACACTATTTCAGAACGTATCTAAAGATGGAACTCAGGCAGCCAGAGCCTTAGACCTTGCTGGATCGTCTGTAGAAGAGTTAGCAGTTCTATCTGAGAGAGAAATGAAGAAGGTAGAAGATGCGGTAGGAACAAAATTTCAAGCAGCAGTCGAACAGTTTAAGCAAGATATTATGCCATTGGGTAAGGCATTTCTTGAGGCAATAACTCCAATAGTTAAGTTTTTTGGAAAATTATTTGAAAAATTTAATGGATTATCAGATCAAACTAAAAAAGTTATAGCAATTATTGTAGGCGTGGTTGCTGGTTTAGGTCCAATAGTATTGATGACATTTGGTTTGTTGGCCAATGGTTTGGCTAACCTGATTAAGTTATTTGCAACAATAAGGGGTGGAATTGCTAGATTAAATGGACAAACAAATGTTTTAGGGGCTGGGTTTAACTATGTTACTCAAGAGCAGTTGGAACAGCAAGCAGCAGGTCAAGCACTTCACAATACTCACACAAGATTAACGCAAGTATTTAATGTTGAAAAAACAGCAGCAATGCAACTGGCTGCAGCATATGGTGCAATGTCTACTCAAATGAGAGCAATGGCAGCACAAAATCCAGCACTATTTGCTGGAGGTGCCCGTGGCGCAGCAGCAGCAGTATCTAAGTTGCCAAAAGGTCCAACAGGTTTTGAAGATGGTGTAGTAAGTGTTCCAGGTCCAAAAGGTGCAGGAGATGTTGTACCAGCATTAGTTTCTCCTGGCGAAGCAATTATTCCTGCTAAAACTGCTGAGAAGCATCGTGGATTAATTACTGCAATGTTTCAGGATAAAGTTCCTGGATTTAGGGTAGGACTAAATCCATTTAAGGGCTCCCACTCTACTAAACAATCTGGTGCAGTGGATATTGGTATGCCAAAAAGATTTGCAGATGTTACTCAATCAAGAATGATTGCAGAAAAAATTTCTCAAGAAGCAAATTCTGGAAAATGGTCAAAAGTAAAAGCAAAAGATTTTGGACAAATAATGGAACGTTTTGATGGAAGAAGTTTTCCAGTAAGAGGAGTTGGCGGAGTATATAAACAACCAAACGGGCAGTTAGTTGTAGTTAAACCAACAATGAATGAGTCTACTGCAAAAGCAGATATTAGAGCAAATGAACTTACAAGACTTCACAATGCCAATGCTCCAAAATCAAGAATTGAAAAAATAATAGATCCTACAGATCCAGAAAGAAAAAGATCTTATTTGGCTCTTGTTTCAAAATATGATCCAAGATTTTCTCCGCAACAGATGACGGGTAAATTTAGTCAGTCTGACATGGTAAAACAATTAGTTGCATCAACTATTAGAGTTGATAGAGATTTATCAAGAAGCAATGTATCTGGAAGAAATATACCAGATGCAGGAAATGCCTATATTTATGATAGAGCGTCTGGCCTTAGAGTTCCGAATTTAAATCTACCCTCGATGCAAGAAATGGCAATGATTAATACCCTTGGAGTTAAGGGCGGGGCTAAAAAGTTCTTTGCTCAAGAAACATCTGCTTTAGCAGCAAAGATGACACCAACACAATATGAAAATGCCATGAAAAAAGAAATTGCTAGAGTGCTGCCACTTTATAAAAAAACAATATCAGAGAGCAAAAATTTCCAAGGACTAGATCCTATAGAAAAACAAGCATATGCAAATGTAATAAAAAGATTAGAAGGTGGATTAAAAGCAGACTGGAAGGCTGTTCATGCAGCACACGTAAGAGCAGGAGGAAATATTCCTAAGTATTCAACTGGACTGGGTGGAGATGCGAAACAATCTGCAGTTGAGAAACATCTTGGTAAATTTGTAATCGGAGATCAAACACAAAAAGATAAACTTGTAAGAAAATTAAGAAGAGACGCAAATATTGCATTTGCTAAAGAACTAAACAAACTAGATCCAGAAAGAAGAAGGGTTGTAGAAAAAGCATGGTTTGGCGGTTCTGCAAAAATGCCAGATGGAACTGAAAAAACATTTAACAAACCGAGACAAAGTTCTTTCTTAAGAGAAACTCAAAAGATGATTCCAGTTAAGGTCGGAGATGAAATTAGATATGTTCATCCAAAGGACTTTGATAAATTTAAAGCAGACCCAGAAGGAAGATCTCAATATGCAAGAACAAAAGAACAAATAATTAAGAATTTATTATATAGAATGGGCGCCACAGAAAGAAATGGTTCTTTTGTTGCTGGAGGCAAGTTTAGTGGAAGGTTTGCTGCTTTAGACCATTTTGTAACAGATTTAAGATCTACTGGCAAAGGTGCTGGTGGAGGAAAGTCAATTCTTTCTGGTATAGTTAGGCCAGAAGCAGCCAAACAAGAAGCAAGGTATTTAGCACGACTCGGAGACCCCTTAAAAACTCGTACTGGCAAGACAATGCTTTCTTTGGGATATAGTGCTGCAGAAATAAAGAAAAAACTAAAGCCAGAATTGTCTCATCTAGATGCAACATCTAAATTAGGAATAGGTGGAAGAGATGCCATAAAGTTTGCTACAGGATATGCTCAATATGATTCCCATCTCTTAAATAGATTTATGACTGCAACAACAAGACATTCTAATATTTTAGATTGGGAAGAAAAAAATAAGTCTATTGGATTGAGTGCTAAAGAAATCAAAGATTACAGAAGAGCAGCAGAGTTTATGTCTAAAAATGTGCATCCAGCCACCAAAGCAGAAAGACTATTGGTTGCAAAAGCAGCAGAGTTAGATCAAAGAGTTATTGCACATAAAAATAAGGGTAATTCTGTACCAGCAAAACTTTTGCCAGCAGACCTAAAAATGCCTAGAGCAGTCTCTGCAGTTCTTAAAGACACAGGCATTAAGCCAAGCGCTGTTATGAATTTGGCTGCCACCAATTCAGGAGCAGTTCTTGCAAAAGCAGGAGAGTATTTAGTAGACAGAGCAAAAGGAACAGCAAAGAAACTTAATGTTGCTAATACCGAATCAAGACCCATGGGTGCAGTTCCATCAACAGGAAAAGTCGGGGATAATTTAAAGGTTACAGAAACTCCAACAAAGAGAGTAATGACTAGAACTCAGGTTGGTCGTTTGGCGTATTCTCTGCCTGGAAGAGATGCGGGAGACGGTACAAGAATTACATCTCCAGATCAATTAAGTAAAACAGCACAAAGGAGGATTAATGCAGGACTTCTTGCAAAAGAAAGGTTATTGAGAAAAGAAAATAAATTAACTGAAACTCAAATTCAAAGGGCAATTCAAAAAATAAGAACTCAAAGAACTGAAGCAGAAATGGCAAAGGCAAATCTTCGCCTACAGGCTCAGGCTCTTAAGCAGGCCCCCCAAACAGCAAAAGAAAAGGCAAGACTAGAAAAGCAAGAAAGAAGACAACTAAGACAAGAGAAGGTATCACGATTCTCTGGCGGTGCATCAATGGCTTTAGGAACTGCTGGTATGGGTATGATGATGTCTGGAAACATGGGTGCTGGTATGGGGCTTATGGGAGCATCAGCAATTGCTGGTATGGCTCCTATGTTTGCTGGTATGGGTCCTGTTGGATGGATAACTACTGCTACCATTGCAATTGGCGGAAGTTTGTTTGCATTAAATAAGCACTTTGAAAATGCTGCAAAAAAACAGGCTGTATTTGTTGATTCAATTTCTGCCACAACCTCAAAGATGGATAAGATTGGTCAAATAACTGATAAGGTTGGCGCTTCACGTGCTATGGAAGAAGTTCGCTCTAAAGGATCTTTTAATGACTACAATGATGTAAATCGTGCAGGACAACTATTTGGCGATACATTCTTAGAGTCTGAAGTTGGTAAAGCGATGGCTAAAGGCTTTGTTGACAATATGGCTTTATTTGGGTCAAAGCAAGCAGCACAAGATTTTGGACTACAACTAGCAACATATGTTTCAGACGGAGTTTTAACATCTGAACAAGCATCAAGTATTGCAGAACAGATAGGTATTCAATTAGGAAGCAGAACTTATACTACAAATATTCAAGCAGAACTTCGTGGTTTAATAGGTCCAAATGGACAAGATATATTAAATCAACCACTTAAAACCAGAATGAATATTGTTGCTCAAACTGAAAAACGATCTAATATTTTAACCAACAAGTTAAAGGTTGCACAGGGACAAGGACTTTCAGGAAGAACAGAATCTGCACAATTAGCAGCAGTAAGTATTAATAATTTACAAATAGCACAAGCACAAGCAGATGCCACAGAATGGCAATACAAAAAACAAATTCAGATATTACAAAAACAATTAGCACAAACAACTGTTTTAGAAAAACAATTAGAAATTAAAGATAAAATTGCTCAATTAGAAAAAGATATGATTATTGATATAGAAAAAATGAATCGCCTAGTAGGCAATCAATACAAAAAAGAATTAAGCAATTTTGAAAAAAATGTTCAGGCTGGCGCTTGGTCACTTGGTGAGCCAAGAGAAGATGCATACTTTGATTCAATGAAATCAATGGTTAAAGATAGATTTAAGGGCACAGAGTTTGAAACAATGGCAACCGATGCATTGAGCCGAAATGCAAAAATTAGTGATAAGAGACAATATGCTAAACAAGGATTTAAAAATCAGGACCAGGCTCAAAAGTTAGAAGTACAACTAGGATTCATGATGGCAAATGGAATATTGAATCCTCAACAAAATAATGCTTTGCTTGAGTTGTTTGCTGGAAATTTAGATGACTTATCTTCAAGTCTAACACTTGGCGTTGAAAGACATGGTGCACAGAAAACTGTAGAAATGATGGACTTCTTTACTGGTTTTGAAAATAAAGAAATGGCATCAACTATGGTAACAAATATCGTAAATAAGGATCCAAAGCAATTTGATAAAATTGGAAAAACCTTAGCACAACTATCTGTTCTTGATGGACATGAAGTTAACATGGAAGCATTTTTAAGTATGAAAGATGCAAATGGCAAGCCAATAGGAATGGAATTGTTAGAAAAATTATCTAATGACTTAGCAAAAATAGAGGCTATGCCAGATGTAACAACTAAAGAAGCAATCTTTAAATATTTTGAAGAAGGTGCTGGTAAAGGAATGTCTGGTATGTCAAAGTCTGGAATAGAAAATCTTATTTCGCAATGGAAAAATTGGGACAAACTTCCAGATGTAGCGAAGAAAGAAGCAATTTCAAAATATAAAACAATTTATGAAACTGTTTTTGCTGATGAACAGGCACGTATAGATTATGCACAAAGAATAGCAAGAGAAAAGGCTAATGCTGGTTCCGACGGTGGAAGACAAACATATCTTTATGAATATATTTATAAAAATACATACGAAACATTAATGAAAGGAGATGCATCACAGCAGGCCTCAAATATTGCAGCAGCAGGATCATTTACATATGTTGGTGAAAAGGGAGAATTGCTTGTTAAAGATCCAACAGGGGATCCACTTGGCAACGACACAGGTAAGAAGAAAGACCCATATGAAGAAATACTTAAGAGACTAAAGGCTGTAAGAAATGCGGCAATTAATGCTGCTGGAGGAATTAAGGAATTAAATAGAGCACTAGCAGATTCTGGTTCTAAGTCAGTTAAAAATAGATTTATTGGTATAGAGCAACAACTTGGGGCTAAGGGTTATAGTAGACAATTCTCAGACTGGATAATGAGTATGGACGCTAAAGAGCAGGCTAACTGGATGAGAACTGCATCAAAGAAAGTCACTAAAGGGAAAAATAAAGGAAGAGTTATAAATCCGTTTACTGGAAAGTTAATGGGCAAAAATGCAAAAATTGGTGATGTAGTTCTTTCTCAAGGCGAAAAAACAGGTAATAAAAAGTTTGACGCAGTGGCAATGGCAAAAGCATTTGACGCTGCAATTGTAGGAGAGTTTAATTCTGCTGCAGGTAAATCATTAACAATATTAAATGAACAGGAAGAAGTAAGAAGAAAATTATCTGCGTTAGGTTATGATGCTACCTCAATTGAAAGAATTCTTCAAGACGAATATACAACATCGGCAATTGCTAATGGAAAAATTACACAAAAAGAACTTGAAACTAACGCTGCTTTAAATAATCAAGTTATTCTTAGAGAAAGAATTAATGGTCTTATTGCTAAGGGTCTTCAGGCTCAAGAGCAGGCAGCAAATGTTAAACAGATTCCACAGGTTTTAGAATTCTTTAGAAATATGTCTAAGGAAGGAATAGGTTTATCTAGAGGCGCAATGCTTGATATGATCGGTGATCCTGATCAACTTGCTGCAGCGATTTCTGCTATGAAAGATTATGAGTCAAATGCAGAAGGAGCAAGGGATAGACTAAAAGAAATAGTTGATGGTTTAAATGCAATCAAGGCAAACTCTAATATTAAATTAATAATGGATTTTGTTTCTAAAAATCCTGCGGAAAAAGCACAGGCTGGGTTTGAATCAGCAAAACGTGTAATGGAAGTTAGAAAAAATATATATTCTAATATGACAATAGGAGAACTTCCAGGCATAAGCACTGCAAGCAGAACAGGAAAAGATGGTAAAACTATTGCTGGTAAAAATATTGGACAGCAAGCAGTCGCAAATGTAGCAGCAAGATATAAGGCTGCTGGTGTTGCAGTTCCTCAAGTTGCACCAGGAGAAACTTTAAAGGGTATACAAAAGAAGAGAATAGATTTGGCAAAGACTATGCAGATTGGACAGCAAGCATTGTCTGCTATGCAAGCAAGATATAGTGCAAAGCAAGATGAATTAAAGAGTGCACAAGATAACTTAGAAAAGGCTCTTGACGATGCAAATGATAAATATGACAAACTAGTTGAGACACAAGAAAATATAATTAAAGATCTTGAAGATAACATTAAATTAAATTATGAAGATAAAATTACGGATTTAAATAAAGAGTCTGATAAATTAAGCAATGACCTTGCAATCATGGATCATACTGCAGACAAGATAAATGAAAAATATGATAAGCAAGTTGAGGCATTAGAAAAAGTATCTCAAATTAATCAAGATATTGCAGAAAGTCAGCAGCAGCAACTTGGTTTAGCAGATGCATTGTCTCAAGGTGATATAGCAGCAGCAGCACGTGCAGCACAAGAAATGAGAGCCTCTCAACAAGAAAGAATGATGAATGCTCAAATGTCAGGTATAGAGCAGGCAAGACAGAACGAACTTGGAGCGTTGCGTGGTGCAGAAACTGGAATGACTAGAGAGCAAATATCCGAAAGACAGTTCCAGATCCAGCAAGCAATATATAAACTAGAAAACGATCCAGAAAGATTAAAATTAGAAAAAGCAATAGAGGCTGCTAAGACAGAAATTACTAGATTAGATAAAGAACGTACATTAGAAATTGAGAAAATTAATAAAAATCATGATGCACTAATAACAAAATTAAATAGTGAACTAACAACTATTAATAATGAGTTGACTGCACAAAAGAATATTCTTTCAACATTAGAAAAACAAGATACAGAGTTAGCATCTCAAGAGACCTATTTACAATCTATTGTTGATGAAGCAGTTGATTTAGATGACAGCACTGGAATGACTTTAGAGAAGTGGGAAGAGACAGTAGATAAGTTAATTGATATTGAGCAATTAGCAGAAGATTATGCAATTTCTTTAGCAGCAGCAGAGGCTTCCGCAGCAGCAACTGATTTATCCTGGCAAAATATTTTAAATACAATTAATTCAATTCCAGAAAGTGTTACTACAAATCATATTATAAATGAAATAAGAAACATTACAGAAAATATTACTAGATATATAACAACGATTAATCTTGGCGGAAGTGACGGAAGTAGCGGAGGTAATAATACTTGCCCTGCAGGTTTTGTTAAAAATGCAAGTGGTCAGTGTGTTCCTGTCACCACCTCTTGCCCTACAGGTTTTGTTAAAAATGCAAGTGGCCAATGTGTTCCTGTCAATCAAAGCGGTGAAGGCAATGGAAACGGCAATGGCAACGGAAATAGTGGTAACACAGATTTAGGCGGAGATGGGCTACTAACTGCAGAAGCAATAGCAGCAGCAGCCAAAGCAAAGGCAGACGCAGAAGAAGCGGCAAAAATTATTGCAGCAGGTAATGCCCAAGCATCAGAAAATTCAGATTGCGTTACATTATCAAATGGAATGGTTATATGTGCAAGTGGTGGCTTAATTCCAAGTATTAATTACGCTAACGGAGGCTTTGCTTCATATTTTAATGAAGGTAATTTAGTAAACTTTAAACCATATAAAACAGATACTGTTCCAGCAATGCTTACTCCAGGAGAATTTGTTATGAGTAAATACGCTGTACAAAACTATGGTGTTGATAAAATGAGAGCAATCAATAATGGTGAAGCAGTTGGAGATTCAGTGTATAATTATAGTATTAGTATCAACGTTAAATCAGATGCAAATCCAGATGAAATTGCACAAGCAGTAATGACACATATTAAGCAGGTAGATGCAAAGAGACTTAGAGGAGCCAGATTATAATGTCAACATCAACATACATGACAGGAAGGAAAAAGTATGGCAGACCACAGGCTATGCTATGGTCTGAAAATTCTGGAACTTTACTTAATGGTTTATATATTCCAAACGGTTTAGAGGTGGGTCAAGATCCAGGCTCTGAAAGTGATGACTCTACATATAATCAATTTTTAATATTGTCTGATGATAATAGATCTTCTATTGATTTTTCTAATGAGAGAATTGAAAAAAGAGAAAGAATGATAAATGGAAGAATGCGTTCATATCATATAGCAGATAAATTAACAATATCTACATCATGGGACATGTTGCCGTCTAGATCATATTTTACAATACCAGATTTTAATCCTACTACAGGAATATCTCCGCACTCTGGGTCAAATAATTTAGAGTACACAACTGACGGAGGCGCAGGAGGAGTAGAAATTCTCGATTGGCACGAAAAACATCAAGGACCATTTTGGGTATATCTGGCGTATGACAAATACTCTAATTTTGGAAAAGATAGTGCTGCTTATGCACATCTACCACAATATAATCAATTAATACAAATGTATTTTTCTAATTTTAGTTATAGTGTTGTAAAAAGAGGCAACAGCAATTATGATTTTTGGAATATATCCGTATCTCTGGAAGAGGTATAATGTTTAATAACGAAGATCTTAAACTACACTTGGAGACTTCTCCTACAATACGTAGTCAATCTGCAATTATAGCAGAATGGAATATGAATATTGCAAATAATATTTTTAGAATAGGTAATTATAGATACAGACCAGCATCTGATATATCTGATAAATATAAAACAGTTCCAGGAACTTTTGATGTAAACGACATAGGTAATTTTTATACTGGAGCAACGGATGCAGATGTTAGGATTGATGGTGGAATAGATCCAGATGGTAACGCAGAACCATGGTTTTTATTAGAACAAAATAAAAAAAATAAAATGTTATATTCTTTAGAAGATTGTTTTAAAAAATTTAGACCAAGATCTGGAATAAACAAAGCAGTGTATTTTCCATGGAAAAAATTTCATCATTCTAATATGAGTATGTCAAATAGACCACGATACTATATGGCAGATAAAAATGATAATTTTAAATACTGGACTTCCTTTAGAACTGATTCTGGAAACTTGCGAGGTATAGCAAATAAAGTAGTAAATGGACAAAACTATATAGAAGATACAGCACCATTTATAGTATATGAAAATCCAGTGCCTGCAAATAGAGTTGTAATAAAAATGCAGACAAATGTAGGTTCCGTCGACCTTGGACCCTTTTCTAATAAGTCTGGTTCATTTTCAGATCCACTATATGGTGATTTAAATAAAACTACACCCGTAAAATGGAAGGTCCAATCTTTGCAAAATAATAATTGGATAGATATTATATCTTTTAATTCTGGAACTACAAGAAGAGACGGTACTGCAATAATTAAAGACGATGGGTATATAGAAATATCTTATGGTTTGATTGTTCCAGATAAATATAGAGATTCTTTTGTAAGGGCAGAGGAATATACAAATGCTTCATTCCTTCCAGAAAAATCTATTAATGGTTATGCATATTTACTTAAAGAAAATGAATCAGATATTGGACAATATCACATATGGTTTGAAAATGCTTGGCAGGTTTTTACCCCAGAATATGGGTGGTTATTAGAAGAAGAAACTGTAAATCGTTTAACTAACTTTGTCACAGATTTTGTAGATCCGCCAAAATTTATTTCTACATCAGAAAACAAAAATATGTATCGTGAATTTGAATATATAAAAGGTCTAAGAGTTGTAGTTGATACAATGAATAAAATAAATTCTACTTTTGATCTTATAGAACTTTCACCAAGATTGTGTGCCGATATATCAGAAAAGGTAGTAAGTTTTAATGTTTCAAAAACTGCATCTGACTTAGGAACTAGTGGACTTCCAGTAGGACAATTATTAGCATCTAATGGAACGTTAGAAATATTTGATTACGACAATTCTTTTAATGAAAATAATGAATTAAGCATTATCAAAAACTATACGTCAAGCAATATACAAATTAAGTTTTATGATATTGTCGTAAATGTTGATGGCTATGATTATTTTGTTCCAATAAAAACTATGTACTCTGAAGGATTTCCATCTATATCTTATTCTGATAGAAAGGTAAGCCTTTCATTAAGAGATATGTATTTTTATTTTGAGTCAATCAAAGCACCAGAAATGTTGGTCCCAAGAGTATCTCTTAGTTATGCTATTTCTTTACTTTTAGATTCTATAGGATTTTCTAATTATGTATTTAAAAGGGTGGCTGGAGAAAAAGAACTAATTATTCCATTTTTCTTTATTCCCCCAGATAAAAGTATTGCTGAGATTTTAAATGATCTTGCAATTTCAACACAGACTGCAATGTTTTTTGATGAATATAATAATTTTGTAATGATGAGTAAAAATTATATGATTCCATCAATTAATGATAGGAATATAGATACAACAATTTTTGGATCAAATGATTTTATAGATAGCGGTGTTATTGAAAATGCTAACTCTCAAGATAAACTTGCAAATATTATTGAAATAGCATCAGAGGATAAAACTATATATAATGATGGAGTAATTAATTATGACACAAGATATATACAAAGATCTTACGGAAGCATTAAACAAGCATCAATGATAGACAATGCTGCTGCTGCAAAAAATTGGATATATAAACCAGTTTTGCTTTGGGAAATTGTTGGAGGCAAAAATGCAAGATCAATTAATAATGAAACTTCAGATCAGTCAGCGTATAACCTATCCGCAATTCCATTAAATTCTAATTTATCTGCCAGTGTGCCAGAGGTGGTGGGTAATAGATTGGCTAATAACGTTATAGATTTAGGAGAAGCAGTTTATTGGTTAAGTAGATATAATGGATATTTTTATGCTAATGGTGAGATTATAAAATTTGATGCAGTGCAATACAGCATTCCTGGCGGAGAAAAAATTATAGTTACACAAGATAATAATGGAAAGCCAATATATACTTCTCAAACTGTTGGTGCAATTGGAAATGTTTGGATTAGCAGTAATCAAGAATATCAAGACTATATGTCTAAACTTGCATTCAATGGAAAAATTTATCCAACTGGACTTATAAGAATATATGCTGAACCCAAATATGAAGAAGTTAATGGTATAACTGTAATGAAAAATGGATCAGTTGCAAGACATGGACGTGGACAATTTGGTACTAAAATAGTTTCGCATGATGCTGGGTTAAACTCGCATTGGAAAGACGACCTATACGTTCGTGGAATGAATATGGAATCAAAACATCTATTTGGTTTGGTGAGCGGACAAATATATGTTTGGGATCAAATTTTAAATCAATGGGTTGTTAAAACAAATAATAATCAGGTAACTATAAAAGCAAACTATAGCACCTTAGATGAATTAAAAGCAGCACATCCTATTGGAACAATAGAAGACGCTTATAGGGTTGGATATGATATTTTAGATAATGCTGCAATTCAGACTAAAAATTTAACTACAGGACAGGCTGGAGTTAATAATTCTAGAGCAAAAGAAACAGTTAGGTCTAGTATAATCAAAAACTTTTTATCTCATTCATATGTTAATGAATCTGAAAATAATACAAATAAGTCTACTCAAACAGGATCTATTCAGGCTTCTGCGTTAGTAATGGGTGGGCCGTCTTTTAGTACAACAGAAACTCCATTAAACTTTGTTTCTTATCAATATAAACCATTAGATAATAAATATAAACATTTTGGCACAAGAATGAGAGTTATAGGAAAACTTGAAATAAGCGATACCAAAGAACAGACCCCCATCGGATCTGTACCAGTATATGTTTTACCTGGAAGTCAGCCAAACCAACAATTAAATATTTCTGGAGGATCTGGCGGTATTGCTGTTATGATTAATCCTAATACGAATGTTGGATATTATTTTGAAATTGTTGCTTTAACAGAAAAAAATGTAAGTGAATATTCTTCAGAAATAGATAATCTTCATAACGTAATATTTTATAAAGTTTATTCTGACCCAAATGGAAAAGCAATTCCAATAAAACTTTGGGGTGGACTTGCCAGCATTACAGTTGATGATGGAGCGTTTACTGGTCAATCAAGAATGCTTGGTGAGAAAAATCCAACGGTATACGATCTTGCAGTAGAGTATCAAGACATAGGATCATCAAGAAGGTTTTATTTATATATAAATAATAATTTAGTTAAAATTATTGATGATTCTTCTCCTTTGCCAATTTATAATAATATGGCATTATTTGTTCGTGGCGGTTCAAAGTGTATGTTTGAAAATGTTTATGCACTTACTAACAACTATAGCCAAAATACAGCATCAGAACTAGATACTCCAATTGCTGCAGCGTTTGGGGATGAACATATAACGACAAATGAATCTTTTAGAAAATATGCAATGTCTGGAATGGTACAGTCAACTTATTTATCTGGAATTAATATGAGTCAGCCACCCTCATTTAATATTTACTTTGATGAGTTTGGAACAATTATGCGAGAGGCCTCATATTTAAAAATTAAATATGATAAGGCGTACCCAGCACTTTATGCTCAACTATCTCCAACCTTTAATAGAATAAAAGGATATGCAGTTTCTGGATTTAAGGCAGGTTCTTACGGTGCAGAGTTTATGGTATTTAATGCTACCGATACATCTCTTAACCTTGATGAGACAAGTGGTAATTATTTAAGAATTCAGGGAATTACTTTTACACAAGAGTCAGGCGATCAATTAAGTGTTGATTCATATTTTGAAAAAAATGCAAATTTTTCTGATCCAGCAATAGGCAAGGATGGATTAATTATTTCTCCAATTAGATCCGCAATAGATTACGATAAAATAAAAACAAGCAGGATGACATACGGCAAAAAAGAATTTTCTTTAGATACCTTATACGTTCAGTCAAATGATGATGCAAATGATTTAATGGGATGGATGATTAATAAAATGTTAAAGCCTAGAAAAAATATAGGTGTTAAGATTTTTGTTAATCCAACAATTCAGTTGGGAGATTTAGTAAATATAAAATATAAAGATAATGAAGGAACTGATATAATAGCATCAGAAGAAAAAAGGTTTGTGGTTTATCATATGGAATATTTAAAAAATTATGACGGGCCAGAAATGACTTTGTATTTGAGTGAGGTGTAATTTGGCATCAGTAAATAGTACTCCAGACTTGCCATCCTCAAGTCCTAATCCACAATTAGAAAAACAAAATGTTAAGGCGGCAACGCCAGATATTATTCTTTTTGATGATGAGACTACTCCTATAGAGATAATGACAGATCTTATATTTGAAAATATAGGTGGTCAAGAACTAATTAATATTGTACGGTCTGACACCATCAATGGTCAAAATGTTTCTTATCAACCAATAAAAAATTTAACTAATTTATATTTTCAATATAATCCGCAAAATATTTTAGCATTACAAGATATCGATTCAAATTATTTTAAAAAATTTCCCATCAACTTTTCAAGCAAGGTCCCATCCTGTGGCACTGGTCCAAATTGCTCTATAGTCTATATAGACACAGAAACTGGAAACCTTGTTGTAAATGTAGTTAATTTAGGACGGGATGAGCAGGTAGAAATATCAATAATATCAGATGGACAGGTATTAGATGATACAATATACGAGGTGAATCCATGATTACAAACACAGGCAAAGGCATATTGGCAAAATATCTAATTGGACAGGCTCCGTCGTATGCCTCATACCTTGCTAAAGGCTGCGGTGCCAAACCTTTAGCAACAAACCAAAATTTTGGAGACTATTCTGAAAAACAATCATTAGATTTTGAAATGTTTAGAGTTCCAATTACTTCTAGAGGTTATGTAAATGAAGATGGATTAGATAAAATAGTTCTTACAGCAGAACTTCCAACAGATGAAAGATATGAGATTTCTGAAGTCGGAGTTTACTCTGCTGGAGCAAACCCATCTGCTGGAGCATATGATAGTAGAACATTATTTGCATTTACTGTAAATGAAAATTGGGAATATCATGATCAAACTTCTGCAACAGGGTTGCCAATAACTTATGAACCACTAGATGGAACAAATAATGATAATGTTATTAATCAAACATATAGTGCATTTCAAACAAACTCCGACAACAGATTATTTACAAATGCTGATAGAATTTCAAGATATGAAAAAGCACGTTTTTATAATAATATAGTTATGTTAAGGGGAGACTCTGCAAACTTAACAATATCTGGAGACAATTTAGATATAGGAACAGGCTCAAACCACATTCACCTTCTTGGTGTGGGTCTAGACTTTAACTCTAATGCGCCAACTGATCAAATTAAACTAGCATTTAGCATTATCAATAAAGATCCAGATCCATCTATTGTTCCTGATGAAATAAGGATATTATTAGAATTTGCAGAAAGCGACACGGCTGGAAGTGGAGAGTCTGCCAGATTTGAAGTAATAATGGAAGCAGGAGATTATAATTTTTCAACAAACAGATATCATGTAGTAACTAAACAATTACAAGAATTATACAAAACCACTGGTTTCACATGGAACAATGTCTCTATTGTAAAAATATATTCAACTGTAATTAACAATGGATCTCCATCTGAAGATTTTTATATTGGTTTGGATGCTATTAGGTTTGAAAATGTATCTACAACAAACCCAATCTATGGAATGACTGGATATACTGTTTTAAAAAATGCAAATGCAGAAACAATTATTAAAGCAGCAAATACAAGCAATTACATAGAATTTAGATTTGCTTTGGATGTGCAGTAATGCCTACACCAGATAATGGAATTAAAAAAGTTATAATTCCAAAATCTAAGTTACCTGGATTTTTTGGAGAAAACAAAAAATATGTTTTGAGATATAGGTTTATTTCTGAAGATAAAAATAGAACTTCGCATTGGTCTCCAGTATATAAAATTATTGCAGAAGATACTCCAGAAGAAATACTTAATAGTATTATTATAGACACAGATAATCGAGTTATTAATTTGGCATGGCAGCCACAGAGTTCGGTAGAAGAATATTTTTTGTATGTAAAGTGGAATAGTGGAGAATGGCAGTATTATGCAAAAACATCACAAACAAATTATTCAATTGTTTATGATTTAAGTAAAACATATATAAATGTTGCAGTACAAACAAGTACAATCCCATTAGAAAGATTTGAGAATTCTACCTTATTTGAAAACCAGGGTAGTCTGATATAATTAGACAGGAGGAATAATGGCAAAAATACCATCACCAGAACCAGGACAACCGATAGATGTTTCGTATATCTCTGAAATAGTTGGGGCTATTAATGATTTATCTGTTCAGATATCCCCCGCAATTTATAAATATGTTACAGTAGATTCTCCTGGATTGCCGTCTCAAAGTGTTAAGATATCTGAAACAAGAATAGTTGGTGGATATGTTGATGTTTTTAAAGGTAGCCAGAGCGTTGGTGGACAAAAAGATTTTTCTTATCCTCTTAAACCAGAATTTAAATATCCTCCAATAGTTACTGCAAGTCCAGTAAATATAGGCGGAACAGATGCTGGTAAAAATATAACTGTTGTAATAAAGTCAATAACAACATCAAGGGTAGACGGGGTAGTTAATTTTAATGTAAATGGAGACGTTTCTGTTGGTGTTAATTTAATTATCGTTGGTATACCTAATTAATGATCAAATGTACAAAATGTTTTCGCAAAATGTTAATAGACAGAGTTTACAATTCAATCTCACATTTAGAGATATATTGCTTGGTATGTGGATCAAGAAAGTTTTTTCATCCGCCGTCTGATTCGGAGGAAGGTCGATGGCTGTTAAAAAAGGAAACAGAACGAGCGAAGATTACAATGTCGCCCCTATAATACCTGGAAATAAAAAGGTTTGGTTTTTAAATAAAGATCTTGTTAGAATTGTGCATTATAACAGATCTAATGGCATTATGTCAATTTATAATATTAATAAAGATAGATTGGAAAGTTGTTTAATAAATGATTTTAAAACTAAAAGAGAACGAGCATACACGGTTGGAGAAACTGCTGATCTTGTTAATAGGCATAAAAAATATATGCCTTCATTAATGAAGCGTGGAGTTATACCATTTCCAACTGGATCACAAAAGGGTGGAGCACGAGGATGGCAAATAAGATCATACTACTCCGAATCGCAAGTAAGAGACATTCGTGATATACTGGCTACATATCATATTGGCAGACCAAGAAAAGATAACTTAATAACAAATGATATTACTCCCACAAAGGCTGAGTTGACACGCAGAATGGGAGATGGTATACTGACATATACGAAAACTGAAGATGGTAGATTTATACCAATTTGGTCAGAATCAATATAACAGAAGGGCATGAAATGGAAGAAACAAA
>Ga0172373_10003074_pt1 | contig 24813 bp, 21 predicted proteins | sample Lak10m_2_FD_114546 | JGI IMG/M metagenome (GOLD analysis project Ga0172373, IMG submission 114546) | Freshwater microbial communities from Kabuno Bay, South-Kivu, Congo - kab_092012_10m | ecosystem: Environmental > Aquatic > Freshwater > Lake | place: Democratic Republic of the Congo...
CCGACAACCAACGTTTATTGGTGAATCAAGCTATGTATAATTTCGTCCTAAACAAGGAAAAGCAAACGATCGCCCAAACAGAAATAAAACAACAAAATGAACCATATACGGGTATGGTTAATGGTGTGGACTTAACCATTTTTGAAGAAGCACTGCCAACGCCTACTAAAAGCGAATTAATGCAAGCGTTTTTAACTGTGCAGCAAGAGCTTCATCAGTACGGCATCATTGGTATTCATGAGGCTGGGATTACTCATGAGGAAATCCAATTCTTAAAACAATTCATGGATAATCCGCAAGCAAACTTGGAAATCTATGCCATGCTCAAACCCAGTAAAGCAAACATTGACTTTGCAAAAAAACAGGGTGTCTACACCTATAAAAACCTAACCATTCGAAGTTTTAAGCTTGATCTAGATGGTTCTATCGATAGCCATCAGGCCGCACTTAAAGATGCGTATCAAGACATAAACACCACAGGTACTGCACTGATTCAAACCAATGAATTGAGACTCTTTTCAACGCTATGCGTATCATTAGGTTATCAATTAAATGCAAGTATACACGGAGATGCAGCATGTCAACAATTTTTAGATCAAGGAAAATGGATCTTTTCTCAACGTCCGGATCACCGTTGGAGAATCGAACACGCCCAACTCATTGACAGAAAAGACCTTCAAACAATTGCTCAATATGGATTTTTTCCTTCCGTTCAACCTGCTCAAATCGGAACAGCACAAAAATGGATTGTCCCTAAAATCGGAATTGAACGGATCAAGGAAGCTTTCGCGTTTAAATCATTACTGCAACAATATGGCATGCTTGCGATTGGTACAAATTTCCCTTTTGAATCAGCCGATCCTTTCAGGAATCTTTATGCAGCAGTAAACAGAACGAACGAAAAGAATGAACCCCAAGGTGGTTTCAATCCAACGGAAGCATTAACCTTAAATGATTTCTTTTCTGGCATGACAAAATGGGCAGCATTTGCAGCATTTAGAGAACATGAAACAGGCACCATAGAAGCAGGAAAGCAAGCCACTTTTGTCTTATTTGATCAACCCGTTTCCGTTTCAACTGCTTACACCCCAAACTTTGCTTGGAGAACTTATTTACAGGGTAAATGTGTATACAGTGCTGATTTACTTTAATGCGTAAACCTTCGACTAAAATTTTAAGTCGACGTACTTTCTTTTGTTTCACGTTTATCGTATATTCGTAATAACCTCAAATTGAACGCGTCATGATTCAGGCAAAGCGATTATTCGATATCCCATATTTTCAATTATCAAATCATCCGAAAGAAAATATGTTTGTCACCAAAGTTAACGGACAATGGAAGCCTTTGTCGACTGCTGACTTTTTGGATGAAGCAATGCGTGTTTCGCGTGGACTCATCGCTTACGGCATAGAACCTGGCGAAAACGTTGCCTTGGCTTCAACGAATCGATATGAATGGAACATTTTGGATATTGCCATTCAGCAAGTAGGCGCAATCGTAGTACCACTTTACCCAAACATTTCTGAAAATGATTATCGCTTTATATTAAATGATGCTCAAGTGCGTTTAATTGTTTTGGGCGGTGATGAATTGGTTCAAAAAATCCAACATGTTCAAGGTGATGTTCCTACACTAAAACATATTTTCTCATTCGACAACAGTGCCTTGTGCGCACATTGGGGAAGCATTCATCAGCGAGCTGAATCCATTGCAGAAGAAGTCGTTCAAGAAAGAATGAAGCAAGTGAAAAATGAGGATTTAGCGACCATCATATACACTTCTGGAACAACTGGAAATCCGAAAGGTGTCATGCTAACCCACCGTAATATACTTTCGAATGTAGATGGTTGTCAAGAACCTATCCCAGCAGACAACCAATCTAATGTGCTTTCCTTTTTACCTGTTTGTCATATCTATGAACGCATGTTACATTATTTGTACATGTATATTGGGTGTTCTATTCATTTCGCGGAATCCATGGAAACCATCGGTGACAATATCCGAGAAGTTAAACCCGAAGTTTTTACTGCTGTTCCTCGATTGATCGAAAAAGTTTACGATAAAATCATTGCTAAAGGTGATGAGCTCACGGGCATAAAACGAAAACTCTTCTTTTGGGCGGTTTCTGTTGGAGAGAATTATGATAATCGGGGTAAAGGAATAGGTTACAAGATTAAGTTAGCAATTGCTAGGAAACTTATTTTCTCGAAATGGCAAGAAGCGCTGGGTGGAAATGTTCGGGCTATTGCATCCGGAAGCGCTGCTCTTCAACCCCGACTTGCACGTATCTTCATGGCTGCAGGCATACCTATTCTTGAAGGGTATGGTTTAACGGAGACTTCTCCAGTAATATCTGTAAACTCTTTTCAACGTGGCATTCGATTTGGATCTGTTGGAACACTTATTGATGATGTTCAAGTTAACATAGCGGATGATGGAGAAATTTTGGTGAAAGGACCAAACGTGATGATTGGATACTACAACAACCCAACAGCAACTGCTGAGGCGATTGATTCGGATGGCTGGTTCCACACGGGAGATATAGGGATTTTTGAAGAGCAAAAATTCCTTAAAATAACCGACCGAAAAAAGGAAATTTTCAAAACTTCCGGAGGTAAATACATCGCTCCTCAAGCCATGGAAAATAAATTTAAAGAATCACGATTTATAGAGCAAATCATGGTTTTGGGGGAAATGCAAAAATTCCCATCGGCACTCATTGTTCCAAATTTTGCTTATTTAAAGGAATGGTGCGCTATTAAAGGTTTACCAGAAGCAACGATGGAGCCAGCTGCTCTTATTCAATCCGAACAAATTATTCAACGCATTCAGCAAGAAGTGGACGCTTATAATAAAGATTTCGGGAATTGGGAGCAACTGAAAAAATTTGCGCTTTTACCAGCAGAACTTTCTATAGATGGTGGAGAGCTAACCCCCACATTGAAATTGAAACGAAAAGCCATTCTTGCGAAATACGCAAATATTGTTGCTGGGTTTTATGCCTAAAATGAGTTGTCTAGGCTATCTTTCCCCAGTTGGGTTTTGACTTGAGAACTTGGCTCAGAATCAACCTGTATCGCTGATGCGCTGGTAGTGATAAGGTAGGGTCTAGTTCCAAAATCCTTCTTGCTTCATTTCGAGCCAACACGACCAATTGGGCATCTTTCGACAAGTCTGCAATTTTCAAGTTAAGCATGCCGCTTTGTTGTGTACCCATTAAATCTCCGGGTCCCCTCATTTGTAAATCGACCTCTGCCAGTTCAAAACCGTCTGTCGAACGCACCATCGTTTCCATGCGCAAAAGACTTTCTTTGGATAGTTTATCTCCTGTCATCAAGATACAGTACGATTGTTCAGCTCCCCGACCTACTCTACCCCTAAGCTGATGCAATTGAGATAATCCAAATCGCTCAGCACTTTCAATAATCATAACGGAAGCATTAGGAACATTCACCCCCACTTCAATAACGGTTGTTGCTACCATGATTTGTGTTTCACCACGAACGAAACGTTGCATTTCAAAATCTTTCTCCTCTGGCTTGAGTTTGCCATGAACAATACTCACTTGATAGGTTGGTAATGGAAATGCTCTACTGATGGCCTCGTATCCACTCATTAAATTATTGAAGTCAAGGGTCTCTGATTCGTTAATTAATGGATAAACGATATATACTTGTCTGCCTTTTTTGATTTCTTCTTTCATAAACCCAAAAACCCGTAGTCTATGATTTTCATAACGATGTACCGTTGTAATGGGCTTTCTACCCGGAGGCAATTCATCAATTACAGAAACATCTAAATCACCATAAAAAGTCATGGCAAGCGTTCGGGGTATCGGAGTTGCTGTCATCACTAAAATATGGGGAGGCAACATATTTTTACGCCACATTTTAGCCCGCTGTGCAACGCCGAATCGATGTTGTTCATCTATTACCACCACCCCTAAATTTTTAAATTGAACCGTATCCTCCAATAAGGCATGCGTACCAACTAATAGCTGAATAGATCCGTCCATTAACCCTTGATGAATTCGTTCCCGTTCTTTTTTACGCGTAGAACCCGTAAGCAAAGCCACCTGAACAGGTAATCCGTTTAACAAATCAGCAATGCCTTCAGCGTGCTGATTTGCTAAAATTTCAGTTGGAGCCATTAATGCACCTTGAAATTCGTTGCCTACAGCCATGAGTAAGGTCAACAAAGCCACAAGTGTTTTACCACTTCCAACATCTCCTTGCAACAAGCGATTCATGTGTTGACCAGATTTAAAATCTTTCCGAATTTCTTTTAACACCCTTTTTTGAGCCCCCGTTAAATCAAAAGGCAAGTGATGCGCATAGAATTGTGTAAATACTTCGCCAACATCTGTAAAAACGAATCCTTTAGATTTTTGAAGGGCTATTTGCTTTCTCAACAACAATTCCATTTGCAAGAAGAACAATTCCTCAAATTTAAGTCGCGTGCGAGCAGCAACAAATTCTCGTTCTTGTTTTGGTACATGAACACCTATAAATGCCGACTCCTTATCTAAAAAATTAAAATTTGAACACAGATCATCATTCAATGTTTCAGGGATTTTACCCGAAATATGTTTAACCAATTCACGTGTTAACCGCTCTATCCCTTTAGTGTGCAATCCTTTAGCCGTCAATTTCTCCGTAGACGAATAAACCGGTTGAAGCCCCGTCTTTTCTGCCACATCTTCCCATGCTGTCAATTCTGGATGTGGGACATTCCACTGGGAACCATAAACCTTAGCTTTACCATACAATTGATATTCCGATCCAACTTTCAACATTGGTTTGATCCATTTGACTCCTTGAAACCAAACCAAATCAATTAACCCTGAATCATCTTGAAACTTTGCAACAAGTTTTTTTTGTCTACCTGAATTTATTTCTGCCAGGTGTACAATTCTTCCTTTTACTTGAACCGCAGAATCTGCATAGGGCATGTCTTTTACTTTGACGTAATAGGAGCGATCGATGTAACGAAATGGAAAATAATTTAGAAGGTCTCCGAATGTATGGATATTGATTTCTTCTCGCAATAATTGAGCCCTTTGCGGTCCAACCCCTTTCAAAAATTCGATCGGTGTGAGTAAAAAATCGTTCATTGAACAAAGATAAAAAGATGTTTAACAACTAAATTGGTTAAACTTGTTGCATGAGTTATTACGTTCAACAAACAACTCGATTAAAGTTAAGGCGATTAACACGAGCGGATGCACTACCTTGGAGTGAATTCTTCAGTGACAATCCGCGTGCAGCCTATTTGGGACTAGACCTCAGCAAATCGCCACTGCTCCTAGCAGAAGAATGGATTGAACGGCAATTTATACGCTATGAGGAGGAAGGCTTAGGATTTTTAGCTGGTGTAGACAATAAAACAGAAGAACTAATCGGACTTGCTGGCCTTGTTTCTAGAGAAGTTGAACAAATACATGCCTTTGAAATTGGCTATTCTGTACTCCCTCGTTTTTGGGGCATGGGATATGCAACTGAAATGGCACAACAACTTCGTACTTGGGGACACCAACACAAATTAGCTTCAGCCTTTATTTCCATTATTATGGAAGGTAACACCTTTTCTGAACGCGTTGCACTGAAAAACAATATGAAACCTTTACTCAAAGGTACCTATCAAAGTACTCCGGTTACTGTTTTTAGTGATGGTACACTCGAGCAACTCAAAGCATTCAATAAAGTTCCGTAATAACCAATCATTAAATTTAACCGATCATAACTCCGGTAAAACCCGAAATTCAGAACAAAACTATATTTAGAAAAAAACATGATTCAAGCATTAAATCTCGTCAAAGAGTTCGAGCTAACGAGGCAACAACGCAAAGAACTCAATACAACCGATAAGTTAGTTCGCGCTGTCGATGACATTTCTTTCACCTGTGAACCGGGTAAGGTTTACTCTTTGCTTGGACCGAATGGTGCAGGAAAAACGACAACCTTGCGAATGCTCGCTACCATCTTTAAACCGACCTCAGGAAGTATATTAATTAACGGAATTGACGCCTTAAAATACCCACAAGAAGCGAAAGCAGAGATTGGTTTTCTGACAGGAAACACGGGCTTGTATGCCAGATTAACACCTGATGAGTTGATCAATTATTTCGCAGACCTGTATGGTGTTGAGAAACAGACACGTGAACAGCGAAAAGAAAAACTGTTTGATCTTTTCAATATGCATGAATTTAAGCATAAACGAATTGGCAAACTCAGCACAGGTATGACCCAAAAAGTATCGATTTGTAGAACCATGATTCATGACCCACAAGTCATCATTTTTGATGAGCCTACAAGCGGACTTGATGTCATTGCATCAGAGAACATCATCAACTTGGTTAATAACAGTAAAAAAGAAGGCAAAACAATTATTTTTTCCAGTCACATCATGAGTGAAGTCGATTTACTTTGCGACCATTTAGGCATCGTACACAAAGGTAAATTGTTATTCGACGGCACCATGGAAACGTTTAAATCAGAAATGCAAGCACCGAATTTAACGGCTGAATTTATCCGTATCATACAATCAACACATCAACTCAACGCACAATGATATTTTCTGTTTTCAAAAAAGAACTAAAAGACACCCTTAGGGACAAACGCACTTTGCGCACCATGCTACTCATTCCGTTGTTAGCATTCCCACTCATCATGACCGTTTCATCGCGTATCACGGCACATTTTGAAGCTGAAGAGGCCGAAGAAACAATTAAAATCGGTTTGGTTAAATCAGGAAATAAAGAACTGAACAATAAGATTTCGGGCGCTCCCAAAATGATGGGAGACAAAAAGTTGATCTACTTCGATGACAGTACTTCGCTCATGAAAGCTGTACAACTTGATTCAATTGATTTTGGCGTATGCAGTGCCAATGGATTTGAGCAAGCTTTACGTGAACAGCGGCCTGCTATCACACGCGTTTTTTATAAGGCAACTTCATTAAATGCAGAACAACGTGCAGCTGGTTTTTTAGATGCCGTGAATCAACAATACAAAGATCAGCGTTACCGAGAATTAAGGTTATCAAAAGAAAAATTAGAGCCACTCAAGATTACCTACCAAAATATAGCAAGCAATAAAGAAATGTTAGGGAAACTTGCTGGAGGTATTTTACCATATATTTTTATTGCGTTTGGTTTTGTGGGATGTATGTATCCTGCCATAGACTTATTTACAGGAGAAAAAGAAAGGAAAACTATCGAAACATTGTTAACTTCTCCAGTTCAGCGCTGGAAATTACTCGTTGGCAAAATGGGGGTAATTGTTCTTTCCGGCCTTACAGCTGCCACCTGTTCATTGATTGGGCTCTACTTTTCAATACAATTCATTGACACAGCAAAAAATCAAGAAATCATGCAGATCGTTAATGGAATATTGAGTCCAGGATTTATTATCATGATGTACGCTTTACTCATTCCGTTAACCATTTTTTTTGCAGGTGTCATGATTCCTATTACGATTCGCGCAAAAACCTTTAAGGAGGCACAAAGTATTATTACTCCGTTGAATTTTGTTTTGGTATTACCTGCAATGGTTGGATTTATTCCAGGTGTAGAACTCAACTGGATGACTGCTTGTATCCCGGTAATTAATGTTGTTCTTTCAACCAAAGAACTTATTGCAGGTACATTAGAACCCGGTCTGCTAATCATCAGTTTCGCTGTAATGACAATGCTTGCTGCTGCAGCTGTTTTGTTGTCACACAAGCAGTTCGATCGTGAAACGAATATACTGGAGTAAACGTTAGTATTTGCTAAAAAAATGCTCTTCGATATCGAAAGTTGATTTTACACCAACTCGATCATATTCATTTAATAACCATTGCTCTGCGAAGTCGCGACCTTTTTGTTTCAGGTCAAGAAGAAAATCCCAAGATGTATTCATTTTACTTGAGTATTTTAAATGACCTAGCGCTTCGTGCGCAGAAATTGAATGGACAAATATTTCTCTTTGTATAGGGTCATCATCTAATCTTAATCCTTTACGTACCAATTCATTCCGGAAATGAATGCGTTGAACTTCATTGATCAAGCTACTGTTAAAACAAATCTCATTTATCCGATCAGCAATATCACGAGCAGATGTAGGCAATTCTTTGATATTGATGGAATTAATTTTAATCAGTAATAAATCCGTTATTTCAGTTTCCTCAATGAGAGGATACAACGGAGGATTACCCATATATCCGCCATCCCAATAAAATTCTCCGTCAATTTCAACAGCCTTAAAAATATGCGGTAAACACGCCGATGCCAAAACGGTATCTACATCAATCTCATGATTAAAAAAGACACGTGCACGATTGGTTTTTACATTCGTTGCGCAAATGAATAATTTTTTCTTGTTGTAACGCTTGAGCTCTTCAAAATCAACAAGATCTTCCAATATATCCTTTAAAGGGTTAACGTTGGTAGGATTAAATTGGTAGGGTGAAAACATTTGGGTCATGGTATTAAAAAACAAATAACCAAAACTGTTGTACATATCACCACCAGAGAAAAACTGATCTACTAAAGAGGGCTTAAACAACAAGTTACCGGAATCGGATATTTTTTTCCATAACTCGTCCAACAACTTTTTAGCGCGCTCCTTTCCGCCCGTGTGTAATCCGTAGGCGGTTACTACGGCATTTACCGCTCCAGCGCTGGTTCCACAGATACCATCGGCGACCAATTCGTCAACTTCCAATAATCTATCCAATACTCCCCAGGTAAAGGCACCATGTGCGCCTCCCCCCTGTAATGCAAGACCAACATGTTTTTCTTTTACTGGCATATCCGTGATTATTGTGCAGACCAACCTCCATCGACTGGCATGGCTGTTCCTGTAATTAATTTTGCATCTTCTGACGCGAGAAAAACCGCCATTTTTCCTAAAGTTTCTACCGTCACAAAATCTTTAACTGCGTGTTTTTGCAACATGACTTTAGAAACCACCTCCTCCTCAGAAATACCATGGGCTTTGGCTTGTTCAGCAATCTGTTTTTCAACTAGGGGGGTTTTTACATACCCCGGACAAATTGCGTTTGCAGTTATATTGTACGGTGCACCTTCAAGTCCCAAGACTTTGGTTAATCCTACGACACCGTGTTTTGAAGTGACATATGCAGATTTAAATTCAGAAGCCACAAGTCCGTGAGCAGATGCAATATTGATGATTCTACCGAAACCTCTGTTTTTCATTCCCTTCCAAACAGCGCGTGAGGCGAAGAATACCGCATTCAAATTAAGCTGTATGATTGCATTCCATTTTTCAATCGGGAAATCTTCAATTGGAGATACATATTGTATTCCAGCATTGTTAACCAGAACATCAATACCACCAAGTTCTTCTTCAACCTGAGTGATCATTTGTTCAATTGCATCATGGCTTGATAAATCAACAGGATAAAAACCTGTTTTTACACCAAAGGTTTCTCCAACTTCCTGCGCAATTTCTGCGCCATTCGTCTCTAAACCATTGAAGGCTATCGTGTATCCGTTTTTGGCAAATTCCTTGGCAATACCAAGGCCTATTCCACTTGTACTCCCAGTAATCAATACCGTTTTACTCATATCTATGATTTTTCAGCTTTTCACTGAATAGTAGCGGTGATTAAACAAGAAAAGACAACAAATGTTTTGAAACCAGTTCAACTGACTCTAAGTTGAGCGTATGACCAGCTTGTTCAATCACAACGAATTTAGCATTTTTAATGTTAGCAGCAACCTCTTCCCCCATATAAACTGGAAAAAGTAGGTCATGTCGACCATGAATAACTAAAGTAGGTGCAGTTACATGCGTTAATTCCTTGCGATAATCTTTTCGTTGTGCTGTAGCCTGCATCAATTTGTAAAGTGCATCCGGATCCACTGTATCACTTTTGGCATTTTTCAAAATTTCAACCGGAATTAGGGGATTGGAGAAATAATTGTCGCTTAACACATAAGGCAACATAACATCAAGCATATGTTTATACCCCCCCAAACGCAATGCACTTTCCCAAGATAATTCTATAGCTTGATAAAAAGGAGTTTTATGCGCAAAAGTTGACATTAAAACAAGTTTCTCCAGTCTATTCGGGAAATTCACTGCATAATGCTGAGCAACTAAACTGCCGTAGGACAAGCCAATTAAAATTGGGCGCTCAATAGACAAGGCATCCATCAAGTGAAGCACGTCTTTTGCATGTTCATCAAAGCCCCTTACTTCACCAGTCTTTTCGGATTGCCCCTGAAAGATAAAGTCGAACAGTACAATCCTAAAATTTGCCTGAAAAGCAGGCAGCATAAAACTCCATGCAACAGTAGACTGAGATAACCCATTTAGAAACACTAAGGTTTGCTCAGCATGTTCATTTCCAGTCACTTCATAATAAAGTGATTTATTATCGAGCGTTTGAACGATCATTATACAATAACAGCTGTATTCATTAACGTAGCCTCTCCAGTTACAGCAGCTTTCCCTTCAGCATTTAAAATTGTCGTTGTAATTATTGCTCTATGCTTTTCTGCATTGACCTCTTTCACTTCAAAAACCGCTTGATATGCTTCTTCTACATACATGGGCTTCATAAAATTCAAAGATTGATTCAAATAAATTGTTCCTTCACCCGGGAAAATTGTTCCAAAAACTTTGGAAAACAACGACGCTCCAAGCATCCCGTGAACAATGGGTCTTTTGAACATAGTTGTTGCCGCGTAATCAGCATCTAAATGAACGGGATTATTGTCTCCAGTTACGTCTGCAAATCCCTGAACTTGATCTTGAGTAAATTGAAATTCATGAATATATTGATCTCCTACTTTCATACTATATTTTTTCTAGTTAAAAAATTTTTTTCTCCTATTTATCGTATCGTAAATTTGTACAATTTTAAAATTAACCATTCTACTACTACGAGAAACATACTAACCTAAAAATGTTCAAATTTTAAACTGAAAGAAAATGAGTACTACAAAACATGTTGCATTAGTTACAGGAGGTTCTAGAGGAATTGGTTCTGCTATTTCGCTTGAATTAGGAACCCCTGAATTTATTGTCATTGTTAACTACAACCACAGCAAGGAGCACGCTGATAAGGTTGTCGATCAAATCAAAGCAAAAGGAGGTGAAGCTTATGCTGTTCAGGGAAACATTGCTGATACAGAAGAAACAACACGTATGTTCCAAGAAATAGAAAGCAATTACGGCCCAGTAAGTATTTTGATTAACAACGCTGGAATTACACGTGACAAGTCATTCAAAAAAATGGAAGCTACAGAGTGGAACGCTGTAATTGACACGAATTTGAGCAGCGCATTTAACACCACAAAACTGGCCTTGCCAAGTATGTTGGAAGCTGGATTTGGTAGAGTGATTAATATCAGCAGTGTCATCGGTCAATCTGGAGGGTTTGGTCAAACAAATTATGCCGCTGCTAAAGCCGGATTAATAGGATTTACAAAATCACTTGCATTAGAAACTGCAAAAAGCGGTGTAACCATCAATGCGATTTGCCCAGGATTTATTGGGACAGACATGGTGATGGCTATGCCAGAAGAAGTACTTAAAAACGTAGTATCCAAGATCCCTGTTCAACGATTAGGTGATCCATCTGAAATCGCAAAAGGAGTTCGATTCTTGATTGACACAAGCTACATGACGGGGCAATGTTTGAACATCAACGGAGGACTTTATATGTAACCCACTGATTTTTAACGATTATTTAAAGATTTTTTTTTGTTTATATGCGTCAATAACATAACTTTGCGCAAAATTTTATTAAAGCACGATGAATAAAACTAACGAACTATTCGAAACAATGGTAGAAAACCAAACAAAAGCAATCAATTCTTTTGTTGAAACAACAAATAAATGGCAAGATGCATTGCGTTCAGGAAAAGCAATGGAGAAGTCAACAGAAATTTATCAAGATTGGTTAAACAACCAAGTTTCTTTGTGGAAAAACACAACTACTGAAGCAGGTAACACAACTGAAAATACAATGCATACAGCAACAACTAACGTAGAAGAGTTCTACAAAAACATCATGACAACTCAAATCGATGCAATCAAGAAAGCATCTGAGTTCAACATGAATTTGATGAATACATTCATGAATTTCGGTAAAAACGCTACTGAAACTCAGCACAACTACACAACTATGCACAATAACTGGAATACGTTATTTGAATCATGGACAAAAACATTGAACTCAACATATGCTATGTTGAACAAAACAATGCCTACAACTATGAACAAAGAGGTATTCGAGAACATGTTCAACACAACTAATTTGTTGACTAAATTCCAAGAGTACTATACACCGTACATGAACTCATGGAAAAACGGTTCATTCAACATGGATTCTATGAAAAACATGTTCGACCCAACTTACACTAAGAAATTGACTGAAGAAATGTTCAGCACATTCTTTAACGGTAACACTTGGAATACATTGATTGAGTCTAACACAAAAATGTTAAACGATTTCTTCGCAAACCAAAAGAATACAAGCAAAGACTTCCAAGATTTTTGGAATGTGTACACAGAGAAATTCCCTACATTATTGAATGCAGATTGGACAAAGTACACTGATTCTTACAAGAACATGACTACTTCTTACACAGAGTTATTTGCACCGGTGATGAAATTGGTTTCTAATGAAAAAGAAAAAGAATCAATGACATTAACGTTGGATACAATCGACAAAACAACTGAGTATTCAGTTAAATTAGCTCAATTGCAATACCACCTTTACACAACAGGTCAAAAAGTTTCTGAAGAACTTTCTACCTTGATGATGGAAAAAGCAAAAAACAATGATTGGACTGGTACAACACAAACTTGGTTCAACGAGTGGATTAAAATCAGCGAAAAGCATTTCACAACATTGTTTGGAACTACTGAATTTTCAAAATTGAAATCAGAATTGTTGACTTTAACGTTAACCGTGAAAAAAAATATTGAAAAACAATTCGAAAGCCGTATTGAGCACCTTCCGTTGGTTGTTAAATCTGAAATCGAAGAATTGTATGAAACAATTCACCAATTGAAGAAAACAATCAAAACTATGGAGACAAAGTTCAATGCAACAACAGCAACAACAACTCCAAAAACAACTGCTAAAAAAGCAACTGTTTAATTGATTGATAACCTTGTATAAAGAAAGGGAAATGTTTAATTTCCCTTTTTTTATTCCTAACACTTAATAATTATGAGCTTAAATAACGCAAACATCATCCAAGAACTTTCTGATCACACAGCTAAACTGATCAAAGGATTTGACTCCTTGAATGAAATCAAAGAGGTAGATATCGCTACTACCCCGAAATCATTAGTGTATGCTGAAGATAAACTCAAGTTGTATCGCTATGATCGCGAGACCAAAGCAACGTACAAAACTCCTGTTTTAATCGTTTATGCATTGGTTAACACCTACAAAATGTTAGACCTGCAACCAGACAGAAGTTATGTTAAAAATTTATTGGATGCTGGTTTAGATGTATACCTCATCGATTGGGGAAATCCAACAAAAATTGACAAATACCTGTCTATTGACGATTATGTAAATCAATACATCGATCATTGTGTTGACTTCGTTCGTGCAGCAAATAAAGTTGACAAAGTAAACATTTTAAGTATCTGTCAAGGTGGTACATTGAGTATCATTTATTCAGCTTTGCACCCAGAAAAAGTTAAAAACTTGGTAACGCATGTTACACCGGTTGATTTCTCTGGTAATGACGGTTTATTATTTAGATGGAGTAAGGACATGGACTTCAAAGCCCTCGTTGATGGATTTAACGGTATTATTCCGGGATCATTCTTAAACGATGGATTTGAAATGTTAAAACCGATGATGAAATTTCAGAAATCTCAAGGTTTAATGAACTCTATGGAGGACAAAACTAAACTCTTGAACTTCTTGAGAATGGAACGTTGGATCAACGAAAGTCCAGATCAAGCAGGAGCATGTTTCCTTCAATTCATGCAAGACTTGTATCAAGAAAACAAATTGATCAAAAATGAACTTGAAGTTGGTGGTCATGTCGTGAACTTAAAAGCTGTGACGATGCCAGTTTTAAATATTTATGCTTCAGAGGACCATTTGGTTCCGCCATCTGCAACTACGCCACTAAACGACCATATCGGATCTAAGGACAACGAGGTCTATCGATTTGAAGGCGGTCATATTGGTGTATTTGTCGGAAGCCGAACCCAAAAAGAACTTGCTCCTAAAGTAAGTCAATGGTTGAAAGATAGAGATTAAAAAAAAATCCCGGTAAATCCGGGATTTTTTTTTACTTGTTCGTTTCCTTCCTAATAAAATAGACTTTGTTATTCGAACTCACTGATCCTTCGTAATCGATTAACAGTGAATCCCTAGAAATAATTGTCATTTTTCCACGAGACTTTGGAAAATACTCCCTTGTATACCCCCAATAATCCGTTTGAAAAACCCTCACCTTATGTTCTAAGTTATTATTCCCGGTGTAATAGATATCCTTATAAATCACCTTGCCTAAAGACCATCCACTTTTCGATTTATTACTTTTCCCTTGAATTAAATGGTTTTTCTTATCGCGATCAAAATAAATTTCATACCCCTTAAGTGATCCCTTTGGACTTTTCCAAATACCTCTAAAGTAAGCATCTTCATTTGCTCTCATCAACGAATCAATTTGAGACTCTCCCTTCAATAGAAAGCGAGTTGAATCAAATAAATTAAACGTAATTAAGGGATTAGCCTTCATTTCTTGAGACCAATAATTTTTGATTTTTTTTGTTAGAATTGGCTTTAGTAAACTATCCACCTCAAATTTCTTACACAATAACGTGATTTTACTCAATTCATCGGTTTTAAAAATCGAATCAACTGCATAGTTAATCATCATCAACGAACTATCGTACCAATCCGAACGATCTGCAGGGGTTAATTTGAAGAGCTCTATGGCTCCTGGATAATCTTGTTTTTTGAATTTAAGCATACCTTGCTCATAGGTCTCAGGTGGTTTGTTACATGATAAAAAAACAAACACGGGTAGCGCTATTACCAGCGATTTCTTAAGGATTTTCATAGTAGTAAGTTAAAATAATTTGAACCCTGTAAAAATAACAGAAGTAACTCATAGAAACATACAATCCAAAATAAAAAGACAGAAATTTCTTTCTGTCTTCTATTCAATCGCATAATTGATTAATTAAACACGATCATGTTGATCGAAATATACAATTCATTAAACCCAGATTAAAGAGTTCCCCTTCTTGCTTGTTCAGCTTCAATTGACTCAAATAAAGCCTTAAAATTTCCTTTGCCAAAAGAGTTTGCTCCACGGCGCTGAATGATTTCAAAGAAAAGTGTCGGTCGATCTTCAATTGGCTTTGTAAAAATTTGAAGTAAATACCCATCTTCATCACGGTCTACCATAATACCTAAACTCTTCAGTCTTGAAATATCCTCTGCGATGTCACCAACACGATTAAATACCGTATCGTAGTAATCTCCGGGTACATGCAAAAATTCAACACCTCTATTTCTCATTTCAGTAATGGTATGCACAATATCATCGGTTGCTACCGCAATATGCTGACACCCAGCGCCACCATAAAACTGGATATACTCTTCAATTTGAGATTTTTTCAAACCTGCTGCAGGCTCATTTATTGGAAACTTGATTCGACCATTAGCATTCGTCATCACCTTACTCATTAAGGCTGTGTATTCGGTTGAAATATCTTTATCATCGAAGGTGATCAAGTTCGCAAAACCCATGACATCTTGATAGAAAGTAGACCACTTGTTCATCTCACCAAGTTCTACGTTACCAACCATGTGATCAATATATTTTAACCCTATAGGACTTGGATTGTAAGCCGAAATCCATTTTTCAAAACCAGGTAAAAAAGTTCCTGTATAATTTTTTCGCTCTACAAAAACATGAACAGTATCGCCATAGGTGTGAATTCCCGCTCGAACTACATGCCCAAATTCATCACTTTCCACTTTAGGTTCAAAATAAGATTTTGCTCCACGCTTAATCGTCTCTTCATAAGATTTACGCGCATCATCAACCCACAGCGCAATAACTTTAATCCCATCGCCATGCTGCTTTATATGCTCAGCAATTTCACTCGAAGAGTTCATTGGCGTTGTTAATACCAACTTAATTTTATCTTGTACAACAACATAAGACGTTCGATCCTTTATACCGGTTTCTAATCCTTGATAAGCATAGGACTGAAAACCAAATGCTGTTTTATAAAAGTGCGCTGCCTGCTTTGCATTACCAACGTACAATTCAACATAATCCGTTCCGTTGATAGGTAAAAAATCCTGTGCATCCGAAAATATCTTTTCTAAACCGTATGCATAATTCTCAATATTTTTCATCGTCTTTGTTTCCATAACATGTTATTTTAAAAATTAGATTCTACTTCTTGATTCATCCATGACTTATAATAATCATGGATTTCTAAATTCATGGCCTCCTCCGTTATCATCACCGGCTTAAAAGGATCTATCATCACCGCCAACTCATTCGTTTCCTTTTTTCCTATACTCCGTTCAATAGCTCCTGGGTGTGGTCCATGAGGCAATCCACCCGGATGAAGAGTAATCTGACCTTTTTCAATGGAGTTTCTACTCATAAAATCTCCATCAACATAGTAAAGCAATTCATCAGAATCTACATTACTGTGGTGATAAGGTGCAGGGATTGCATCCGGATGATAATCGTATAAGCGAGGTACAAAAGAGCAAATCACAAAATTGTGCCCTTCGAAAGTTTGATGTATTGGTGGAGGCATATGTATGCGACCAGTTATTGGTTCAAAATTAAAAATTGAAAACGCATACGGATAATGACATCCATCCCAGCCAACAACATCAAAGGGATGTGTTGCGTAGGTATACGGATAGATATTTCCCTGCTTTTTAATATTTACCAAAAATGCACCAACTGCATCCTGTACCGGTTCAAACACTGGTGTTTTTAAATCTCGTTCGCAAAAAGGAGCATGCTCTAGCAACTGTCCGTATTCATTACGATAACGTTTTGGAGTCTCTATTGGACTAAAAGACTCTACAAACAATAATTTATTCTCCTTTGAATGAAACTCGAACTGATAGACTGTTCCGCGAGGAATAATGAGATAATCACCATATTTAAAGTCTATGGAACCAAACATGGTTTTGAGCTTACCTCGACCAACATGCACAAAAATCAATTCATCGGCATCTGCATTTTTAAAAAAATAATCCACTGTTTGAGTGGGGGCTGCCAATCCGATATGCATGTCATTATTGACAAATAAGGTTTTTCGACTCTTGATATAATCCGATTCTGGTTCTATTGAAAACCCAGCAAAACTCAAACACTTTAAATTTTCTTCAATAGCAATTTTTGGCTTTACCGTATAGGGCGCCCCCATATCCAAAACCATTGTTGGAGGATGTAAATGATAAACTAAGGAGGAAGTACCAGAAAACCCTTCTGTTCCAACCAACTCTTCATGATATAAATCTCCATTTTCTTGACGAGTAACTACATGGCGCTTTTCAGGAACATAACCATGTGATTGATAATAAGGCATATACTTTGTTTTTTGTTTCGACAAAGTACCAGCTATTCCAGCGAAGCAAAAATGATTATTGAAGTCGAAAAATCTGATAATTATCATGAAAATATCAGATTAGACCAAACAAAAAAGCCACTCATTTGAGTGGCTTTCGTGATCCCGCTGGGATTCGAACCCAGGACCCATACATTAAAAGTGTATTGCTCTACCAGCTGAGCTACGGAATCATTACCTAACGCGGGTGCAAAGATAGGTAAAGGTTTGACTAAAACAAGGTATTATATGTTTTTTTTATGCTTAAGACACAAATTAATTCATAACAATTTAATAATCAGACAACTAAATTCAAATTATTTTTTAGCAATATTTTGATTATTTTGGAGCATGAAAGCAATTATTCTGATCGGCTACATGTGCTCAGGAAAAACTACGTTGGGAAAGGAACTTGCTACTCAACTCGGCACAACTTTTATAGATACAGACCAACTCATTGAATCCAGTACGCAAACGACTATTCAAAATTTATTTCAAACACGAGGTGAACACAAATTTAGACTTCTTGAACATGAATTGCTGAAATCTCTTCCGAAAGAAAACTGTGTAATAGCTACAGGAGGTGGACTTCCATGCTTCAACAATAATATGGATACCTTAAAAAAAGTAGGAAGAACCATTTATCTTAAACACGCCCCTGATGTTTTGTTGGATCGCTTAAATCGAGACCACAGCAATCGACCTTTACACACTTCCGCAATAACTCTCGAGCACTTAAAAGAGCATCTTTTACAGCGCGAAGTTTATTATAATCAAGCAGATTTAATCTGTACAACAAATGATCAACATAGCGATTTCATTTTAAACCAGTTGAATCATGACGAATTACCTTAATGCAACAGCCTATTTGGACTTTAACCATCCGAACTTTAATTATTTTTTATCGTCATTTGTTCCAGGTGAAACAGATCAGGAAACAGCTAGTCGATTATATTTCCTTGTTCGGGATGCTTTTTTGTATGACCCATATCACTTAGATTTAAGGCCAACGGGTCTGTGTGCATCCACTGTTTTAACAAAAAAAAGAGCATGGTGTGTTGAAAAATCACTTGTACTGGCAGCATGTCTCAGAAAATTCAAAATTCCAAGTCGACTTGGTTATGCCATCGTCGTGAATCACATCGGTGTTGAACGCTTGTTAACATACCTGAAACGCGATGAAATTGTTTTTCACGGCTATACAGAAGTTTTTCTTGCAGGCACTTGGATCAAATGTACACCAGCTTTTGACAAACGTATTTGCCAACTCACCAAAGTGCCTCCACTGGATTGGGATGGCGAGACTGACTCACTTTTTCAAGCCTATTCGCATGAAACCAAATTTATGGAATACTTACACGACTACGGCACTTTTGAGGATGTTCCTATTGAGTTAATGAATAACGAGATGAAAAAATACTATCCACACCTGTTCGAAACGGAATACTCCTCCAAGGCCTTCTCGTTTAAACACTTGTAATAGAACTTATCCTATTTATTGCTGTACAATAAACTTCTAACTGAATTTCGGGAAACCGCATGATAATTCAACTCAGCTTTTTTAAATATTTCTTTGGCCACCGCAAGATTTTTAGGTGTTTTAGCTAATTCCTCATACAACGGCATTAAATATTTACGTCTTCCCACCTTGCATAAGAATTTCTCCAAATAAGGTAAAATACGATCGTAATCATTTCTGATTCCGACCAGATACCATTCATACATGATCTCTGCGTTGCCCCAATTTTTAAAATTCAACTCTTGATCCAGTAATTCTAGTTGTTCGACAGGGATTTGTTTTGGCAATTGACGAATAAATTCTTGCCATTCTTGAGCAATAAAATCATTTCGCTTCAATTGTTTCACCATGCGTTTTTTGCGCTTTTTACCTGTAATTTTCTCGTAAGTAATCACTTTAGCAAAGATATTTTCGCCTCTGGCAAATTTTCGTGCTAACGATTTGATAGTTCTGAATCGTGAAGAACTGATCTTAAGACTGTTTTTTGGTAACCCTTTTCCATAGATCCATTTGGAAGTATTGAACTCAACTTGATGGAGATCAAGAAGATGTACATTTAAATAATTTATAAACTGCTCTGTTGTGACTGTTTTAAATTGAAAATTGTGAAAATAGCTTTTAACAAAAACATCAAATTTATCTCGACCTATTTCATGTTCTAAAGTCTTCAGAAAATAAGCTCCTTTTACATAAGCTATAGAAGTCAAGCCTTCATCTGGATTCCTTCCTGTTAAGTTTAACTTCAATTTTGTGTCTTCAGGGTAGTCTCCCTTGTCGATCACTTTCATCTCCTGCAACAATTCTTGGTGTTCAAGCATCAACAACATGTCTGCAATTTCAGGACCATACAGCTTTTCCATGATGCGATTCTCAAAATAGACAGTAAACCCCTCATTGAGCCAGAAATCATTCCATGTTGCATTTGTAACCAAATTACCTGACCAAGAATGAGCTAGTTCGTGAGCCACAACACTTACTAAACTTCGATCACCTGCAATAATTGTTGGATTCAGAAAAGTGAGTTTAGGATTTTCCATCCCACCAAACGGAAACGAATAAGGCAAAACTATCACATCATATCTCCCCCATTGATAAGTACCATATAATTCTTCTGCGGCAGACATCATTTTTGGTAAATCGTGAAATTCATCAGCACATTGTTGAACCATACCGGGTTCGGCAAAAACACCACATTTCCCACCTAAATCTTTAAACGCAAGGTCACCAACCGCCAAGGCTATCAAATAACAAGGAATGGGCTGATTCATATTAAAATGATAGACACCAGCTATCATCGATTCACCGTTATGGTCAGCTGACATAACAGGAATTACCCCGTCTGGTACTTTCACTTTAGCGCTGTATGTTAATCTATTGCCAGGCGTATCTTGAATCGGAATCCATGTGCGCGTCAAAATGGCTTGCCCTTGAGTGTATAAGAAGGGTTGCTTTTTGCCTCCTGTCAGGGAAGCATCTAACCAATCTAAGGCCTCTGACTCCTCAGTTGTCTTGTAGTAAATATTAACGTGATCATTACCCTCTTTTAATTTAACCAAAAGCGGCTGACCAAAGATCGAATCCTTGTCCCATGAACCAATCACAAAATCAGTTTCTTTTTCGCTTTGACCTTCACCTAAGGTAACTTTTTGTATTTCAAGTCCTTTAATATCAAAAATAACCGTGTCAGTCCCAACAACATTTTGCATCTCATGTCTAGCAATACCATAGATGGTTTTGTTCTCGAAGTTTACATCCAGTTCAATATCGAGGTGTTTCGTTCTGATTTGATGGACATTGGAATAGGTATGATTGTCCATGGCTGAATCTGCTAATTGCACGGTTGCTCTATTTACAGGTTTTTGCTCTTGACTGCAAGACTGCATGAAACAGGCAATTAAGGTCCCTACCATAATGCACGAAATCAAATTTACCCTCAACATCAAGCTCATTTTATTTATTTAATCTCTTTCTTTATTCGATAGATATCGGATTACCTCAGCTGAACCCATCAATCCAAAAAGTGCAGGCATGTAACTCACTGTTCCGTAGAATGATTTTTTAAAATTCAATCCATTGGTCATTTTGAGTGACTCTTTCTGCTGTAATTCGGCTGAAAAAACAGCTTTTACCCCTTTAAAACACACCTTTCTCCTGCGAAGTCGTTTTTTAACATGTGCCCCTAGTTTACAATTGTGTGTTTGGACCAAATTCGCTACTTGTACTTTTGACGGATCGGTCTTACCTCCTGCACCAAGATGTGAAATCACCTTGATTTTTTTACGCTTACACGCAACGATCCATTCCAATTTAGGTGTCACCGAGTCAATACAATCCATGACATAGTTTGGTTTGTACTCATCAAGTAATTCCCACACACGCTCTGGTAACACAAATTCTTCAACGACATGTAAAACAATTTCTGGATTGATATCCTTTAATCGTTCGGCCAACACCACAGCTTTATTCCTTCCTATAGTACTATCAAGTGCTGTTAATTGCCTGTTTTTGTTAGTAGGATCAAAAACATCACCATCTATCAGTGTAATCGTTCCTACACCGGCGCGAGCAATAAACTCTGCAGCAAAAGATCCTATACCACCCAAACCAACGATAAGTACATGGGCTGTTTTTAATCGATTGAGTTCTCTTTCTCCAACTAATAATTCGGTTCTTTCAAGCCAATTTACCATAGCCAAATACGGAAATAAAATTATCTTCTATCTGTTTCTCTAAAGCATCCAAAGTTAACCTTTTTGCAGTACTAATAGACTCATAAACCTCCCGAATTGACGTTTCAGTATCATCTGTTTCCAGGAATAACTTTTCTGCAGGCACTTTTGCCACGACAGCATGAAGCATTGACTCACGCTTTAGCACCACCTCTCCAACGCTGATAAATATATCCGACTCTAACAATAAATCAATCCAATTCTCACGCGATAAACCATGTAAAATCCAAGGCTGCAATGGATTCAATCGCTTTTTACAAGCAAGCAACTCATTTAAGGCGCGTACACAGTGAATAATTAATGGTTTTTCGAAAAGCTCTGAAAGTCGCACCATTTGCTCAAAAACGATTAACTGACTTTCAAGGTTTGGACCTTTTAACTTATCCAAACCACACTCTCCTATTGCCCAACATAATTTATTTTGAACCAGTTCCAAGATGTCGGGGCGTATCGGCTTTTCCGCATACCAAGGATGTAACCCTATTGAAAATGGAAACTTCGGCGCATCTTGAACTTCATGGGCATGCATCGAAACCAATTCGGTAGATTGTTGCGTCGATTTGTGGGTATGAATATTAATTAACATTCCAACCAAGTTATTAAGAATTTAGAAGCATTGGAATTATTTTCATATTTTCGGCATTCTTAAATTTAACAATGGTTAACATGGGAAACACTACAACTGGGAAACATCCTAAAGGATTATGGTTTTTGTTTGGTACTGAAATGTGGGAACGTTTTGGTTATTATCTGATGTTAGGAATCTTTTCCTTGTACATGGTAGACGGCTGGAACAACGGTGGAATGGGATTTGACCCACAAAAGAAATCAGATATCTATGGTACCTACCTTGGATTAGTATACTTAACTCCTTTTATTGGTGGACTTCTTGCTGACCGACTTTTAGGATACAGAAGATCGATTATTATTGGTGGTTTAATGATGGCTGCGGGATATTTTATGCTTTCTCTGCACAGTGTGCCGTCTTTTTATCTTGCCCTATTTTTAATCATACTTGGAAACGGTTTCTTCAAGCCTAACATTTCTACACTTGTAGGTAATTTGTACAGTGTGGATGAATTGAAAGATAAAAAGGATGCAGGGTACAACATCTTCTACATGGGCATAAATATCGGTGCCTTCATCTGTAACTTCGTGGCCGCATACATGCGTATCAACTATGGTTGGGGTCATGCTTTTGCCGCTGCGGGAGTAGGAATGCTTGTGGGTGTTGGTGTATTCATTATCGGTCAAAAACACTATAAACACGTCGACATTATCAAACCTGTTGAAGAAGGCGACATGTCTACACTGAAAATCTTGAGTTATACGGTACTTCCGATGTTCATATTTGGAATTTTAGGTTATTTACTTCCTGGAAACATTTTAGGATCAGACACCAACGATGCCTTCATCATCGGTTGTTTACCTGTAATCGGCTTCTTCATTTTTCTTGCATTCAAATCAGAAGCAAAAGAAGCGCGAGCGATAAAAGCCCTATTAGCCGTGTTTTCATGTGTTATTTTATTCTTTGCGATCTTCCATCAGAATGGTGATGCATTAACGATTTGGGCAGAAGACCACACTAACAGAAACATGCCCGAAAATGTTGCAAACGTTGCTGAAAAAGCAGGGATGGCTCAAGTGGTAGTAAACAACGATTTAGTTTCAGCTGACGAAAAAACGTTTACGCACACACTAGACTCCATGAGAAAAGTGGAAGAAAACATGCCTGCGGTATCCAAAGAAGAATTGAAAGCACGCGCTGCACTTTCTGCCGAAATTTCTCAACTTGAAAAATCAAGAAAATACTTCGAAAACTTGCCAAAGGAGGAAGTCCCTGCAAAAGGAAAAGACTTGAAATTGTATTCAACTGAGTTGTATCAATCCATTAACCCATTTTGGGTAGTGGTACTTACACCAGTGGTGGTTGGTTTCTTTGGTTTCATGGCCAGAAAAAAACGCGAACCAAGTACTCCATCCAAAATTGCAATCGGATTGGTTATCACTGCACTTTCTGCTTTAGTAATGGTTGGTGCTGTGTATTCAACTAATAATCTAACCATGAAAGCTGGATCTTTCTGGTTATTCTTATCTTATGGTGTAATTACAATTGGAGAGTTATGTTTATCTCCAATGGGACTTTCGTTGGTATCTAAATTGTCACCACCGCGAATCACCGCATTGATGATGGGTGGCTATTTCTTGGCTATTTCTGTTGGAAACAAACTTTCTGGTATGCTATCTTCACTTTGGGAAGAAATACCAGAAAAACAAAACTTCTTCTACCTCAATTTTGGTTTAGTTTTAGCTGCAGCTTTGCTTTTAATCGTCATGCTCAAATGGCTAAACAGTGTGATGAAAGAAAATAATGTAAAATAAAGTACTTAATCATAAATCATTAACACAAAACGAGGTTGTCATTCAGGCAGCCTCTTTTTTATAGACGTATTATGAAGAATACATACACCCTAGAACAAATTCAAGATTTTAAAGGCAAATACCCGAAACAACTCTGGTATCTATTTCTTGCTGAAATGTGGGAACGTTTTTCATTTTATGGTATGCGGGGAATGCTTACCTTATTCATGGTTGACACTACCCTTGGGCTTGGCATTTCAGAGAAAGACGCGAACTTACAGTACGGTGCAACACAAGCTTTTGTATACACCTTTGCGTTCATCGGCGGGATGTTCGCTGATAAAATCTTAGGATTCAGGAAGTCTATTTTTTGGGGTGGTTTGTTGATGATTGTTGGCAGTTTTATTCTGGCTACTGACCCAAAGCATTTGTTTTATATCGGCATAAGCTTTACTATCATCGGTTCTGGATTTTTTAAACCTAACATTTCAACCATGGTTGGATCCTTGTATCGCGATGGAGACAACCGCAGAGACGCTGGATTTTCCTTGTTCTATTCAGGGATTAACATTGGAGCGCTACTCGGAGGTGCAGCTTGCATCTGGGTGGCAA
>Ga0172373_10003075_pt1 | contig 24810 bp, 14 predicted proteins | sample Lak10m_2_FD_114546 | JGI IMG/M metagenome (GOLD analysis project Ga0172373, IMG submission 114546) | Freshwater microbial communities from Kabuno Bay, South-Kivu, Congo - kab_092012_10m | ecosystem: Environmental > Aquatic > Freshwater > Lake | place: Democratic Republic of the Congo...
CTATTTCTTGAACATCCTGAATATTCATCACATGTCCGTGATGTCGCGAAGGGACTTGCCCCATCAGCGCGGTTGACATTGCAGTGCTACTACAGCGCAGCAGTCTGGCTGCAAAGAAAGTACCAACTTGAAAGCCCTTCCCTGCCCGACCATTTCTCCAAGGATCTAAATTTGATACCCGTCGATGAACCGGAAGAAAATCTGCGATTGCTGGCAAAACGCCATAGGGAGCTGAGTGGATCTTTCACAAACTGGCTTGGCACCTATATGCATGCAGCGCAAGTTTGGCGCAAGGGACTCGAATACCGAATAGGGTAGATCGTAAATAATTCAAAAATCAATCCATCCTACAAAGTATTGGGGTGCGCGCACCTCCCTCATCACAATTAATTCTTGTCGGCGGTTGTTGCTAATTGCCACCCGGAAAATATAGGGTGCCAGATATTTCAAGGCTCCCAATCCCGATCCCACCGGCTCAGCATGCACGACCCACTCTTGTTGCCACACCTTTGTTGGGATATGTTTGTAGCAAGAGGTCTTGCACAAGGCCTCCTTCAGTTTTCCGCGAAAGATTCGGGAGAGCGCTCGCACTGGCAATAGAAAATTATGCCGAGCCGGTAACCAGATTTTTCCATGATCCGCACAGCCACCCGCCGGAACGAGATAATGGATGTGCGGATGGTAGGCCAAGTTACGTCCCCAAGTGTGAAGCACTCCCACCATCCCAATTTGTCCGCCCACAAAACGCGGATTTTGAGCCAACTGTTGTGTGGCAGCGGCCGAGGACTTGAAGAGCAGATCATAGATCAAGCTTTGGTAGCTGCGCGTGACTTCATTGAATCTGGCAGGAACCGTGAAGGTGAGCAGGAAGTAAGGCACAGGAAGAAGAAGATCAAGTTGCTTCTCCAGCCAACGCTCCGCATTTTCGTTCTGGCATTTGGGGCAATGTCGATTGCGGCAGGAATGGTAGCTGTATTGAACCTGTTCACAATCCGGACAACGATAAACTTGTCCGCCCAGAGCTTCCGTGCGACATTGTTCAATCGCCCGCATCGCTTTGAGATGCGTAGAGGGCATGCGCAATGCATGTTTTTGACGATACGATTCTCCATAGTGACGGAAAATGTCCGCCAGTTCTATTGCCATATATTTTCCAGCACATGATTAATGGCATCAGCGGCTTGTCCAATGGTGATCGGAGTCAAATGGGTGTAGATGGCTGTGGAGGTTGGTGAGGCATGTCCCAGATACGATTGGATCACACGTAGATTGACACCGGCTTCCAGCAAATGCGTCGCATATGAATGGCGTAAACTATGAACCGTCGTGACCTTCTGTACGCCACTTTCCCGCAATGCATCCTGGAAGGCTCGTTGTACCCCGCGCACAGTCATCGGATTTTCTGCGCGATCTGGGCGATCCCCTACCCCCCAGCGCGACGGAAATATCCACACCGGATGACGGTGTGTCACCCAATACCGACGCAGCAGTTTCAAGATGGGTTGGGGTAGAGGGACATACCGGTCTTTGCCTCCCTTCCCATTTCGAATGTGGATCACCTCGCGTTCCGCATCGATATCCGTGACTTGCAAGTGAATCCCTTCTTGGATTCTTAACCCACATGCATAGATGGTCCCTAAACAGGCACGATAGCGCAAATGGTTCACACACGCCAGGATTTGACGAACCTCATCAACGGTTAGAACCACGGGTAGTTTCTTTTCGCTAGGCGGCCGCACCAAATCCAGAATCGTCCATTGTTTATGGAGCGTACGTTCATAGAAGAACCTGATCCCGCACAATGCAACTCGTAACGTACTGGGAGAAACATGCTTCTCTTTTGAAAGGTACAGAAAATATTGGCGAAGTTCTTCTTCTGTGATCTGGTCTGGAGGCTTTCGATAATATTCCGCCAAATGCCTCACTTCACGTACATACAAAAGTTGTGTGTTTTTCGACAAACCGTGCAGTTGCAGATCCTCGATCATTCTTGCTCGTAACGAGTTCATGGCTATACCTCCTGTATAGAATGGAAATCCGATACAGTTAATATAGCCCTGACTGAGGCAGTTTACGATGAGCCTATTGCAAGTTTTTTATGGGGGATAGCTGCGCGAAGCGCTTAGTTCAACTGCTCTTGTACGACGGTTTTAGGGGATTTCAGTTGCTTAACAAGAGGGGTAATTTGAGATTTTCGAGCAAAAATCATGTCGTATAATAAGAGGAGAGTGGGGATGCCCCGCAAAAATTAACTTCTGAGTTATTTTTATGATGTGATGCCCAATGACTACTATAAAAAAAATTACCATCGAGACGCTGTGGAAAGAAGCTGACTTTAAGCCGAATGACGAGCAACGTGCTGCCATCGAGCATGTGGATGGACCGTTGTATTTAACTGCGGGTCCGGGCTCAGGGAAAACTCGTGTTTTGTTGTGGCGAACTGTCAACCTGATGGTTTTTCATGGGGTCAATCCAGAGGAAATCTATCTTTCCACATTTACAGAAAAGGCTGCGCATCAACTAAAAGAAGGGTTGAGAACGCTGTTGGGCATGGTGACCAATCATACTGGGCAACCGTATGATCTTACGCCGATGTATCTTGGTACGGTTCACTCGTTGTGTCAGCGAATTCTTTCAGATCGGCGTCATTTTGTGGTGGACCGACACCGCAACCGACCGCCGCGATTGTTGGATGAACTCAGCCAGTATTTTCACCTATCTCGAAACCGCAATTGGAGAGGGATTCTTGAAGCAGGTGTACTCGATGAAGAAGCGCATCAAACCATCAATGCCATTTGGGGACACCCTTCGCTTTCCAAACATGCTGCAGTTGTGAATTGCACTTCGGTCTTCAATCGGTTTTCCGAGGAATGCATCGATGTAGAAGCAGCAAAGAAGCTGGTACGAAAATCCAAAAAGCATTATGCAGAATATGAACTTGCCCCGGAACAGATCGAACTGCTTTTGGATCTGTATGCTGGATATAAAAACTCACTGCAGTTGGAACATGCCCGCCTGACCGATTTTGCTCTACTGCAACAAGAAGCCTTTAATTTACTAAAAGCAAACGAAGGATCGAAGCATGTTTTCAAGCATGTCATCGTAGACGAGTATCAGGATACGAATTCGATCCAGGAGCGTATCTTTTTCAGGCTTGCGGCAGGGACAAAAGGTATTTGCGTGGTTGGTGACGATGACCAGGCGCTTTACCGTTTTCGCGGTGCAACCGTGGAAAACTTCGTGGATTTTGACGACCGTTGCCATGATTATCTCGGCAAAAAACCGCGCCGTCTCTCGCTCGATACCAATTACCGCTCACGAAAACAGATCGTCGACTTCTATAAGACCTTCATGGCGCAAACTGACTGGAAAAAGCCTGAAGGTGGTCATTACCGTATTACAAGCAAGAACATTCAGGCATATCGATCCGACGAAAAGGTTTCGGTCGTCGCCAGCACACCGAACAAACCGGAAATTGCCTGTGCTGAGATCGCCAGTTTGGTCAAAGCCCTACTGGATGAAGGCAAGGTGGAGAACCCAAACCAGATTGCTATCTTGTTCCCCAGTTTGAAAGCCGCCGCAGTGAAACATTTTCAAAAGGCGTTTGAAGAAATTGGGCTGCAGGTGTATGCCCCGCGCGCCGGACGCTTCGTTGAAGTGGACGAGTCACTGGATGTATTCGGACTGCTACTTCATATTCTTGGGCACCCACCGCGCGGAGAATTTCACAGCAACGATTACGATGGTTTTCATGACTGGGCGGTAACTGCCGAAACTCGCGCCAAGGCATTGATGCTCAGAGACCCGCTCTTGAAGAAATACATTAGTGACCGCAAAGAAGAATTGGAACAAGCCAGCGCGGACTATGAAGCCCTGCTCAAGGTGACAGAAAAGAATCATTGGGATTTGGATGCACCCTACCAGTCAGATAAAATGCGCAGTGCGCTGCTCAAAACTAATAAACTTTCCGAAAGGGCAAAAAAACTCCTTTCGAGTACATATCTTTATAATTTCTCCACAGAACGGGCAAATCAGGGAGCCCCGCTTTCCGTTCTTTACATTCTAAGGCGTGTCACTTCCATTGACTGGAACCTGCTGGATATTTTCTACCGCCTGTGCGGCTTTGAACACTTCAAGAAGATGTTCGACATGGCTGAGGATAATACAGACCGAACAGATGAAGGTCCTGTGGCAAACCTGGGATTGATCACGCAGTACCTCTCGCGCTTTTTGGATGAACGCATTGCCATGATCACTGCTGACTTGTTGGTGGAGAAGACGCTGCAAATCGTATTCTTCAACTATCTCTTCTCTTTGTACCGCCTAGGAGAGTCGGAACTTGAAGACGCGGAAGACCCCTTCCCCAAGGGACGCATCCCCTTCCTGACCATTCACCAATCGAAGGGACTGGAATTCCCTGTAGTCATTCTGGGTAATTTACGCAAAGATGACAAGGGACCCCAACAGAATGAGATCATTGTGCGCCCGCTCTTGAGCCGCCCCCAAGGCGAACCGCTGGACCGCATGTCGCAATTTGACATCATGCGCATGTACTATGTGGCGCTCTCACGCGCGAAAAATCTTTTGATCTTGCCTCATTTCAAGGGATCAGGGCAGCGAATGAATGATGAATTCAAAAAACTCCTGGATGATGATTTTCCACGAATTCCAAGTTTAGATGTGAAAAGTGTTCCGCCAGCGGATGAAAAAGAGAGCGACTTGCCCAAGTCTTATTCATTCACATCCGATTATCTTCTGTATCAAAAATGCCCGCGGCAGTATATGATCTTCCGAAAGTTCGGGTTCGTGCCATCCCGTTCACAGACGATGTTCTTCGGCAGTCTGGTTCATCGCACGTTGGAAGACCTGCACCATGAACTCATTCAAAGGAGGGCAACGGCATGATGGATAAAGATCAATACTCGGCGGAGATGGAAGCATTCATCCGCAATGCATTCGAACAAAATTACGAAGAACTGCGCCTGGACTCTGGTCACGCGATCGCACCAGACGTCAAATTGACGGCGCTCAATCAGGTGCTTTTGTATTGGCGCATGTTGAGTGAGATCGCCAACAATGTGACTGATACCGAAGTGCGCCTGAACCTGCCCAACCAGAAGACACCCGACGGGCGCACCTATGCCATTGAAGGCGTGGTGGATATTTTGCGCGACAACGAGCGGACGATCATGTACGACATCAAGACCCACAATGCTGAATATGTAAAAAGCAACCTTGATGTGTATGAACAACAGTTGAATGTGTATGCCCACATCTGGCAGAACCTGCGCGGACAACCTTTAGATGGAACCGCCATCATTGCAACGGATTACCCTGATAATGTACGTGATGTACTTGCTTCGGAAAATGAATCTGAGATCGAACATGCGCTCAGCACATGGGACCCGGTTGTGCCGATCCGTTTTGACCCCAAGAAGGTATTGGAAACGATCGCCAAATTTGGCGAGACGGTGGACAATATTGAAAATGGCGTATTTGCCCCACCGCCAATGGACCGTTTGAATGAGCTGATGACAGGTTCAAAATTCAAAGTTCGTTTCGCCACACATGTGTGTAGGAACTGTGACGCGCGCTTCTCGTGCAAGTCGTACCGTGAATATGCCTGGCGCGGTGGACGCAAGACGCAGGACTCTGTCATGGCACAATACTTCGCCGAACCGTTGCCGGATAAAGAAATGGAAGTATGGCGCTCATCCAACTTGGAAGCGCAACCAGACCCAAATGATCTGCGCGGAGACTTCACTTCAAGATAAACAATTAGGGAGATGTAAATGGCCCAAGTATTCCCACAGTGGCTTTCAGAAAGCGAAAGAGCAAACCCATCACGCAGGGCAGAGATTGTCCTTTACGACAAACTGGTTGAACAACTGACTGACAGTAAATGGATGATCATTTATGGGGCGGCTATTAAATGGCGTCATGACTACGGGATAAGCGACCGTGAGACAGAGTTTGTTGTAGGTCACCCTGATCTTGGAATTATTTTTATCGAAGTCAAAGGTGGCTCGATTGAGCGCGAGGGAAATATTTGGTATACAACCCCAATTAAGGAGTTGCGCAAGCCAAAAGTAGAGAGAGAACGAAACCCGCTAAAGAAAAGCCCGTACGTACAGGTGACCGATTCTGCCAAGGAGTACGAACGGAAAGTTCTAAATTTCATTAACACGCAAAAAATAAAAACCGCCCCGTTGAAGTTTGGTACTGCGGTTTGTTTCCCTGATATTGAAATCTCGGTGACGGAAAATTTGGGGGCTGATGCGCTCATGGAATTAACGCTGGGCAGGTCTGACCTTGAAAAACTGCCGGAACGATTGAAGGAAATACTAAAAATATATCAGGGTAAATTTGGCTCTGCACCCGGACAAGAAGGCATGACTATTTTACGTGCGGTGCTGGCGCGAGATTGGCACATTGACTCCTTTTTGAGTTACCAGATTCAGGATGCTGAAAAGGAGCGCAAGAAGTTAACTGACGAGCAGTTTGTTTTATTGTATGAAATGCAGGATAACCCCCAAATGCTTATTCGTGGCTGCGCTGGGTCAGGAAAGACCATGCTGGCAGCGAAAAAAGCACAGCAACTTGCTTCAATGGGACAAAAGGTGCTGCTTGTTTGCTTTAATGAAAATTTGGCAACATGGCTGGGAATGAGCGAGTTTACGCACTCGAATGTTTTACCTGTACATTTCCACGGATTTGTCTTTCAAACGGTAAAGAATTCCAAAGTGGCGAAACTTCCTCCCCACCCTGACGAATCTGATCCGGCCAGAAATATTTACTTCAAAAAGACAATGCCTGAGGCTTTGGAACTTGCCGCGTTGGAAAAGGAAATTCTATTTGACGCAATCATTGTGGATGAAGGACAGGATTTTGAAGATACGTGGTTTGCAGCATTGCAGAGTCTCTTGAAAGACCGGGAAAATGGAGTCTTTTATGTTTTCTATGACGACAATCAGCGGATTTACAACAGCGGCAATATTTCTTTCAAGTGGCCCAAATATCGCCTATCTAAAAACATGCGCAATACTGACCAGATTTTCGCGCATGTGCAAAGATATTACCACCAGCCTGAAATTGTCAGATCTAGCGGAATACCGGGACCAGACCCGGTATTTATAGATTTGCGAAAATATGAAAGCGAATACGACGCTGTTCAGGACATTCTTTCTCGGCTTGTACAGGAAAAAATCAAGATTGCTGACGTCACTATCTTGACGCCCCGTGCAAAGGAATACAGTATATGGGGTCAAGCAAAATTTGGTGAAGGCAAATACAAAGTAAAGTGGACGCTAACCCCATTCAAGGGTGAGGTTGCCTGTTGCAGTATTTACGGTTTCAAAGGGCTTGAAAGGCAGGTCATCATCCTTTCTGAATTAAGTCACGTCTACTCGCAGAAGCACGAAGAACTTTTATATATTGGAATCTCCCGAGCCCGTGACCATCTCATCGTTTTAGGAAAATACCCATCATAAAATTAGAAAGGGACTATTCTTATGATAAATATTTACCGTCCAACTCGCTTTCCAGATAGAGACGCCATTATTTTTCAGGCAGATACGGAAAGCGTTCAAAAGTTCAATAACACTTTTTTTCCTGTAAAGGCGCAGCCAACCAAAGTAGATGGCATTGAGGGAGGGTATTATGCATTTCTACGATACCAATATCGTGAAGAATTCTTTGAGTCGATTATGATGTTTCTGCGTACACACTATGCCACGCCAGTGATTCAAGTTTCGGCATACAGGTCAGACCAGCCGCTGCCTAAAACATGGAAAGCGGACGTGTGGAAGAAGAAGATTTCAGACTCGATCAAGAACTCTTTTCAGAAAAAGGGATTTTCGGTCAGGGAAAATGAATATTCCAAAGTTATCGAAGTGCTGCCGGAAAAACCGAATATCGAAAAAGACGGATTGGAAGTGTTTTGGGGTTGTCAGTTTTGGGTTGAAGTGAACGAAGATTTCTTTGCGGACATTTGGGCTTCCGGGAATTTTTGGTTTTACCAAAACGAACAATCCACCAATTTCGAGAAAATGGCGCTTTCGTTTGGGGATTCATCCCAGATTATCAAAGAGATACGCGGCTTTACTGCACGCAGTTCTGAAGAACAATTTGCTTTCCTCCAGAGATTTATTGCCAGAATTGGAAAATTGGAAGACTGCGAAGGAATTCAATTCCAGCCTTCCGCGTTGACAACCAGCGAACTTGGCATGGAGACGTGGTTTTGGTTGCACGATTCAGATACGGCGCTTAAAGGCGCGAGTGAATATCCATCCATTTTTACGCAGTCTTTGTTGGATGTAAATGGCGGCTTTTATCATCAACCGGATGACATAGCCGTTTTGGTGCTGATCCCCGAAGCGGGGACAAGCTCCGCGATTCCCGTCATCAATTGGGAGGTTGATTTTGCGGAAAAAATAAAGGGATTTATTGAGCGAGTCATGCCGCAGGTGAAAGTTCCGTTTCAGGTGATCAAATATCCGGTGACCGGTTCGTTGGATGGAGCCATCGGTGCGGTTCAAGCGTTTGCGACCTCCCAAGCCAATCGCCGAATCCTGTGCTTTTTGCCAACGCCGGGATCAACCGCCCGCAATAGTTTAGACGAGCAGGTGATCGCCGCCGACCAGCAAACCTTCAAACTTGAACGGGATCATTTGCGCCCGATTTTCAACAAAGGTTTCACCGAAACGCTGGATTGGAACAACCTTGCCGATTCATACTCAGGGCAATATGTTATTGATAATGCGGTGATGACAGGTTTATATCGCTTTGGCGCTTTACCCTGGATTTTGACCAACTTGCCGTTTGAGGGCAAACCCACCGAGCCGACTTATTTCCTCGGCATGGAGGGAAACCTCAAACGTGGAACTGTCGCGGCGGTGATCATTGACGCGGGTGGTAAATTGATCGCCTATGGCGCAAATTGCCCGAATGGTAGTGGTGTTGATTTAATAAACTCGACGATCAATTTAATTACCGATTTGCTCAAAAATGGATTTCATCAATCCCAACCCCGCCCGACGTATTTGATTGTTCATCTCTCTCCTGAATTGGAGAAATTTGCCAAACAAATTGACGCGCATTTGCAGCAAAATAAATTGACTGCTGATGTCATCTCGATACATCACGATACAGCTGTGCGGATGCGCCAACCTGACAACAAGGAGGGAACTCCCTCTAATGGCATTGCTATCGGAAACGCCAAACAAAAATTTGCCTATTTGATGAATACTCTTTCGGTCAAAGAAAAGACCAAGCGCGGCACGATTCACCCATCCCCGGCTCCAATCAAAATTCTGCATTGGGCGGGAACAACCAGCCTGAAGACTTTGGCTGCCCACGTGTATTGGTTAAGCGTGGCGCACATCCATTCATTACACCGTACAGTGGACTTGCCGATTACAATTGCTTATGCTCATGCCTTACATAGCCACCTGATAAGAAAAAAAGATCCAAAACCTATTCGCGTGACCAAAAACCATAACCGTACACTGTTTTGGCTTTAACCTAATACTTGAAACTCGGACCCTCCCTTATGCCCATCTCCAAACTCCGGCCATCCTTCACATTGACCGAAGACTGCCTCAAAGAACTCCGAATTTTGCCCGGGTAATAATTACACAAGAGTAGAAGGAAAGACAATCTTGAAAAAATCTGATGGGCACAAACTTATTAAAGCAAGCGAAGAAATTGAAAAGGAAATTCGCCGAGCCTTGCTTGGCGGACAGACTGTTCAGATTGCAAGTGATCATTCGAATTTAGTAGGCGGGGATATAACTGTTGGCGATAATGCCTATGGAATTGTTGGAAACAATAATGTAATTTCTATTCGTGACATAGATGAAGAACATCTTGCAGAAATTCTACAAACTGTTGAAAGCCAGATCGCCAAAGATAAACATTCACGTGCCTTACAGGCTTATCTACAAGCTTTAACTACTTATTGTGACAATTCACCCTACTTGACACTTTACAATATTCCTTCGGCAGATTTAAGTAAGACCTATGTGCCCGTCGGGTTTTTAGCAGAAAATCAAGCTGACCAGAAAGGTGTTATTTCCCTTGAGGGAATCCTGAAAAAAGATGATCAACATCATATTCTGCTGTTTGGAGAACCAGGATCGGGGAAATCAAGCATCCTTCGCCAGATTGCGAAGTATGCCTGGAATGAGCCATCCAAAATTGGTTTGAAAGAATCTTGTTTACCAATTTTGCTCCCGCTGCGTGTGTTTTCCAAACTTCATCTTTCATTGCAGGAACGAATCCGGCAAACCTTGGAAAGCATGGACATACTGGAACAGCCTCTTCCGGAAGGCTTCTTTACAGCTTGGGCAGAAAATGAGCAGGTGAAGTGGTTGTTTTTGTTGGATGGGCTGGATGAAGTTCCAGTTGATGAACGAACACAGTTGCTCAATTTTATAAATGAATTGATGCGAAAAAACAACTGCAGGGTCATCATGACCAGCCGTCCATCGGGGTATCAAGTAGATGAATTAGACGAAAAGAGAATAAGCAAATATATAATACAACCATTTTCTCCAGATCAAGTGGAGGAATTTGCTGAAAATTGGTTTGGCGAAAAGGATTCGCATTTCTTGCAATCTTTGGAAACCTTGCGTATCAAAGCCCTTTACGAATCGCCGCTGCTTTTGACAATTGTTGCAAAAGTATATCTGGAGCGCCAAAAGGAAAATGACCTTGGGAGTCTTCCCGGGCAACGCGCAAAACTATATGAGGAATTCGTTGACATTAGCCTCGAAGAAGCACTCTTGCGCGGGTTATCGGATGACCTTGGGGAAAGCCTTGCCAGGGATTCCAGATATGGATTGGCACATCTCGCATGGGAAATGACCAAACGATCCAAACTCGATTCAGAAGATGAATTGGCTCAAGAAATGACCTGCTATCTTCAAAAATTCCAAAACCTTGGCGAGGATCGTGCCAGAACGCTTGGACGGGATTTTTTACATGCGATGGGTCGCCGAAGCGGAATTTTTATAAAGGAGGGGAAAACTTTTAATTGGCTGCACCCTACTTTTCGTGAATACCTTGCCGGATGGTACATGGTTGACAAGGAAATTGAACAGTTAGACATTGATGATTATGACTCACCAATGGTGAATTATCGCTTTTTATATTCAGAATGGAAAGAAGTCACTTTATTTGCCTTAGAGATACTAGGCAGCAGGGGAAAAGATGTTTCCTCTTGGGTAAATGGTTTTTTCAGGGCTTATGGTCCTTTAGCTGGTGGCGAGGCGTTATCCACACAAGGAAAAACCGACAAAGCATTGGCAAAAAAGATCATTGGCGGGCTTCTGGATTTGGCACGTCGCGATTGGCGCGGGGGAAAATCCGTTTCACTGTTGGGGAGTTTGTGTCGGCAATACCCACAAGCAAAGGATGCTTTGATTTCTCTTATTTATGAAGAAGATATCGCAGATGGTCTTGTAAGAGAGGAGGTTATTTTATTGCTTGGAAAAGCGGGGCTGGTTGATGATTTATTGAGGCTAGCGTGTGACCCAACCCTAAGCCTATACTTTCGCCTAGATGCAGTGCTGGCGTTGACGAAAATTCCAGGATATTCAAATCAGGCTGCGCAAGCTTGTCTTTCAGTTATTGAAGAAAGGCAATCTACTTTAAGTGCCTCAGGATATAAATATTGGGAGGCACTTAAAGTAGATGCAGTTGAGGCTCTGGCAAGTTTACCTCAGCAGGCAGATTTGGCGTCTTACCATGCTTTTCTTTTTGCAAAAAATCTAGAATTTGATGGTTATCCTAGGCGGAATGCAATCAAAGTTTTGGGGAGATTAAAAAGAAAAGATTTGCTTCTCCAAATTATTAATGAAATTAATGGTTTCGATTGGGTACGCACTCTGGCGGTTCAACAGGTGTTAGAAATCGAACTCCTAAACAGCGCCGACTTGGATCCGTCATTAAAAAAACTGCTTGAGCACAAACAGGGTAGCAACGAGAATTTAGTAAAACTCATAAAAAATGAGAACACGGATATCCGTGCTCGTTTCTGGGCGGCATTGAAGTTCACGACACATGATTATCCATATTTTGAAGTGTTCAACCAAACCAGTACTATTGTGCAGGTTATGGCAAAAGCATCGAATGTAGAACCTGCAATTAGAGAATTTGCAAATGGATTATCCCAAATTCATGAAAAGGCAATTCCTCAAGTGATTGAGAGTGTTCATAATGAGAAATTAGATTTGCGTGAACGAATTGACATGGTCCATAAACTTGCGCTAGCTGGTCGGGAAGATGATCTTTTTTCGATTACACAAAACAAGCAGATTCCCTCTACAATTCGAAGGATGTCAGCAAGTAGATATGTGCGAGAAATATTCTCCTTTGAAACGCTGTGGAAACTTATTCGGGATGAAAAGGTGCCGGCGGAAATCCGTTCTTATTCAGCGCAAAAACTTTTCGTGGACATTTACCAACCTGTTTCAAAAATAATGTTTCCCGATATGTCTGAAATTCTACAAGTACTCCAAACCCCGACTGGCAACAAAGACTTGGACGAAGAAATTAAAGAATTTCTGTTAGGCATTTCAACCTTTTTAGAGGAAATACTGAGAGTGCCTGCTAACTACGCAGCTACACAGATTAATTATCCGCTGTTTGCAGAAATAGCAGCTTACTTTGGCATTTTAGAGAATGCGCAAAAATCATTGCTTTCACTCATCAACAGCGAGCATATTGATGAGCCGACCCTTATCAATACCATTGCCGCACTAAGCCGCATCGGCGACTTGCGCTGCCTGCCAGACCTTGAAGCAATTGCCAATCAGCACCAAAATTTGGATATTCGCACAACTGCCAGCGAAGCCGCTGAAAAAATACGTCAAAGAGAGAAATTGACTTAACAAAGGTAAAATTATTCAGAATTTAATTCAAATTTAGATCTCTTAACATCAGATACTGACACTTGGAACTTGACACAATGCCCCACTCCAAACTCCGCCCCTCCTTCACATTGACCGAAGACCGCCTGCGCGAACTCCAAGCCGTCGTACCCGAAGCCTTTGCGGACGGACGCATTAACTGGGACAAACTGCGCGAAGCCCTCGGCGAGACTCTCGAAGACGAAGACAAAGACAAAGACAAAGAACACTTCGGCTTGTTCTGGCCAGGCAAACGCGAAGCCCGTAGACTCGCCGCCCTCCCCTCCAAAGGGACTCTCATCCCCCAGCCAGGCGCTGGCGTGGGCGAAGACTCGACCCACAACCTCTTCATCGAAGGCCAACGGCGAAGACACGGATTTCTCGTGGATACCGCAGATTTGGCAGACCTTCCCGCAGCACCGCGTGCTGCTGTTGACCGACGGCAACGGTTATCCGCCCAAGGCGATCCTTCCCTCTGGAAGAAAGCGCACTTCGGCGGTTCTGTTGCAGGTCCGTAAAAACCTGCCCACCAATGTCGGGCAGATCGAGGGCACCGTCCAGTCCTTTGCGTCCAGCTTTGTTCATATGGATAGTCTTCGTGATCTGGCAGCGGCCTGGGCCATGTTGATACCAAGAAGGACGCAGTAACAGAAATATAATAGCGAGGCCATGAGCCTCGCTATTTTTGTTTAAGGTGATTTGCGTGGAAATGAAAGGTTTGATAAAATAATTCTGCAGTCGCTCAGGGCGCCCCCCTCGCCCAGGGCGATTTGCATTTAATGTGGAAAACAGTAACTATGTTCATAAAGTGGCAGCCATTGCAAACTTGCGCGAAGCCCCTTTATGCTTTCAGGATTTACTTGCGGCTAAGTCGATGGGCTTAGACTCAATAGGACGAGATCGCGTCCGCCTGGGCGGTGGTGATCCCACGCCGGGCGATGTAGATAAACGAAGAGCGAGGCGTTGTCCTCGCTCTTTTTGTTTAAGGGCTTTTTTTACTGTTTACGCTATCACACCAGCATCGTAATTCAAATTGCGGATTAGATAAATCGGACATAAGTTTTCTGCCCGCAGGAAGTTGTTGTTCGGCGGGTAAAGATAATATGGTACCAATGGGAGTGTGGGGTAAATCTCATGTCTGATAATCTGATTGCAGAGGTAATTTACAACCTCGCGATAATGCAATTCGCGATCGGCTTGTTTGACGTATTCAGGGACGCCTTTTATCAAGTCGTAATTTCTATAGTTCGGTCCTTGTTGATTCAAAAAATCTATAATGACAGATTGCGTATCCTGTAAGTCCCCCTCTTTTTGAAGTTTCTGGATTTTCTTGCTGAGCAGAATGGATAAATTTGCCAGCACCTCTTCGAGATTATTTTCTTCCAGATCATATATTGTTGGGAGATACACGTATTCCAAATATAGCAGGTAGTAAGCACGCCCTGTAGCAAACTCAAACAGTAATGCCCATTGTTCTATTTTAAAATGAAATAACTGGTGACGCAGGATGACCTGGTATGCAATCTGGATTAGGCGCCCAATTCGATCAATTGGATCTTGCTCAAATAAAGCCATTTGCCCTTTGGGGAGGCTTTTATACATGACCGCCGCAAGATTCAACACTCCCGATTCAGAAACATATATTCCCCAGTGTTTCATGTCGGGCCATAGCAAATGCAACGGGACGTACGTGCCATAGCCATCCGTGCCGTATCCGTAAAGTTTTCCACCTGCAGGCTGCTGAGATGGACTGGAAATGGATTCTACAAATTTCTTGAAATTATTTACAAAACTTTTCGTCAACGAAATTTTGTCGATATTCAACAAACTCAAGCCCGCTGGTACGGTGGACAAAAGATTTTCACGCCCAGTCGCGCTTAATTTTTGAGAATAATCGGGCGGAGGTTCAAATAAATTAGCGCAAGCGAGGTTCAAACGCTTGCGCACCAATTCAAACAAAAAGCCTTCCATGTCGCCAGAAATGGAATAACGGGCATTCGCTTCTATAAAGGCATACGCCCTTTCCATATCCTGCCAAAGGATAAAATTTTGACGATTGGGTATGTCAAAATTTTCTGGTGACCAAGAATTCACAGCCATTTCTCACCTTCAACCATTACTCAACTTGTCCCACGATATTTGCTAACATTAAAATCCCAAGAATGTAATCACTTTATTTTTGATCAGATTGCTTCGTTTATGAACAAAAGCGCTAAAAGATTCTTGGGTAAGGTTTACACATGCTTCACGGTATAGTTTTTGTAAATCAGGATCGCCGTTTCCAAAAAAGTCCGTATCGGCGTCAGGCATTTTGTCACTCTTTGAAATATTGCGTGATTTGCCGTATAGTCTAAAATTGCCAAGATTATTTACATCTTGATCGATTTTGCGTAACTCTAACTGATGTCGTGGAAATATATGATCCCGCTCCAAACTCCAAGATCGAACCTTTGGTATTTCTAAAACACCTCCATCAATGATATTTAACACCAAATCCAAATCCCAAAGATATTCATCCCGAAACCTGTATTCCCCTTTTTTCTCTCTCTTGGAAATAAAAGCGCCGATTTCCTCTATTGGAAATTTACCTGGATTTGTTTGATAAGCAAGAACCAAAATATCATGTAATTGGTCAAGAATGCTATCCGCTGCCCGGGAAAATAACCGCGTAAAAAACGCCATGTAGAGATACTGTTTCATCTGATTACTTTCTTCCCCGTCATTGGGTCCAAGATATTTCTTGTTCAACATCAAATAATCAATCAATGGAACCAGAGCCAGCTGGCTTCGTAAAAATCTGCCAGCCTTGATCAATGCTTTGCCATCCAACCACACCCGCATGGCGATGAATACTTTTTCAAGATGATCAAATTCGTTTGCCAGAGTATCAAGAAAAACATCATCCCGTAACTTGATAAAATCATATTTGGACTTCTTGTTAAAGATAACAAAGGCTGCCTTGATAACAAAATCGGTATTGAAACTGTGTCGATCACTATCATTTAAATCATCTACGATCCGAACAAATCTTTCCTCCATATCTGGAATCTTCAATGTAACAGTAGAGAATAGCAGGTCGGATTTTGATAGTTTTGTGCCGCCGGAGTTTACGCGCTCAAATATTTCCAAAACATGGTTGTAATCGAGACTATCTTCCACTTCTTGAAAAAGCAAAGACTGGTCCATGGTAAATTCCTGGACAAAAGTAGATATGATATCCACGGCAAGGTCATGCATGTCAGAGGAAGCAGTAATTAAGCGATTACGCACAAAGGAGTTGATATCTTTTACTTTTAACTGAATTAAGTCGCTGACATGCACCCAGCCCGCGTCAGCCGCTGCTTCAGCATCCGACAGGAAATCAAACTCGTAATTCAAATTGGACTCACTTGAATCAGCCAAACGATCAATTCGCAGGTATAACCTTTCGCCGTTATATCTACCCTTGAAGCAAATATAAAGCGACTGTAAACGCTGCTGTCCGTCTAAAATCATATAGGCATTGTCTTCAGATGAATTCGGAAGTTGCGAGAGAACACGGTCTCCAGAGTAGTAATTCTCCATGAAATGTCTACATTTAATTTTTGCAGATGGTTTCCATGCCATTACCGCCCCAATTGGATAACCGCACATCAACGAGTCGAGCAGGCGAAAAATTTGATCTTCCTCCCAAACAAAAGGACGCTGAATGCTTGGCAGTTGATATTTATGGTCTCCGATACTTTTGATTACATCAATGATACGTTGCGTAGGATTAAGGTTACCCATAGCGTTTCCTTAAACTGACTGACAAAAGTTTACAACCCCAGAAAGACATTCAATGCCTCCGCAAGAAGTTTTGCGCGATGATCAATAAAGTCATCGTAATTTTCCTGGTTGAGCAAATCGTCTTGCCCGCGCAAGAACAATTGCGCCGAAGCCATACTACGCTCTTGTATGGATAATTCCGCGTACACCTCTGCTGGAGGACGATCTCCCAATTCTGCATTATCAGATTGTGAGATGATTGCGTAATTAGCCATAGTATTATATTGTTCAGGCGCCAAGTCGAACGACATCATGTATTTCCGCGGGAAAATATGATGAACAGCAAGTGGATCATTAGGAATTTTCCCTTTCGCAATCTCAATAATCAGCCGTCCGCTTGGCCAGCTTTTAGCGTTCTTGGAAACAAGATAAGCGAAATAAACCTGCATTAAAGGCGAGTACATCCCAGATGTGTTTTTGATATCGTCAGGCTTAATCTTAAAGAGCCGATTCTTTGGAATACGTTTGACCAAAAGGAGCGCTTTATCCTTTTTATTGGCATGAGCGACCTTAATTGAATTCACGTAAGTATTAATTGATGTTTCGACTGATCCTCGAAATTCTCCCCGCAGACCAGTCAAAAGAAGATAGCGTTTTAGCGCCTCATGCTCCTTCTTGGATGGCTTTGTTTGAATTTTGAAAAGATAAGCAATAGGAATAAGAGCATTAATTGAGGGCAACCACCGTCTACTAGTCCACCCTAAATCATCACGAACAAGTGTAGCGGCGTATTGAAGTCCTTTTTCGGTTGTGCGCCAAGATGTATCGAGCTCTTTGGCGTCGGCAGCCCATTTGGGCGGTAATTTGACAACTCGAGACGAACCACGGTGAATTGTCACGAGAGCCCGCGTAACAAATGAAAAATTGAAACCCAAATCCAACAGGTTTTTGTTTTTGACAAAATTACGCATCGGCTCAACAATATGCTCAGTACTTTTTCTTGACAATTCTGCGGCTGCGACCTCACCTGAGGATAGAGTCGTGCCGCCTTTGTTTAAGCGTGAGAAGAGTTCAATTGCAGACTCAACTTGATCATTGTTAAACTCTTGGCAAAGAGCGGTCTGATCAAGTATTGTTGCGGCAGCCTGAAGACGTTTCCTGCATTCGATCTCATTAAGTCCCGATGGATCATCAAGCAGATTCCATTCCTTGAGACCGTCAATGATCCGCTGAATAGTCGTCTGTAGGAATTTTGCGTCTGCAACAAGATCAGAGAGCTGAACAAGACTTGGATCACCCGCGGCGATTCTCTTCTTAATTGTCTTATTGCTGTCGCCGAGGACAAAACGCTCCTTTTCGACATTGAAAAAGGCACGGGTATCAAAATTATCATTAGGCTCAGTGGCTATGGCGTGAGAAAGACTAGTGAGGCGCTGTTGTCCATCAAGAAGGAAGCCATAGGCGCCATCAATAGGGTAATCACCATTCCAATTTTTAGTTTTCTGGGGCTGCGATGTGTGCCATAAGTAAAAACAGCCGATGGGCCAACGATGGTACAAGGAGTCAAGCAATTTTTCGACTTTAGCAGGCTTCCAGACAAAATCTCGCTGCATCATGGGGAGACGAATCTCTCCATCGTTGTATCGGCGAACAAGTTCTCTGATCTGTATGGTCATAGCATGGCTCCTTATCTCGTAATAACCTTACGACATTCCAATTGCCTTCAACGCCGCTGCCAGCGGATCGGAATAGAAAATCGGATCCACCCGTTCCATCAAATCACCTGGGACTTCAAGATATTGGCGTTTGTTGCTGACAGGGACGAGTACCTTTTTTGCGCCATTATCCAAAATAACTTGCAGCGGTTCGAGCAGGGAGCGGACAGGTTGAATATTCCCTTGAATGGTCATCTCGCCAAGCACGACCAAGCCCGCCAGCGTGGGCTTTTCGCGCAGGAGGGAATAGAGCGCCACGAAGAAAGCCACGCCGCCTTGCGCGCCATCCTTGGATTGCATAAGGTCCACAATTTGCACGTGGAAGTCGTAATTGTCTATGTCGCGTTCAATACCGAGGCGGGATTTATTGGCGCGCATGTAATCAAATGCCGTAACGACAGAATCTTTCATCGCACGGTCGGGACTGCCTGTCAATTTCAATTTACCCGAACCACCCATTTTGCTGACTTCAATGCGGTGCAGGGCAACCATATCGTTATCTGTAAAGGCTGCGGTATAGATACTGCCAGGCGGCATGGGGTCTTGCCCAATGAGCGAGCGTCCGCCCTCTTCGGGAACACCCACAAAGGATTCTTGCATGGTTTCATTGTCAATATAAGAGAAGGAGGTTTGGTAATACTCGAACGAGCCCATCTTCTTGAGTTGTTCTTTGACGCGCCTGCGACCTTCCAGGGCGAGTTCGAGGTATTCGATCAGTTCGGCTTTGGTGGGATCGCCCGCAGGGTGGAGCAATTTGATCAGCCCAGAGACCGTGCGGCGGACGGCTTTCGCGTCGCGGGTGTTTAGGTCAGTGCCGAGGGAGAAATGGCGATCCATGACGTCGGTGTAGTTGCGGCGGCGTAATTCGCGGAATGCCTCGGCGAGATAATCCACGATGAAGCCGTAATGATCGGACATGAACTCGTTGCGCATTTTGGGCATATCCCAGCCAGGCAGATAAAAGTGCAGACGGTCGATCAGCGCCATATCCTGCATTTCATCAGGCAAGGGCTGGAAGAGGGTGCTGGTTTTGACCAGGACATCCACAGGCTGGTTGATGTTGCCCGCAAAGACGATGGAGGCTTCCGCCACCAATTCTTCGCGTCCGCGGCTGAAACTGCCGCTTTCCATGTAATCCTTCAAAATTTGAACGGCGCTTTTATCGTCAAACTTAATGCCAGCCACTTCGTCAAATGCGACCACATCCCACATGCCCACAAGACCGACTTTGCGGGTGCTCATGTTGTAGAACAGATTCGGCACGGTGGTCTTGCCGCCTGAGACGAGAATGGAGTACGGAGAGAGATCGCGATAGACAAACGACTTGCCCGTGCCGCGCGGACCGAGTTCAACGAGGTTGTAGTTACGCTGCACCATCGGGACAAGGCGCATGAGCATGAGCATTTTGACGCGCTTGTTGAATTGGCTCGGTTCCATGCCAATGCTGCGGACTAAAAGATTAAGCCATTCGTCGGTGGTGAATTCTGCGCGGCGGGAACAATATTCGTCGAGGCTGAAACTCGCCATCTGGATGGGGTTGAGTTCGGTGATGAAGAACGGGCGCGCCTTACCAGAGACTTCTTCGTCTTCGCGGTATTCCAGTTTGACTTGCGCCCACACGCCGCCTTCGAGCAGGCGGTCATATTTGCGGACAATGGTATCGGGGATGTGGATGAAGTTATTGCCGAAGTTAACCATATCCGCCCAGTACTTTGTGCCATCCAAACGCACGGAGACTTTATCAATGTAAGTCATGTTGCCGCGTTCTTTGACGCGGGATTGGGCTTTCATGGCTTCGTCGGGACGGATGACGCTCTCCGCCAGGTTGGTGTTGACCAGGCGCAAGCCAGCCTCGATGGCGGCGGAATCGTCGGTGGCGCAATATTTTCCGAGCAGGTATTCCAGCACGTACACGGGCACGTTCGCGCCCACTTTGACCTGACGCACCAGGTCTTTCCGCACGACGCGACCAGAAAATATTTCGGTTGATTTTTTATCGAGTTCATCGAAAGAGGGCATGGCAAAGTCCTTTTGACCTAGAAGGCGATTTCCAACGGTAATTTGATTTCGGGGCACAAACTGGCGCCGAATTCATCGAGCAAGTATAACGTCACCGAGTCTGCATTGGCAACTTCGGTGATCTGCAAAGTGATCGAATTTGGCGCGAGGCGAGACGGGTCATTTTCGTCATACTGCATGACGACGTCGCGAGTGGTTTCGTTGAAGCCATAACTCGCCGAAATAGGCGCGGAGATGACGTGCGTTCCCGCGCGGATTTCGGTGCGCACGCGCGGAGGCGTGGAGAACAGTTCGGGTTTGCTGGTTTTGGCTTCGATGGTGACAGTGAAGAAGCGGGTGGTGATCTTTTGGCTGCCAGGCTTCACCGTCCACTTAAATTGCGTTTTGCCGAGCGGCTGCGTGCCCCTGCCAAATTTCACGGAGAGGATGGGAATGACCATCTCTTGCAGGCTTAAGCCGCCGTGGAAATATTCGTTGGAGCCGCCTTGTACTTTGAAGGTATTCATCCCATACGGCGTGACCAGTTCCAGGTCGCCGCTGATTCCGAAGGCGGAGAGCGGTTTGCGCAGGCACTCCCCAATTGCCGCGCCGCCTTTGCCCACCCATACGCGGCGGTGCAGGTCGGCGGTTTCGCCGCCTGGGGCGTCGAGCGCTTCGCCTTGCATGAGGTGTTCGCCCATCAAGAAACCGTGATCGGCGGTGATGATGATTTTGGAAATGCCAGAATTGAACAGCGAGCGCATTCCGCGCCGCAACTGTTCAAAGACGTGGTCGTGCAATTGGCGCGCCATGTGCGGCTGGTTTTCCCACATGCCGTCTATTTCATCGCTGGCGGTGACAATGACCAGGCTGGCGCTCTTGATCTCTGCCGTCAGGTGTTTGTCTTTGAGCGGGGCGATCTTGTTTAACTCGGTGAAGACCAGCGGCTTGACGGCTTTTTCCTGCGCCCATTTGACGCGGTCGGGGCGACCTTTGAGGGTGGCAGCGCCAACGACGACGCCCAATTTGCTGGCGCCTGCGGGCAGGATGGAAATGCCGCGCTCTGCCCAGGGCATGAGCGCCGCCATGCCTACCTCGGTGATGGAGGGCGGGGTGGCAAGCGCGGGGGTGAGTTCGGTCTTCCACTCTTCGGGGAGTTGGGCGAGCAATTCGCGCGCCATTTCAAAACGGAACGCGTCTACGAGGAAGTAGGCGACTGCGCCTTCCGCCGCGGCGGGTTCGACAAAGTCGTGATAGACCTCCACCTGCTGGACGACGCCCGCCAGGTTGAAGCCCGCTTTTTCATACGCGCGGACGAAGCGATTGGCAAGCAAGTGAGTCGTTTCGGCGTAGGCGCGTTGCGCGGCGGCGACCAGTTTGAGGATGGTATCGCCGAGATTGGGGTCGGAATCAAAATGTTGCGAGTCGCGTTCGAGGTGACGTTGGTAGGTATCCAACAGGCACCACGGCGAGTCGGAAGCAGTGTAGCGTTTGAAGAGCACATCGGCGGCGAGGTCGCTTTTGAGCGCCTGCTGAGTCTTTTGGGCGTGGAGCAGCACGCGCGCGGCGTCCACGATCACCTGCCAGCGCAATTTGATTTCAGGCTTTTCGATGGACCAAAATCCGCCGAGGCGCGTTTGGGCGAGGTCGAGCAATTCCTGCGCGGGTTTGACGATGAGCGCTTCTTCAACGCGGACTTGCAGGGCGGCTTCGGTGCGGTGGAAGGTTTCGCTGTTTTGCAGGGAGGCGACCTCCCACGCGAGCGCACCCAAGCCGAGTTCGGCTTCGATCTTTTTGGAGACTTCCACGTACGCCTCTGCCAAGTCGCGGCGTTTGCGCCAGGTGTGGACGATCTCGACGGCGGTTTTGCGGGCGGCGGCGCTGTGCGGGAGCGGGATGGTTTTGAGGGCAGCGGGGAGCGGCTCGGGCAGGGAGTGAATCAACTCGAGGGTGAGCAACTTTCGGCTGAGGTCGAAGCGCAGCGCGGGTAGGTCATCGCCCGCGCCCAGTTCCATATCCAACGTTTCATGGATGAGGCGCGTTAGGGCGGCGCCAGCGGATTTGGCGGCGAGGTCTCCATCCGCTTTGGGGTCGGTGAGAAATTGCAGGATGATCTCTTCGGGGTTGGTGGCGTTGTTGAAGATGAGCGAGAGGGTTCCGAGGAGCGATTGCTGTCCGCTTTGGGCAAGGGACTCGATCTCGGCGAGGCTGAGTTTGCCCGCTTCGACTTCGGCAATCATTTTTTCGAGCGCGGCGGCGGGCAGGACGTTTTCGAGCGCGTGACGGGCGATGATGGCGAGGCGCGTGTTGTAGCGCCCAGGTTCGCCAGGCTCGAGGCGCGCGCCCGCGACCACGTATTCTGCCAGTGCGTTGTGCGTGTCTTTGGAGGCAAGCGGCACGTAGATGAGCAGGCGCGGCGGTTCGCTGGCTTTCCAGATCTCTTCGAGCGCACGGCGCAAGGCGAGGAAACCCTGCGCGGGGTCATACGCGGCGACGGTGGTCTGCGGCAGGGAGAGCGACCGCGCGACCGCGCCGTAGGCGTGTTCGGGGTCAAACCAGACGACGACGTGATGACGATCAAGTTGCTCGGCGAGCAGGGTGGTTAATGCGGTGGTGACAATTGCCATGAATGGATACCTTTTGGTGTAATGTCATTGCGAGCCCGAAGGGCGAAGCAATCTCCTGATGACATGGGGATTGCTCACCTGCACTGCACCGAACGCAGTGCGGTGCAAGTGTCGGGCGGAAGATCACCGCCCTCGCAATGACATGGTGATTACTTCACAATTCCTTTTTTACGCAGTTGGGCGGAGATGTGACTCCAGGGATATTTGCCGCGCAGGAGTTCTTCCCAAATGCGGGCGGGTTCTTTCCACGGGACGATCTCGCGCAGGGGCGCCATGTTGAGCAGGACGCCGTCGTTCAGGTCGGGTTTGAGTTGCAGCAGGGCGGCGGAATCGAGTTCTTTGAGGTAGGATTTGACCTCGGCGACCAGCGCGGTTTGGGCGGCGACTTTCTTTTCCTGCGCTTTGAGGCTGGAGCCGCTCAACGCTTTGAGTTGACCTTGCAGGTCTTCGAGGCGCGCGGTTTCGAGGTTGAGTTTGGCGTCGGCATATTCGCGCGCGGCGTAGAACAGACTGTCGGGATTCAGGCGCGGATAATACAGCCAGATGGCGTAATTCTTTTTGGCGGATTGCATGAGCCAGTAGATGGGCGCTTTGCGGCGGCTCTTGGAGTAACGTTTGGTATGCCAGGCGAAGAAACCCTTGGGGTCGCGGAACCACGCGCGCAAGTCGGAGACTTCAAGAATCTGACAGGCTTCGCTTTCGATGGAATCGGCGTTCGCGCCGAAGAGCAATTGCAAAACGCGCCGCACGGCAGCGACGATGTCATCCTGCGGGCGGTCGGGATCATCCACAAGAAAGCCGCGCGAAGCAATGGATAAGGGATAGCCTGCGGGCGCTTCTTCCAACGGCAGACCGTCTGCACCTTGCAACATGCCTGGCGAGCAAACGGGGAGCGGGTCGAAGGGTTCGGGCAGGGCGGGCAGGGTCTCGGGGTTGAGCGCATAACGCACGTCCCAACGCCCAAAGGCAACGCCCACGCACCACATGAGGAGGTCGGAGATTAGGGAATAGGGATTGGTGATTTGGGAAACAGTTTCATCCTCGACTTCATCATCTTCGTCACTGAAGTCGTTATCGCTTTTTTCTTGTTCACCGTTTGAAAATGTTTGCTGACCTACTTCATTTACCGCTAAGTCTCGCACGCCATAAAGTTCGGCAATTTGGGTGTCAATTTGGTTTTGTAATTTAGAAAAGAATGCCTGACGTTCTCTTTCATTGTTTGCAACGACTGCAATACGTTCAACAAGGTTCCCGTCATTAAATTGTAAACAAGGCAGACGGAAAACATGTGAAGTTTCATCGAATACAAATGGCTCTCTTGCTGTTTCATAAGCAATTACAGCAAAATTACTTAACTCAGATTTGTATTTCTCTAAAAATTGAGGTATAGGAGTCTGTTGAATTAAACCTACTTCAAAAGATTGCGCCAACTCTGTACGAGCCAGTTGTATTTTTATCAATTGTAAAAATGGCGTTGAGTTTAATATAACGTTAAGAGCCATTAGTTCAATTGGGTCATCTTTCTCAACAAAAGCCGATGGTCCTTTATCTGCGAATACACAACCTTTAGGTAAAATTCTTACACTAAGCCCATTTGTTCTTCGTGGCCAAGTTAATCCATAGCGAAAGAAAAATTGAAAATTAGATGGGTGCTCACTAGACCTACCAATTCGTCCATGAAAATCAAAATAGGGGAGTGTCTAAGGTCAAAGTGATATAAAATAGAAAGATGAAATGTCCAAAGTGTAAATCAGTTCAGCGGCAAGTGAAAAACGGTCTAAATGGCTCAGGTAGTCAAAAGTATAAATGCAA
>Ga0172373_10003079_pt1 | contig 24803 bp, 28 predicted proteins | sample Lak10m_2_FD_114546 | JGI IMG/M metagenome (GOLD analysis project Ga0172373, IMG submission 114546) | Freshwater microbial communities from Kabuno Bay, South-Kivu, Congo - kab_092012_10m | ecosystem: Environmental > Aquatic > Freshwater > Lake | place: Democratic Republic of the Congo...
CATGAAGCGCCTGCTGGTCATCGGCGGCAGTGGCTTTCTTGGTTCGGCGATCATCGCCGAGCTGGCGCGCCGTCCCGCCAGCGCCGACTTTTCGTTTACCGTGCCGACCCGGCGTGAAGCGGCGGCCAAGCACCTCGCCGTGCTGCCGACGGTGCGCATGATCGAAGCCGACGTAAACGATTCCGCAACGCTGGCGCGGCTGATGCAGGGCCAGGACGCTGTCATCAGTTTGGTCGGCATCCTCAAGGGTGGCGAGGGCGAACCCTATGGCGCCGGCTTCGCCCGCGCCCACGTCGACCTGCCGCGCAAGATCGCAGCGGCGGCGAGCGCCGCCGGTGTGCGCCGCGTGCTGCATGTCTCCGCGCTCAAGGCTGGCGCCGACGCGCCCTCGGGCTACCTGCGCTCGAAGGCGGCGGGCGAGGCGGCATTGCAGGCAGCGGACTTCGACCTGACGATCCTGCGCCCCTCGGTGATTTTCGGTCGTGGCGATTCCTTCCTCACGCTGTTCGCCCGCATGGCCGCGATCGCTCCGTTCTTTCCGCTGGCCTGCGCCGGCGCGCGCTTCCAGCCGGTATGGGTGGGTGACGTCGCGGCGGCCGTGGCCGACAGCCTGGAACGTGCCGAAAGCATTGGCCAAGCCTACGATCTGTGCGGCCCGACGCAGTATGCCCTGGGCGATCTGGTGCGCTATGCGGCGGCCACGGCCGGGCATCCGCGTGCAGTGTTCGGCATTCCCGACGGCCTCGCCTGGCTGCAGGCCTGGGCCATGGAGTTCATCCCCAACGGGCCGATGACACGCGACAACATCCGCTCGATGCGCGTCGCCAGCGTCTGCGAAGCCGGCTGCGGCCTGCCTTTCGGCCGCGCCGCGACGGCGCTGGAAACCATTGCGCCGGCCTACCTGCGCGGCTGACGCCGGCACTGCATGAAGGCCTATGTCGTCGGCGGCGCGGTGCGTGACGCCCTGCTCGGCCTGCCGGTGAGCGACCGCGACTGGGTGGTGGTCGGCGCCACCCCGCAGCAAATGCTGGACGCCGGCTACCTTCAGGTTGGCCGCGACTTTCCGGTCTTCCTCCACCCCCGGTCCCGTGAGGAATACGCCCTGGCGCGCACCGAGCGCAAGACCGCGCCGGGTTACACCGGCTTCGTCGTGCATGCGGCGCCCGGGGTGACCCTGGAAGAGGACCTGCTGCGCCGCGATCTGACCATGAACGCCATTGCTCGCGATGAAGCGGGCGAACTGGTCGACCCCTACGGCGGTCGTGCCGACATCGCCGCGCGCGTGATGCGCCATGTCTCGCCGGCCTTCGCCGAGGACCCGGTGCGCATCCTGCGCGTGGCCCGCTTCGCCGCGCGCTTCGCCGATTTTACGGTGGCGCCGGAGACCATGAAACTGATGCGCGAAATGGTCGCCGCCGGCGAGGTCGATGCGCTGGTGGCCGAGCGCGTCTGGCAGGAGCTGGCGCGCGGCCTGATGGAGCCGCGCCCCTCGCGCATGTTCGCGGTGCTGCGCGAGTGCGGCGCGCTGGCGCGCCTGCTGCCGGAAGTCGAGGCCCTGTGGGGCGTGCCGCAGCGCGCCGACTACCACCCGGAGATCGACACCGGGGTGCATGTGATGATGGTCATCGACATGGCGGCGCGGCTCGGCGCCGAGCTGCCGGCGCGCTTTGCCGCGCTGACCCACGACCTGGGCAAGGCGCGCACGCCGGCCGACATCCTGCCGCGCCACCACGGCCACGAAGCGAAGAGCGTGACCCTGGTCGAGGCCGTCTGCGAGCGCCTGCGGGTGCCGGTCGAGTGCCGCGACGTGGCGCGGCTTGCCGCGCGCTACCACGGCGACATGCATCGTTTCGACGAGCTGCGGGCCGATACCCGCCTGACGATACTGGAGCGCTGCGATGCCCTGCGCCGGCCGGAACGCTTCGAACAGATCCTGGCCGCCTGCGAGGCCGACCATCGAGGGCGTCTGGGCTGGGAGGAGCGCGCCTACGATGCGGCAGCGAAGTGGCGCGCGGCGCTGGCGGTGGCGCGCGCGGTCGATGCCGGCGCCATCGCCCGCGAACTTGCGGCACAGGGGCGGGAAGGCGCCCAGCGCATCGCGCAGGCCGTGGCGGCGGCGCGCGTCGAAGCGATCAAAGCAGCCAGCCGATAATCGCCGCAATCAGCGAGAAAACCACCGCCGAGGCGAACGGGAAGGCGTATTCGCGCCCGCGCAGGCGGAAGCGCAGGTCGCCCGGCATGCGGCCCAGCGGCAGCAGGCGACCGATGCGCGGCTGCAGCAGGCCGACCACGAACACGGCAAGGAACAGGACAATCAGCCATTTCAGCATGAGGGCCACGCGGTAGAATCGGGCAAAACAACCATATTAAGGCGGAGCAGCCGCGAATGACGCCAGGAACAAGGACGTTTCCACAGGCCTCCGCCACCACCCCACGATGAGCTCTAGCCGTCCCGAGGCCAACGAAGTCCTCACGCGCCTGCCCAGCGGCAAGGCCAAAGCCACGCCCCTGCTGTTCATCCACGGCGCCTATGCGGCGGCATGGTGCTGGGAAGACCACTTCCTCCCCTTCTTCGCCGAGGCCGGCTATGCCGCGCATGCGCTGAGCCTTTCGGGCCACGGCGGCTCCCCCGGCCGGCGCCACCTCGACAGCTTTTCGATTGCCGACTACGTGCGCGACGTCGCCAGGATGGTCGACAGCCTGCCGGTGCCGCCGGTGCTGATCGGGCATTCGATGGGCGGCTTCGTGGTGCAGAAGTACCTTGAAGACCATGTCGCGCCCGGCGCCGTGCTGATGTGCGCGGTGCCGCCACAGGGCCTGATGTCGGCCGCCGTCGGCCTGATGTTCTCCAAGCCCAGCCTGATGAAGGATCTGAACAACCTGATGAGCGGCGGCAAGAGTTCGCTCGAAACGCTGCGCGAGGCGCTGTTCGCACAGGAAGTCTCGCTCGACGACCTCAAGCGCTACTACAAGAATTCGCAATCCGAATCGCACCGCGCGATCTGGGACATGTCGCTGTTCGGCATGCCGCGCACCGGGCGCATCAAGCGCACGCCGCTGCTGATACAGGGGGCCGAGTTCGACCACCTGATCCCCGCCTCGCTGGTGGAGATGACGGCGCGCTCCTACGACGCCGAGGCGCACATCTTTCCCGCCATGGGCCACGGCATGATGCTGGAAAAGGACTGGCGCAAGCCGGCGCAGCAGATCCTCGACTGGCTCGCGGAGCTTGAATCGTGATCATCACTTTCCAGTCCCCTGCCTCAGGCGACGTGATCATGTTCGGCGATGTTGCCAAGCGCATGATGGCGCTGATGGGCAAGGAGCCGACCGACAAGGGCATCGTCACCGTCGAGCAGCTGCCCGAGGCCATCGGCCGACTCAAGGCGGCGATCGAGGAAGACCGCCAGGCGCGCGCCGGGCGGACCCCGGAAGAGCTGCCGCAGACCGAAAAAGCCGAGGGCGGCGGCAGCCGTCCCTACGTGACGCTCAGCCAGCGCGCCCTGCCGCTGCTGGAACTGCTGGAGTGGTCACTCAAGAAGCGGAAGCCCGTCGTCTGGGGTGTCTGAACCTCAGTGCGGTTTCTTCATGCCGCTGATGAATGAGACCGGAAAAACCGCTTCCGGTCCGGCGCCCTTGACCGGCATTTTCTCGTAATCCGGCATCTGTTCGCCGATGCCGGCGGCCTGGGTCAGCTTGCCCAGCAGCACCTGCAGCTGGTCGGTGAGCCAGGCGTCCTCACAGCGCGTCGGCATGTAGAGCAGCTCGCGCACGCGGTCGGGGATTTCCTCGGCAGGGATCACGTCATTGGCGGCATAGGCCGAGGTGAAGAAGGGCCCGGCGATGAAGCGCAACAGCCAGCCTTCGTCCTCGTCGGGCAGCAGCAGGAAGACGCGCGCGCCTTCCGCCGTGGCGTTTTCGTCGTTCTCGTCGTCGCCGAACACCGGCATCGCGGCGAAGGCCGCCTTGCCGGTCTGCTGGACGAAGGCCACGGCCTCATTGAAGCTCAGGCGCTCGGGAAGTTGCGTTGGGGTCTCCTGCATGCGGGGTTCCTCATTGGGGTCAGAGCAAGGGGGCGAGCCATTTGCTGGCTTCTGGTAGTGAATACTGGGCCCGGCGCGCCCAATCTTCAAGCTGGTCGCGATCGATTTTGGTGATGGCGAAATAACGTGCCTCGGGGTGGGCGAGGTAGAAACCGGCCACCGAGGCCGCCGGCGTCATGGCGAAACTTTCGGTGAGGCCCATGCCGGCGTTGGCTTCGGCGTCGAGCAACTTGAACAGGCCGCCCTTGGCGGTGTGGTCGGGGCAGGCCGGATAGCCCGGCGCCGGACGGATGCCCTGATACTTCTCGTCGATCAGCGCCGCGCTGTCCAAGGTCTCGTCCGCCGCATAGCCCCAGTAGTTGGTGCGTACTTCGCGGTGCAGCCATTCGGCGGCGGCTTCGGCGAGGCGGTCGGCGAGCGACTTGAGCAGGATGGCGCGGTAGTCGTCGTGCTGCGCCTCGAACTCGGCGAGCTTCTTCTCGATGCCGAGGCCGGCGGTGACGGCGAAGGCGCCGGCGTAATCGCCGGAGGGCGCGACGAAGTCGGCCAGGCTCTGCTGCGGCTTGTCGTCGGGGCGCTCCTGCTGCTGGCGCAGACCGTGCCAGGTAAATGAAGACTTACCGTCGACGATGAACGAAATGTCTTCGTCCTTGCGCGTCACCGGAAAGAGGCCGAACACGGCGTTGGCGGTCAGCCACTCCTGCTCGACGATCTGGCCGAGCATGGCTTGGGCATCGCGGAAGACATTGCGCGCGGCCTCGCCGACGACGGAGTCGTCGAGGATCTGCGGAAAGCGGCCGGTGAGGTCCCAGGTCTGGAAGAAGGGCGTCCAGTCGATGTACTTCGCGATCTCGGCCAGGTCGAGGTTCTTCAGTGCGGTGACGCCGAGCGCCTTCGGTTTCACCGGTGCGTAGTTCAGCCTGGAAGCATTGGCGCGCGCCGCCGCCAGCGAGACCAACGCCACGCCTTTCTTGTTGGCGTGCTGGGCGCGGGCCTTCTCGTAGTCGGCGGCGATCTCGGCCACGTAGTCGTCGCGCATGTCGATCGACAGCAGCTTGGTCACCACGCCGACGGCGCGCGAAGCGTCCGGCACATAGACCACCGGGCCGTCGTAGTTGGGCGCAATCTTCAGCGCGGTGTGGGCGCGGCTGGTGGTGGCGCCGCCGATCAAGAGCGGCACGTCCATGCCATTGCGTTTCATCTCCGACGCGAAGTGGCTCATTTCCTCCAGCGAGGGCGTGATCAGGCCGGAGAGGCCAATCGCCTGCGCGCCATGTTCCTTCGCGGCATGGAGGATCTTCTCGGCCGGCACCATGACGCCGAGGTCGATCACCTCGTAGCCGTTGCAGCCGAGCACCACGCCGACGATGTTCTTGCCGATGTCGTGCACGTCGCCCTTGACCGTGGCCATGATGATGCGGCCCTTGGAGGTGGAGCCGGTGCGGCGCTTTTCCTCCTCGATGTAGGGGATCAGGTGGGCCACGGCCTGCTTCATCACGCGTGCGGATTTCACCACCTGCGGCAGGAACATCTTGCCGGCGCCGAACAGGTCGCCGACCACGTTCATGCCGTTCATCAGCGGCCCTTCGATCACCGACAGCGGCGGGCGGCCTTCGGCGAAGAGCGCGGCGCGGCATTCCTCGGTGTCGGCCACCACGTATTCGGTGATGCCCTTGACCATGGCGTGTTCGAGGCGCTTGTCCACCGGCCATTCGCGCCAGGCGAGGTCGACGACCTGCTCTTTCGCCGCACCTTTCACCCGCGTTGCCAGCTCGATCAAGACGTCGCTGGGCCGCGAAGCGGCATCCCCAGCGGGCAAAGCCGAGCCAGCGCCGACTTTTCTGTTCAATACGACATCTTCCACTGCCTCGCGCAGTTCCGGCGCCAGGTCGTCATAGACGCCGAGCTGGCCGGCATTGACGATGCCCATGGTGAGCCCGGCCTTGACCGCGTGGTAGAGGAAGACGGTGTGGATCGCCTCGCGCATGGCGTCGTTGCCGCGGAAGCTGAAGCTGACGTTGGAGACGCCGCCCGAGCTGCGCGCGTGCGGCAGATTGGCCTTGATCCAGGCCAGCGCATTGATGAAATCCACGGCGTAGTTGTCGTGTTCCGGGATGCCGGTGGCAATCGCGAAGATGTTCGGGTCGAAGATGATGTCCTCGGCCGGGAAGCCATCCTTCACCAGCAGATCGTAGGCACGCTGGCAGATCGAAATCTTGCGCTCATAGGTATCGGCCTGGCCCTGCTCGTCGAAGGCCATGACGATCACCGCCGCGCCGTAACGCCGCGCGAGGCGCGCCTGTTCGAGGAACTTCGCCTCGCCTTCCTTCATCGAGATCGAATTCACCACGCACTTGCCCTGGAAGCGCTTGAGGCCGGCCTCGATCACTTCCCATTTCGAGCTGTCGAGCATCAGCGGCACCTTGCAGATGTCCGGCTCGGAACCGACCAGGTCGACGAAGCGCGACATCGCCGCCACCGAGTCGAGCATGGCCTCGTCCATGTTGATGTCCACGATCTGGGCGCCGTTCTCCACCTGCTGGCGGGCGACGGCCAGCGCATCGTCATAACGGCCTTCGAGGATCATGCGGGCGAAGGCCTTGGAACCCGTGACGTTGGTACGTTCGCCGACGTTCACGAACAGGCTCTCGGCGCCGATGTTGCAGGCTTCCAGGCCCGACAGGCGCAGGCGATGGTCGGCGCTGGCCGCAGTTCCCTCTGTGGGGCGCGGTGGCAGGCCCTTGAGTGCATTGGCGATGGCGCGGATGTAGTCGGGTGAGGTGCCGCAGCAGCCGCCGGCGATGTTGATCAGGCCGGCCTGCGCCCAGTCGCGGATCTCGGCGGCCATGGCTTCGGGCGGTTCGTCGTAGCCGCCGAAGGCATTCGGCAGGCCGGCGTTGGGATGCACCGAGACCAGGCAGTCGGCCAGTTTCGAGAGTTCTTCGAGGTGGGGCCGCAGGTCCTTGGCGCCGAGCGCGCAGTTGAAGCCGAAGGACAGGGGCCGCGCATGGCGCAGCGAGTTCCAGAAGGCCTCGGCCGTCTGCCCCGAGAGCGTGCGCCCGGAGGCGTCGGTGATGGTGCCGGAAATCATCACCGGCCAGCGCCGGCCGGCTTCGTCGAAGAACTTCTCGATGGCGAACAGCGCGGCCTTGGCGTTGAGTGTGTCGAACACCGTCTCCACCAGCAGGATGTCCACGCCGCCGGCGGTGAGGCCGCGCGCGGCTTCGAGGTAGTCGGACACGAGTTGGTCGAAGGAAACGTTGCGCGCGCCGGGGTCGTTGACGTCCGGCGAGAGCGAGGCGGTGCGCGAGGTGGGGCCGAGCACGCCGGCGACGAAGCGCGGCTTGTCCGCCGTCGAATGCTTGTCGGCGAGGCCGCGCGCGAGCTGCGCGGCGGCGACGTTGAGCTCGTAGGCGAGTTCCGCCAGGCCGTACTCGCCCTGCGAGACGCGCGTGCCGTTGAAGCTGTTGGTTTCGAGGATGTCGGCGCCGGCTTCGAGGTAGGCCTCGTGGATGCCGCCGATCACGTCGGGCCGCGTCAGGCACAGCAGGTCGTTGTTGCCCTTGAGGTCTTTCGGGTGGTTGGCGAAGCGCTCGCCGCGATAGTCGGCTTCGACCAGCTTGCGTCGCTGCACCATGGTGCCCATGGCGCCGTCGAGGATCAGGATGCGCTGCGCCATCAGGGCGCGCAGTTCGGCGCTGCGGTCGGGTTGCCAGCGGGAAGTGTCGGTGCTTGCGGCGGTCATGCGTCTCTCCAATCCATGACCGGGGCGGGGAGCGCTGCTCGCGATGCGGCTCACCAATGGCCCCGGAACATCCAGGTCAGGTGAGCGCCGTTGAACCAGATTCCGAGCCTAGGGTGATGACCGGAGGGTCAACCTTGCAGCGCTCCTCGGAAGCGAGGGCGGATTATAGCGCCGTGGCGGCAACGGGGTTCGCCGCCGTCTCAGCACTTCAGCGTCGCGCAGGTGTCCACCGGCAGGCCGCGCTTGAGCCAGCCCGGGCCGGCGCCGCTGCCGGCCATGCCTTCCTTGACGTTGATGACATTGGTAAAACCCTGCGCCTGCAGGTAGCGCTGGACCATGGTGGTGCGGTTGCCGGTGCGGCAGATCAGCGCCACCGGGGCCTCCTTGTTGCCACCGAGCTTTTCCAGCAGGGCCTTGGTGAAGCCGGGCGCGCCTTGCGGATGGTTCATGTCGAGCAGCTGCGCGCCCTTGGCCACGCCGGTTTCCTTCCATTCCGGCGGCGTGCGGATGTCGATCAGCGTGAGCTTGCCGGCGGCGACGGCTTCCGCCGCGGAGGGGGCGGAGAGGTCAGGCTCGGCCCGTGCAGTGGTGGCCAAGGCAAGCAGCGCGGCAATGGCGAGGGGGCGGAACAGTCGGGCGGGTGACATCGGGGATTCCTTTTGAGCTTGGGGCGACGGCAGGTTCCGACCTGGCCAGCCGCCGGAGGTTCAACTGACCGGCATTTCCTCGCGGCGCGAGGTGCCGGTGACCACGCCGTCGAGGCTGAAATGCACATGGAAAAAGGCATGGTTGCCGGGTGTCTGCGGCGCGATGCGCCATTCCCAGACCACTTCCGGCTTGAGCGGAAAACGGGTTTCGTTGCGGGGCTTGCCCAGCAGGCGCCGCACCTGCTCGCCGCGCCAGCCCTTCTCGACGCGGGCGAAGTTCTCGGCGGTGAGCGCCTGTTCGATCTTCTGCAGCACGCCGCCCGAACTCAGGGTCAGCATCCAGCACTCGATGCCCTCGGGCTGGCGGGAGTATTCCCAGGTCACGCTGCCATCGGGGTTCGGCCATTCCGCGCCGGGCGGCCCGAGGCGGGTGCGCACTTCCTGCGCGGTGGACATCCCGGGCTTGAGCTCGGCGAGGTGATGCGCATCGCAGCCGTAGAAGCCGATGACGGAGGCCAGCGCGGCGAGGAGTTTCGACAGCGGGTTCATGCCGCGATGATACCGGAGGCCGGTTGCCATCCGGGGCGCTGGACTAGAATGCCGCCTTCACGAAAGGATCGCCATGGACCACCTGACTCCCAAGGAAGCTGCCCAGTTCCTGCACGACAATCCCAAGGCCTTGTTCATCGATTGCCGCAGCGAGATGGAATTCCTTTTTGTCGGCCATCCGGCCGGGGCCTTGCATGTCTCATGGAACGACGGTCCCGACTGGGACATCAATCCGCATTTCGTCGGTGAAGTGAAGAAGCTCGCCGGCCATTCCCATGACCGGCCGGTGGTGCTGATCTGCCGCAGCGGCAATCGTTCGGTGGATGCCGGTAACGCGCTGGAAGCGGCCGGCTTTACGCAGGTCTGCAATGTCCTGCACGGCTTCGAGGGCGAGCTCGACGACAACCACCACCGCGGCGCCATGAACGGCTGGCGCTGCGAGGGCCTGCCCTGGGAGCAGTGCTAGGTCGCCCGCCGCCTCAGCCGGCGCGCCGGTGCGGCGCTGAATCTCCCTGCAGGGCCAGGGCCAGGCGTTCGGCCCCCTGCGTGGCGCAGCTCTCGAACTCGCGCATGCTGTCGCCAAGGGCTTCGAGTTCCTCGCCGAGGAAGGCCACCTGCGCCCACATCATCCTGCTGATGGCCGACAGCGCCTGCTGCGGCGAACCGGCGCGGCGGATCTCGTAGTCGATCTCGCGCTGCAGGCTGAGCCCGATGCGGCGCTGCTCGGCGCCGGAGTCGGCAATGAAGGCCTCGATGGTCTCGCGACGCTTCTGCTCGAAGGCTTCCGGCGACTGCCTTGCCAGTTGCGCCCACTCCTGAAAATCAAATCCGGTTTCCATGTGGTGTCCCCCTCCAGGAATTCACACAGCACCTGCCTGATCCGGACCCGGCAAGGCCGGATCCACCGTGAAGCACGGTCAGAATAGCAAGTTGAAGCTTAAATGAACAGTCAGGATGTCACGTTCCGGCGCAAAAGTCGGCGCCGGCACCACGGCGTCAGCCCATCAGTTTCGCCGGCAGCCAGGTCGCCAGCCCGGGGAAGACGCAGAGCAGGAGGATCGCCACCACCATGCAGCCCATGAAGGGCAGCGCGCCCTTGAGGATGGTCGGCAGCTTGACGTCGGGCGTGATGCCGTTGATGACAAAAAGGTTGAGTCCGACCGGTGGCGTGATCAGGCCGAGCTCCATGTTGATGGTGAGGACGACGCCGAACCAGATCGGGTCGAAGCCGGCCGTGGTGATCACCGGCATCAGGATCGGCGTGGTCATCAGGATGATTGCCGCCGGCGGCAGGAACATCCCGGCGACCAGCAGCATGAGGTTGATCGCCGCCAGGATCAGCCACTTGTTGACCTGCATGGCGGCGATGTTCTCGGCCACCGATTGCGTCACCTGCAGCGAGGACATCATGTAGCCGAAGAGGATGGAGGCGCCGATGATCAGCAGCAGCATGCCCGATTCGCAAAGGCCGGCGCGCATGATCACCCACAGTTCCATCGGCTTCCAGACGCGATAGATCACGATCACCATCACCAGGCAGAGCAGGGCGCCGACGCCGGCCGCCTCGGAGGGCGTGGCGATGCCGCCGTAGAGGGCATAGACGACGCCGACGATGACGATGATGAAGGGCAGCAGGCGCGGCATCAGCTCCAGCTTTTCCTTCAGCGAGTAGATGCGGTCGTCGTCGATCAGGCGCGTGCCGCGTTTCCAGCTGAGGAACAGCGCCCAGGCCATGAACAGCCCGGTGAGCAGCAGGCCGGGCAGGATGCCGGCGATGAACAGGCGGCCGATCGAGGTTTCCGAGGCGATGCCGTAAAGGATCATGGTGATGCTGGGCGGGATCAGGATGCCCAGCGTGCCGCCGGCGGCGATGGCGCCGGTGGCGAGGTCGGCGTCGTAGCCGCGCTTGCGCATCTCGGGGATGCCCATCTTGCCGATCGCCGCGCAGGTAGCCGGCGAGGAGCCGGTGAGCGCCGAAAACAGCGCACAGGCGCCGATGTTGGAGATCACCAGCGAGCCGGGCACGCGGTGCAGCCAGCGCGCCAGCGCTTCGTAGAGGTCGGAGCCGGCGCGCGAGGAGGCCACCGCCGCACCCATGATGATGAACATCGGCAGCGAGACCAGGGTGAAGTCATCGAGGCCGGCGAAGATGGTTTCCGGGATGTAATGCACGCTGCGCCAGCCGTCGAAGACGATCATGAAGGCCATCGCCACCGCGCCGAGGCCGAAGGCGATCGGCACGCCGGTGGCCAGCACCAGGAGCGTGACGACCACGATCAGCAGGCCGATCATCAGCGGCGTCACAGCGTGTCCTCCGCCGAGAGGTTGAAGGGCAGCGCCCGCTGCGAGAACACCAGCCAGATCTCCGTCAGGTATTGCAGGCAGAGCAGGCCGAGGCCGAGGGGCACCGACAGCATCGGGATCCACATGCGCGCCTTCCACATCGACGGCGTGGTCTGGCCCGTGCTCCAGGCTTCCCACCACCAGGGGATCGAGGCGTAGAGGAAGATGGCGGCGAAGGCCAGGCCGACCAGGCTGCCGGCGAAATGTAGGCGCCGCCGCGCCGAGGTCTTGAGCATCAGGGGCACCACGTCGACGCAGACATGGCCATGCACCAGCAGGATGTAGGGCGCGCCGAGGAAGGTGGCGGCGACCAGCGAGAAGGTGACGAACTCGGTCTGCCAGATGGAGGATTCGCCGAGCACCGCGCGCACGAACACCATGTGGCAGACCACGCCGATCGACAGCACGATCAGGCCGGCCGAAAACACGCCGAAGGCGCGCGAAACCGCCTGTATCGCCGCCACCCAGGCGGGTGGCGGTGCTACCTGCGGCTTACTTGACACTCAGCGCCTTTTCGATGAGCTCCTTGCCGCCCGGCACCTTGTCGGCGAACTCCTTGTACGAGGTGCGCTTGGCCACGTCACGCCAGGCGGCGGCCTCGGCATCGGTCAGGTTGATCACCTCGACCTTGTTGGCCTTGAAGGTTTCGACCAGTTTGTCGTCGAGCTTCTTCGACTCCGCCTCGAAGTAGTCCTCGGCCTTCTTCGAGGCTGCCGTCAGCGCCTTCTTCTGCGCGTCGTTGAGGCTGTTCCAGGCCTTCTTCGAGATCAGCACCGGCTCGTACATGAACCACAGCGCGTTGTCGCCCGGCGCGGTGATGCACTTCATCTGCTCATACAGGCGGAAGGAGACGAAGCTGCCCGACGAGGTGTCGGTGCCCTGCGCCACGCCCTGCTGCAGCGCGTTGTAGACCTCGTTCGAGGGGATCGAGACGATCGACGCGCCGGCGCCCGCCCACATCTGCGAGAAGGTGGCACCGGCCGAACGCACCTTCATGCCGGCGACATCTTCCGGCTTGCGGATGCATTTTTCCTTGCCGCCGAAGGCGCCGGCCAGCCAGGCGTCGGCCAGCACCATGGCGCCGCCCTGTTCGATGATGCCCTTGATGTCCTTCATGAAGGGCGAATCGTTGATGCGCCGCGCGTGGGCATGGCCCTTGACCAGGCCGGGCATCAGCGTCGCGCCGAACTGCGGATGGTGGCCCGAGGCGTAGTCGAGCGGAAACGAGGTCATGTCGATCTGGCCGGTCTGCATCGCCTTCCACTGCTCTTTCGCCTTGACCAGGCTGGAACCGGGGAAGACCTTGATCTCCAGGCCGACCTTGGCCGCGGCGACTTCACGGGCGATCATCTGCACCATCTCGTCGCGCACGTCGCCCTTGCCGCCGGGGAACTGGTGCGAGGCCTTGAGCGTGATGTCGGCGGCGACGGCGGGTGCCGCCAGGAGGGCGCCGGCGGCAGCTGCTAGCAGGGCCGAGGCGAGGCGGGAAGGTGCAAAAGCGAAACGCGTGACAGTCATGGGTAGTCTCCTCGTGATGTTTTTCTGTTTGGCGGCGTCGGCCCCGGCGCATTCGCGCGGATGCCGGCCGGTATTTTTCGACCTGCAGCCGGAGTGTAACCCCGAACCCGATCCACGATGAAGCCCTGTTCAGCTTGGGGTAATGGCGCGGGCGGAACCCGCGAGTCGGCTAACATCCCGCCATGAACGCGCTTTCCCTGTTCCGCCGGTTCCCTGTCTTGCGGCCCTGGCAACGCCGTGTCCTCGAAGGCCTGGCGATCCTCGCCGTCATCCTCGGTGCCCAGGCCTGGCAGGCGCGCGGCCTGCCCGAAGGCGCCGCACCGCCATTGGCCGGCATGCTTACCGACGGTGCACAAGTCAAGCTTGAGCAAGGAGCTGGCGCCGATAAAACGCCGATCCTGGTCGCCTTCTGGGCGACCTGGTGCCCGGTGTGTTCCGCCGAGGAAGACAACCTCGTTGCCGTCGCGCGAGACCATCGCGTGATTTCGGTGGCCATGCAGTCCGGCGATGTTGCGGCGGTGAAGAAACACCTCGCCGAACGTGGACTCGAACTTCCCGCGCTGGTCGATGCCGACGGCCGCCATGCCGCCAACTGGCGCGTGCGTGGCGTGCCGACCCACTTCGTCGTCGATGCCGACGGCAACATCCGCTTCCGCCTCGTCGGCTACGCCACCACCTGGGGCCTCAGGGCGCGGCTGTGGTGGGCGGCCAGGGTGCCGGCATGAGCGCAGCGACATTGACCACAGGCAAGGTATTTCCGCCCGCCACGCTGGCGTGGTTTGTCTGGGGCCTGGGCGCGCTGCTCTACCTGATCGGCTTCTATCAGCGCGTGGCGCCGGCGGTGATCACCGACCAGCTGATGCTGGAGTTCAGCATCAGCGGCGCCGCCCTGGGCAACCTCTCGGCCTTCTATTTCTATTCCTACGTGGCGATGCAGATCCCCACCGGCATGATCGCCGACCGCTGGGGCCCGCGCCGCCTGCTCACGGTCGGCGCCGGCATCGCCGCGCTGGGCACGGCGCTGTTCGCCTTCGCCCCCGACATCTTCTGGGCCAACATGGGGCGGCTCTTGATCGGCGCTTCCGTGGCCGTCGCCTTCGTCTCCATGCTCAAGCTGGCCAGCCACTGGTTCGCGCCAGACCAGTACGCCCTGGCCTCGGGCATGGCGCTGCTGATGGGGGTGGTCGGCGGCGTGGTCGCCGGCGTGCCGCTGCGTTTCCTGGTCGAGGCCTTCGGCTGGCGGCCGGTGATGGGCGTCTCGGCGGCGCTCACCGCCGTACTCTGTGTCGTGACCTGGCTGCGCGTGCGCGACGACCCGGTCGAGCGTGGCTATGCCAGCCACTTCCAGGGCGTGCATGGCGCGCACGAAGGCGGCTCGCTGTGGCGAGGGCTGATGGAAGTGCTGTCCTACCGCAACGTCTGGATCCTCACCGCGGTGCCGATCGGCTTTTCCGGCGCGGTGCTGACCTTCGCCGGCCTCTGGGGCGTGCCCTTCCTGCGCCAGGTGCACGGCCTCGACCCGAAGACCGCGGCGGCGATCACCTCGACCCTGCTGGTGGCCTGGGCGCTGGGCGGGCCGACCCTGGGCAGCTGGTCCGAGCGCATGGGCATGAGGAAGCCGCTCTACCTGATCGCCTCCGGCGTCGCCCTGTTCGGCTGGTCGGCCATCCTCTATCTGCCGCTGCCCTTGTGGGCGCTGGTGCTGCTGCTGATCCCCACCGGCTTCGCTTCGGGCAACATCATCATCGGCTTCGCCTGGGCCAAGGAATCGGTGCCGCTGCGCCTGGTCGGCACCGCTTCGGGTGTCTGCAACATGGGCCCGCTCTTGGGCGGCATGCTGCTGCAGCCGGCCGTGGGCTGGCTGCTCGACCAGCGCTGGTCCGGCGCGCTGGCCAACGGCGTGCGCGTCTATGACGCCGCCGCTTATCGCAGCGCCTTCACCCTGATGTTCGTGACGATGATCGCCGCCGCCTTTGTCCTGACGCTGGCGAAGGACAGCGATGCGAAGCAGATGTACGATTGAGCTGTGCCTGTTGCGGAAACGGGAGGGCGGGGCGTTCTACTTCGCTCATGTCCTCCGTCGGCGCCGTTCCGGCGCCTCCTCCCCCTTTACTTCGCTGCGCAGAACACCCCACCCTCCCGTTCGGGATGCGCGGCGGGTGCTTGGCGTTTGAAAACCGGGGTCCAAGCGGCCAGCTGCAGACGATCGCCGCACCGCCAGCGCCGACTTTCAGCTACTATGCGAAATCAATTTTTCCCTGAGCCCTCGTTGCCTATCCAAGGCTAAAGCGAAATGACTCTGACCTCCCTGGCTAAATGGTTGGGTGCGTTGGCAGCTCTGCTATTGATCGGTTTTGCCGGCAACCATTGGCTGATCGGCCCGCATCTCAACCCGAATCCTACGCAGCGCGTTGCGTTCAGAGGCACATTTCCTTTTGCACAAGGATGGGACTTCAGGCTGCGCCAAGAGTTTTTCACCACCAGCGCGATATGTCAGGTGACAGCGCGCATCTTCTTCATGATTCCGATGGCTGAAGTTTCCCGCGAACGGCAGGTTTCGGTTCCGGTGAAACGAATCGACGACACACGTTACGAAGCGGAATACTTCCAGGACTACTACGAGCCGGGATTGTGCGGCTGGAAATCCGGCTTTGTCTATGCCGATGCCATTCTCGGCAAGGAGAACATGTATGGTGGCGCGCTCCTCGGATTTCCCGGAAAGTACAACAAGATCGACTACCACTGCAGTGACGTGGTGAGCAATCTGGCGACGGGCCGCGAAGTACGAAAGAGTTGTTATGAACACGATCGCCGCAGCTTCGACGCAGCGAGGTCAATCGGCGAAGTCAATTTTCACCTTAAGGGAGAAGGACTATGACTACCCAGCCAAATCGCGATAAGGAAATCGCGATAAGGGGTCGGGCTAGATATAGATTGAGCGGCGCTGGCAAATTCGCGAAGTTCGGTGGTGGCGACACGGTAGATTTGAAGTCAGGGGGGCAGGACGATGAGAAATGCGAGTATCCGTATCCGCAAGGTCGATGAATCGCTGAAGGCGGCGCGCGCCGGTTTTCTTTCGGCCTGGAAGGGTGGGAAATACAAGGGCGAGCATTTCGATTTCGAATCGCCTGCCGCCCTGTTCCGCGTCCTCACGCCCAAGCGCTGGGAACTGATCGAGTGCCTGCAAGCTGCCGGCCCGCTCGGGGTGCGCGCCCTGGCGCGTGCACTGGGCCGCGACGTCAAACGGGTGCATGAAGACGCCTCGGCAATGATCGAAATCGGCATGGTGGAAAAAACCGAAGACGGCAAACTCGTCGTGCCCTTCGACGAAATCCGTGCGGACTTCGTGAAGAAGTCGGCGGCCTGAGTGGCACCAGAGGCGACTGGTTTTCCGAGAAGCTGATCCGTGACCAGCGGCCTAACCTTGCTGCTCGCCGGCGCCACCGGCGTCGTTGGCGGCGCGGTGCTCGACCAGGCGCTGGAATGCGGCGACATCGGCCGGATCGTTGCGCCGACTCGGCGCCCGCTGGCGCGGTGTGCGGCCGGGCTGCAGAACCCGGTGCTCGAGCTGACCGCACTGCGCGGCGACGAGGATTTCTGGCCCTGCGATGCCGTCATCTGCACCCTCGGCACCACGATCCGCGCGGCGGGTACGCAGGCGGCATTTGCCCGCATCGACCGCGACCTGCCAATCGCGATCGGGCGTTTCGCCAGGGCCGCCGGTGCCACGCGCTATGCGCTGAATTCCTCGCTCGGCGCCAGCCCCGGGGGCAATTTCTACCTGCGCACCAAGGCCGAGGCCGAACAGGGCATCATCGACCTCGGTTTTGTCAGCACCACCATCGTGCGCCCCTCGCTGATCGACGCCGAGCGCGGCGAGTCGCGTCCGGCCGAGCATCTGGGTGTGCTGGTCGCGCGTGCGCTGAAACCGGTGATCCCGAAGCGGTACCGCGCCGTGACGCCGCAGCAGATCGCCCAAGCCCTTTTGCGTGGCGTGCTGGACGGCACGCCCGGACTGCATGTGGTCGAATCCGACGCGCTTTGATTCAGGTCGGCGGCCCGGTGCCGGCGTGCATGCGGTATCGTTGCCGGCCCAGCACCGAGGTCCGCCATGGAATCCGACATCCTCTGCCAACGCGATGGCGCCATTGCCACCGTCACCCTGTTCAACCCCGACAAGCTCAATGCGCTGAACGCGCGCATGTGGTCGCGGCTGCGCGAAACCTTTGCCGGGCTGGCCGCCGACGAAAGCCTGCGCTGCGTGATCCTGCGCGGCGAGGGCGCGGCCTTCGCCGCCGGTGGCGACATCGAGGAGTTCCGCAGCGCGCGCGCCGATGTGGACCGCGCGCTGGCCTACCACGAGGCGGTGGGCGAGGCGCTGGCGGCGATCGAGTCCTGCCCGCATCCCACGGTGGCCGCCATCCTCGGCCCCTGCGTCGGCGGCGGGCTGGAGATCGCCTGCGCCTGCGATTTGCGCATCGGCGGCGAGGGCGCGAAGTTCGGCGCGCCGATCATGAAGCTGGGCTTTTCGATGTATCCGGGCGAGCTGGCCGGCCTGCTGCGCCTGGCGGGGCCGGCGCTGGCCAGGGAAATCCTGCTCGAAGGGCGCCTGCTCCCGGCCGCCGAGGCCCATGCCAAAGGCCTGCTGACGCGCGTCGTCGCCGACGCTGCGGTGCTGGCCGAAGCGCAGGCGACGGCGGCACGCATCGCCGCCGGGGCGCCGCTGGTGGCGCGCTGGCACAAGCAGTGGATCGCCCGCCTGCAGGATGGCCGGCCGCTGACGCCGGCAGAAAAGCGCGCGGCCTTCGACTTTCTCGCCACCGAAGACTACGCCGAGGGCCTGGCCGCCTTCCGCGACAAGCGGCCGCCGAACTTCACCGGCCGCTGAGCGCCAGCGCTGGCGGGCGCTTCAGTAGGGGCTGGCGCCTTCAAAGTCGGCGCTGGCGCCACGGTGGCGCGCGTAGGTCCGGCGCACCCAGTCGGCCCCGGGATGGTCGCGGAAGCGCGCGATCAGCGTGGCGAACTCCGCGCTGGCCCCCTGCGGCGCCTGCATCGGCGAAGCGGGCGGGCGCACGAGGGTGGCCAGTGTCGTCGCCGCGGTGATGTCGGCAATGCTCAGCGCATCGCCGACGAGGTAGCCGTCAGGCCCGGCGCTGGCGGCGACGAAATCCAGCGCCTCGCCCGCCGCGGCGATGCCGTCGGCCACTGCGGCAGGCCCGGTGATGCCGTTGCCCTTGCGAACCAGCGGCGCTGCCAGCGGCACGATCAGCGCATACAGGCGGCGCTTGAAAGGAGTCTCGGCCTCGGCGAAAACGCCGGCGAAGGCGGCCGGGCTGCGCAGCAGGGCGTCAAGCACGGCGCGGCGGATGCGCGGCGTGATGTCCTCGTCGAAGCGGCGCTGGATCGCCAGCGCGGCCTCGCGTTCGGCGGCGTCTGCCGGCAGCAGGCGGGGCTGCGGGTGGCGCTGCTCCAGCCACTCGACGATGCGCGCCGAGCCGTCGATGACCTCGCCGGTGTCGGTCAGCAGCACCGGCGTGTGGGTGCGCCCGGTGAGTTTCTTCACCACGCCCATGTGTGGCCCGGGCAGCAGGCTGCGGCGGCGGTGCGGCACGCGCTTGAGGTCGAGCGCCCAGCGTACCTTCTCGTTGTAGGGCGAGCGGCGGAACTGCAGCAGTTCCATCATCGCCGCGCGTGGCGCAGGGTTTCGGCGACCAGTTCGCGCAGCGGCTCCTCGCCGAAGCTGGGCAGCGGCTTGCCGTTCACGAAGAACTCCGGCGTCTTGCGCACCTGCAGCGTCTGGATGTCGAGCAGGTCCTGTTCGATCACGCGGGCGATCTCGGGCGCCGCCATGTCGGTGCGCAGGCGTGCCAGGTCGACGCCGGCGCGTTCGAGCACGGGCCAGATGCGATCGGGCTGGGCCGCATGGTTGTGCACCCAGATGCGCTGGGTGGCGAGCAGGGCTTCCAGCGCCGGCCAGAACCTGTCCTGCCGGCGCGCGGCTTCGAGCGCGGCAACCACCTGGTCGGAGCCCTTGTGGAAGGGCGCATAGCGCAGCACCAGGCGCAGTCGCTGTGGCTCGCCGGCCAGGATCTGCTTGACGATGGGATAGAAGGCGGCGCAGGTTTCGCAGGCCGGGTCGAGGAACTCGACGATGGTCACCGGCGCGTCGGCGGGGCCGAGGCTGGGTGCGTGCGGGCGTTGCAGCGCGGCCTGCAGCTCGGGCGACAGGGCCCCCGCGTCGGCATCCGGCTCGACGTTGTGGATCAGCACGGCGAGGATGAAGGCGCCGAGCAGGCAGGCCACGGCGAGGCCGAATAGGGTCTTCTGTTTCATGTGCGACTCCGTGCATGCGCCGCCAGCAGCAGCGCGACGATAGAGGAAAACGCCGCCAGCGAGAGCAGCGGGATGGTGAGGAAGCCGAACCAGGCCGCCACCGTCTGCGAGCAGGGCACGCCCTGGCTGCAGGGTTTGAGGCTTTCGGGGATCACGCCGGCGACGATCAGCTGGTGGAACACGGCCAGCAGCGCGCCGGGGATGGCCAGGGCAAGGCCGTAGCGCGGCATGCGCCGATCGAAGGGGAAGAGGCCGAGCGGCAGCAGCAGCGCCAGCGGGAACATGAAAATCCGCTGGTACCAGCACATCGCGCAGATCGGCAGCTGCATCACTTCGCCGAAGAACAGCGCGCCGAGCGTGGCGGCGGCGGCCACCAGCCAGGCAATGAAGACCAGGGTCCAGGCCGTGCCGGGCGGTGTCGTGGCGGCAGCGCTGCTCATCGCCGCAAGTGTGCCCTCGGGCGCATCAGGCGCGGCCGTCGCCGGCCTCGCCGGTGCCGCGCGTGCCGCTGCGCTCGACGCGCTGGCCGCCGGCTACCGGCGGCTCGAAAGTCGGCGCTGGCAGCACGGCGGGAAACTCGACCTCGCGCAGCGTGGTGCTGCCGATGTACTGGCCCATGGCGAAATGGCGCTCGGTCATCGCCACGCGCCGGCCGTTGACCATCCGGTAATCCTCATAGCCGGTGGCGAATTCCATCGAGGCGCCGTTCATGCTCATCACGCCGCGCGAGCGCATCAGCAGCCGCGATTCGGCGTCGACCTCGACGATCACGCGCACGCCCTCGGCCACCTGCCATTCGAGGCTGCGCACCTGCCGGCCGTTGCCCAGCGGGTGGGTGCCGAGGTCGGTGATCCGGGCGAGGTTGTCGCGCAGGCGCCAGGGCAGGGCCATGCGCGCCGCCTGCAGCACCAGCGCGGCATGGAAGGGCGCCGTTGCCGGCCGGCCCTGCTGCCAGGCCTCGGGCCCGCGCAACAGGCGCGACTCGGGTGCGCTGGCGTAGGCGATCTCGATGCGGAACCGGTCGGGCGCCTGCCACCAGCGCTCCACCGGGCCGACGCCGCGGCGCAGGGATTCGGTGACGCCGCGCTCATGCACCGCGGCCGGAGTGGCGCCGCCGCCGTGGGCCTGCACCACTTCGTCGAGAAAGGCCGCGAGGTCGGCGTGCGCCATGGCCGGCAGCAGCAACAGGCACAGCGCAAACTGGCGCAGCAGGGTTGGCAGGGTCAGCAAGGTGTGCAGGCTCATGGCGACATCCTAGCAGGCAGGCTCAGGCGACACCGACGATGCCTGCGACATGGCCGGCCAGCGCCAGGCAGGCGGTGAGCCCCGGCGACTCGATGCCGTAAAGGCTGACCAGGCCGCGCACGCCGTGTTCGGCCGGCGACGAAATGAGGAAGTCGCAGGCCGCCGCGCCCGGCGCGTGCGGCTTGGGGCGGATGCCGGCATAGGCCGGCTGCAGCGCGCCGTCGGCCAGCGCCGGCCAGTAGCGCCGCACCTCGGCGTAGAAGGCATCGGCGCGGCGCGGATCGACCGTGTAGTCGATTTCGTCTATCCATTCCACGTCGGGGCCGAAGCGCGCCTGGCCGCCGAGATCCAGCGTCAGGTGTACGCCGAGGCCGGCGGCCTCGGGCACCGGGTACACCAGGCGGGAGAAGGGCGCCCGTCCGGCCAGGCTGTAGTAATTGCCCTTGGCGTAGGAAAGCGGCGGCACGCTGGCCGCGTCGACCCCGGTGATCGCCGCCGCCAGGCCCTGCGCGCCGAGCCCGGCGCAGTTCACCACCCGCCCGGCCAGCAGCTCGGTTTCCTCGCCGCCGCTGGCTATCCGCAGCACGAGGCCGCCGTCGGCCGCCGCGCCGCCCAGCACGCGGCTGTGCAGCGCCAGCACGGCGCCGTCGCGCTCGGCATCGCCCAGCAGCGAGAGCATCAGGCCGTGGCTGTCGATGATGCCGGTGGAGGGCGAGAGCAGCGCCGCCGTGCATTCCAGCGCCGGCTCCAGCGCGCGCGCCGCCTCGCGCGTCAGTGGCACGAGGTCATCGACGCCATTGGCGCGCGCCCTCGCGGCAATGCCGGCCAGCTGCCCGGCCTGCGCCTCGCCGGTAGCGACGATCAGCTTGCCGCAACGGCGGTGGCCGATGCCGCGCTCGGCGCAATAGTCGTAGAGCAGGCCGCGGCCGGCGACGCACAGGCGCGTCTTGAGCGAACCGGCGGGGTAGTAGATGCCGGCGTGGATCACTTCGCTGTTGCGTGCGCTGGTCACCGTGCCGAAGGCGGATTCCGCCTCCAGCAGCAGCACCTCGCGGCCGGCCGCGGCCAGCGCGCGCGCCACGGCGAGGCCGATAACCCCGGCGCCGATCACGGCGCAATCGATCTTTTCCATCAGGCTTTGTGGCAGAGTAGTCGCCGTCAAGAATAGTCGAAACAAGGAGGGGACGATGAACCATCTGCAACGGGCGCTGCTCGCCCTGGCCACGCTGCTGGCGCTGGCCCCCGGCGTGGCACTGGCCCAGGCCGGCGTCTCGGCGCCGCCGCAGCGCGTGGTCTTCCAGCTCAACGAGGAAGATTCGCGCAAGTGGAACACGGTGCTGGGCAACATCAACAACGTGCAGGAAGAGCTCGGCAAGGTCGAGGTCGCGGTGGTGGTGATCGGCCCGGCGCTGGGCATGCTCAAGGCCGACGCGCTGACCGCCAACAAGGTGCAGGACGCCATGGCCGCCGGCGTGCGCTTCGTCGCCTGCGGCAATTCGATGAAGGCCATGCAGCTGGAGAAGGACGACATGATCGAGAAGATCGACTACGCCCGGGCCGGCTATGTCGAGCTGATGCGCCTGCAGAAGCTCGGCTGGACCTACCTGCGGCCATGAGCGCGCTGGTCGACTGGGCGCGCATCGACACCGTCCTGCTCGACATGGACGGCACCCTGCTCGACCTCAATTTCGACAACCACTTCTGGCAGGAGCACCTGCCGAAGCGCTATGCCGACGCGCGCGGGCTGGCGCCCGAGGCCGGCCGCGACGAGCTGATGGCGCGCTACCACGCCCGCGCCGGCACCCTGGACTGGTATTCGGTCGACTTCTGGGCGACCGAGCTGGAAATGGACATCATGCGCTTCAAGGAGGAAGTCGCCCACCTGATCGACATCCATCCCCACGTGCCCGAGTTCCTCGCCGCGGTGCGCGCCGCCGGGCGCCGCATCGTGCTGGCGACCAACGCCCACCACAAGAGCGTCACCCTGAAGATGGCGCGCACCGGTCTCCGCCCGCGCTTCGACGCCATTGTCAGCTCGCACGTGCTGGGCGCGGCGAAGGAGGAGCAGGCCTTCTGGCAGCGCCTGCGCGCGCTCGAACCCTTCGACCCGGCGCGCACCCTGCTGGTGGATGACAGCCTGCCGGTGCTCGACAGCGCGCGCCGTTACGGCATCGCCCAGCTGGTCTCGGTGAAGCGCCCGGACACCACGCGCGGCGAAAAGGACACCGGCGACTACCCGGCGATCGACGACTTCTCGCAGCTGATGCCGGGCGGCGAATGCTGCGCCGCGGCTTGACGCGCGCGATCGCGCCTCGCTATCTTGGTCGCGTCATGACTGCCGCCCTGTTCATTGCCGCACGCTGTCGCCGCGCCGGAGTCGCCCATGGTTGAGGGCCTGGTCGAACGCCTGCGCTCCATCGTCGGCGTGCGCGGCGCGCCCGGCGCGCGGCCGAAGCAGGTCGAGGAATGGCGCCAGCAGCTGCGCGAATGCGCCGAGGCCAAAGGCGGCGAAGTCTCCGCGCGCACCCGCGCCGCCGCGCTCGCCCAGACCTACCAGCAGCTCGACGCGCCCGCGCGCAAGATCTTCCTCAAGCTGATCTCGCTCGAATTCGGCCCCGACCCGGCGCGCGTCGCGCGGGCCCACGAGGCCTACCAGTCGGCCGCCGGCAGCGAGCGGCAGTGGGATGCCGAAGCCGAGCTGCGCGCCGCGCTGCGCTCCGGCCGCATCCGCATCCTGACGCAGTTCAACGCCATCCCGCAGGGCGTCAAGTTCCTCGTCGACCTGCGCGCCGACCTGCTGCGCTTCCTCGACGAAGAGCCGGGCCTCGCCGCGCTCGACCGCGAGATGGAATCGCGCCTTGCGGCCTGGTTCGACGTCGGTTTCCTCGAACTGCAGCGCCTGACCTGGGCCTCGCCCGCCGCGCTGCTGGAAAAGCTAATCGAGTACGAAGCGGTGCATGAGATCCGCTCCTGGGCCGACCTCAAGAACCGCCTCGATTCCGACCGCCGGCTCTACGCCTTCTTCCACCCGCGCATGCCCATGGAGCCGCTGATCTTTGTCGAGGTCGCGCTCACCGACCGGCTTGCCGACAGCATCCAGGCCCTGCTCGACGAGAACGCGCCGGTGTTCGACGCCCGCCGCGCCGACACCGCCATCTTCTATTCCATTTCCAACACGCAGGATGGCCTGCGCGGCGTCTCCTTCGGCAGCTTCCTGCTCAAGCGCGTGATCGACGACCTGCGCCGCGACTTCCCGCGCCTGCGCCACTTCGCCACGCTCTCGCCGCTGCCCGGCTTCGGCAACTGGGTGCGCACGAACCCGGCGGAGCTGGTGGCGGAAGGCGTCGAGCTCGACGCCGCCGCGCTCGCCGCCGGCGCCTGGTGCGGCGACGCCGCCGCGCGCCGCATCAACGAGGCGCTGGCACAGCTCGCCGCGCGCTACCTGGTGCAGGCCAAGTCAGGCCGTGGCGACAAGCGGGCGCCGCTCGACCCGGTGGCGCGCTTCCACCTCGGCAACGGCGCCCGCATCGAGCGCCTCAACCCGCTCGGCGACAGCTCGCCCAAGGGCCTGCAGCAGTCATTCGGCATGATGGTGAACTACCTCTACGACCTCGACGAACTGGAGCAGAACGTCGAGAGCTTCGCCAGCGACGGCAGCATCGCCACCTCGGCGGCGGTGCGCCGCCTGGCACGGCCGAAGCCGGGCTGATCGCGCTCAGCGTGCCGCCGGCGGCCGGTGCAGCGCGCACAGCTTGTTGCCATCCGGATCGCGCACATAGGCCAGGTACATCGCCCCCAGCTTGCCCTCGCGCAGGCCGGGCGGGTCTTCGATCGAGGTACCGCCATGCGCCAGCGCCGCCTGATGGAAGGCCTGCACCTGCTCCGGCGACCCGCACTTGAAGCCGATGGTGCCGCCGTTGGCAAAGCTCGCCGCCTCGCCGTTGATCGGCTCGGTCACGCAGAAGGTGCTGCCGTCGTGGCGGTAGAAGAGCCGCCGGTGCCCCGTGCCCGCCGTGTTGCTCAATGGTTCGCCGGCGCCGAGTACGCCGAGCACCGCATCGTAGAACTGCTTCGAACGCTCGATGTCGTTGGTACCGACCATTACGTGACTGAACATGTCCTGCCTCCTGGGTTGGGTGTTGCCTCGATCATAGCGGCACCGCCGTGCAGACGCTCGGCCAGGGCCTTGAGCCTGGCAAGAGTGACCGGCAAGAGTCGGCGCTGGCGGGACGGCGCGACGGAAATTCAATCGATGAAATCACTACTGTCCGGTCGATTTCATAACAGAATCAGTTGGTTGCCGAGCGGGTGATTTTCTTCGTTCGGTAATGCATTGGCAACCAGTTGATCCAACGTGATTTTCTCGAAAATATTGGTTTC
>Ga0172373_10003080_pt1 | contig 24802 bp, 20 predicted proteins | sample Lak10m_2_FD_114546 | JGI IMG/M metagenome (GOLD analysis project Ga0172373, IMG submission 114546) | Freshwater microbial communities from Kabuno Bay, South-Kivu, Congo - kab_092012_10m | ecosystem: Environmental > Aquatic > Freshwater > Lake | place: Democratic Republic of the Congo...
AAAGATGTCGCAACATGATAGAAAATATGTAGGATAATGTCGTCTGTAGTCATGGGGTGTCTCCTCGTTAGGTTTGAGCACCTCTGAGGATACCCCATGACTCAACTAGCACCAAAGGTTATTTAGGTCACTGTGAATACTGGCAACCATTTATTTTACTGAGATAGCGCGCAACGAAAACCAACAGTACCTAAGCCAAGTGGTGGTTTGCCATAGATACTGGTATCTGAATAGTCAGGCACCAGCCAACTGCGCAAGTCAGAACGGACAAGAGTCTCAACCGGGATGACGCCATAACGAAAAATAGAGCGTAGGCTATTTTTGTCAAAGTACCAGGAGCCGCCGCGCAAGACTCGGAAAGAGGCTGTTGGAGAATCGCCTGAAGCGGGTCCCTGAGGATTGAACGAAGACGAGTTTCTATAGTAGTTACTTCCATACCAATCATTCACCCACTCCCAAACATTGCCCGCCATATCATATGCGCCGTAAACACTTTTTCCATCTGGGTACTTGCCAACTTCTGTTGTATCTCTTGTTTCACTGTTATAGTTCAACAAGTTATCATTTGGCAAGTCATTCCCCCACGGGTAAATAAAGGCTTGTTCCCCACGCGCAGCTTTTTCCCATTCTGCTTCCGTGGGCAGGCGGCGACCCACCCATTCGCAGTAGGTCTTTGCCATGGCCCAATCCACATAAATGACAGGGTAATTACTGAATTCAGGATCGTCATAATAACTGGAACGAGTGGGAGATTTAACACTGGAGGGTTGTTTACACGTTCCATCTGCAACACATAGCGCATACTGCTGATTGGTAACTTCGGTTTGATCGATCCAAAAAGCATCAAGCGTTACCGAGTGTTTAGGGAACACATCATAACTATTAGAAATTCTTTCATTTGACCCCATCGCAAATTCTCCCTGTGGTACTGGGAGAAGAGTTGCGCCATCCTTCTCGCTAATCATTGATTCCATAACGATGGTTGCAGTTGGAAGTGCGGTTTCTGTTGATTGAGGGGTGTTTGGAGGAGTTGTAGATATTGTTACAGACGGCAAAGGGGAAACAACTGGAGTAGCACTCGCACAGGCAGCTAATACGAAAAGCAACAAAGAGACCAAACAACTGAATGGAAGGAATTTGTTTTTCATCTTTCACCTCATTGAGTAATAAGTGACAGACCCCTTAAAGGTGACTGTCACTTGGTTATCTACGAATCAAACCCCAATCCCAGCGCATCCAAAGTTTTTAACCAGAGATTCCTCTTCCCCGCATTTTGATCCGCTTGATCGAGCGACCATCTAGTAAAGTTGATGATCGGCGAGCGGAAGGGTTCAGGCGGGAATGGGAATGGTTTGGTTTTCACCATTTGCAATTCAGTGCTTTCTGTCTTTTTGTTGTCGAGCAAGTCCAGCATCACCTGTGCGCCGAAGCGGGATGCGCCAACGCCGAGGCCTGTGTATCCAACGGCATACGCAACTTTGCCGCCGTAGGCTTTGCCCCAAAACGCAGTGTAGCGAGAGCTGGTGTCGATGACGCCGCCCCAAGCGTGGGTAAAGCGAAGCCCCGTCAGTTGGGGGAATGTTTGGAAGAAGTGTTCCGCCAAACGGGCGAAAGAGGCGGGATGATTTTCCAGATGCGGCGCGACACCATTATTCCGATAATAGATCGCATCGTACCCACCCCATAGAATCCGTCCATCTTCTGAAGTGCGATAATAATGAAATTGATTGCCATCATCCGCCAGACCTTCGCGGCCATGCCAGCCAATCGAGTCGCGCTGCGATTTTGTGAGCGGCTCGGTCATCAACACATAATCGTAAACTGGCACGACAAAAAGCGAAAGATGTTTGAGCAAGGGAGGAAAAGCATTGGTGGCAAGCGCAACTTTTTTAGATTCGACTTCTCCGTATGGCGTTTTGATAAGAACGGACTCGCGCCTCTCTTCCAACGCCGTTACCTGAGTGTTCTCAAACAAGCGGACGCCAAGCTGTAAGCAGGCTCTCCTCAGCCCCCACGCTAGCCGCGCGGGGTTGAGCATGGCAACGGACGGTTCGTGAATTGCCGCAAGATAGGTTGGTGAATTGGCGCGGGCTCGTACTTCGTTCTGATCGAGGAACTGCGCTTTCATGCCATAACGCGCGGCGTCTCTTGCTTCTTCAAGCAGCATTGGGATTTGATATTCTTCGGTGGCGATGTGAATTTCACCTGAGCGGATGAAGTCGCAATCAATGTCGAATTCTTTGATGGTGGCTTCGATGCCATCAAGGTTTTGTTCGCCGAGTTGAACGAGTTTGGCTAGTTCTTTTTCCCACCGACTTTTGCCATTCGAGAATCCATGCGTGAGAGAGGCGGCACAAAAACCGCCGTTCCTTCCGCTGGCGCCGATGGCGGTTTCCCCCGCTTCGAGTAAAACCACATCACGGTTGGGGTCGGCTTGTTTGGCTTGCAGCGCCGTCCACAGACCGGTGAAGCCCGCACCCACAACGACGAGATCAGCGTGAATCTTTTCGGTGAGCGCGGAGGCAGGCTCAGGCTTGTTCGGGTCATCCAACCAGAACGGCGTGAGCTTCACATCCGCAAGAGACTTTAACGTCTCAGAGCGCGGAGTGTTCGAGAATGACATGATGTCTCCAGGTTTCGCGGCCTGCCCGAATTCATCGGGCAGGTTCATAGATTTTGATTAGTGTACCGCTTGTCTGGTTATAAGTAAACTTTTGAATTACCCTGTAGCTATATCAAATATCGAATTTTTCATAATTATGCGGCACTTCGTAATGGGAATGGGACGGAAGCGTCAAGCGGATAATTACACAGACACTGAAAACAAATTACGAAACTCTTTTGTAATTTCATCCACAGCGGTTTTAACAAAGGAACTAAGCCCAAAGCCGATCTCGTTTTGTACGGGTTGAATCCCAAGGACAGTAACTTCACAACCGATCTCTGCGGTGAGATAGCTTGCGAGCATCGATAAAGGCAGGGAATGAGAGGAAGCGCTCATGCCGTCAATTGACTCAAGCGGAATCCATTGGATGGTGCCAGGCGGCATGTCCATGTGAGCGGCATCTACGAGGATGACAAGGTCGGGGTGGAAAGCTCGGATTTGGCCTGTGACGTTTTCAGGCGCGGGGCCGCCTTCAATAAGGCATAGATTGTCTGCGTGAGAATGTTGGAGCATCTGGCGAATCACCACCAGCCCAGCGGAGTCGTCTCCGCGCAGGTCACTGCCAATTCCGATGAGGCAGGTTCGGGGGAGAGAGAGGCGGTTATCCTGTTTGCGGGGGAGGCTCTGGGTGAGCGAGTTTATCCATGAGGTTTGCAACATCGTCATCTTTTCCATAATATGCAGTAAATTTTTCTTTGTTCAGCGCGGCCAGTTCCCAATCATCGTTGGGCATGGTGATGCATTTGAATTTGCAGGATTGAATGCACTGGCCGCAGTATGCACATTTATCCAAGTTGTAGCGGGCGACGTAGCGCTTTGCGGCGCGGTCGAGAATGACGATCTCAAGCGCGTCGGCGGGACAATCTTTGGCGCATAAATTACAGCCTGTGCATTTGGCGGGGTCAAAGTGTAGGCGACCACGAAAACGCGGCGCGGTCTTTGGTTTTTCAAAGGGATACTTTTCGGTCACGGGCGGAGTAAAAAATGATCTGAAAATATCCATGAACATGGCTCCGAGTCTCATGACAGCCATCCTTTCAATAAAACGATCACTAAAATTTGCAGCAAAGCAAGCAGCGCACCAAAACGCCACCACATGCCAACGGTCTGGTCGATGCGCAGGCGGGTGAGCATGGATTGGAGCATTGCCATGAAAAGCAAAATGATTAGGGTCTTGAGCAGGAAGATCAACGGGTTGCCGATGCCACCCAAATAAAAAGCGGTGACGAGGCTGATGGCAACGACGAGTTCAACCGACTTGCCGATGTGGAAGAGAGCCAGCCCGCGGCCTGAGTATTCGGTGAGCGCGCCAGCCACAATTTCTGTCTCAGCCTCTGGGGCATCGAAAGGCGGGAGTTCCAGCTTGCCCATCAAGCCGATGAGAGCGACAACAAAACCGACGGGCTGCGCGAGGAACATCCAATGATTCCCCGCATAAGCGCTGATGTCTTTTATAGTCCATGTACCTGCGGCCATTGCGGGGCCAAGCAATGCAAGCAGAAAAGGCGCTTCATACGCAAAGAGCTGCGTGAGCGAGCGGGTCGCGCCGATGAGTGAGAAACGGCTGGCTCCGTTCCAACCTGCGAGGCCAGTACACATGGTGAGGAGCGAGAGCAGATAGAGGGCGACGATCAAATCACCTTGAAAAGAATAAATGGGAGAGAAACCTAAAATGGGTGTGTACAAGGCGGCGGTCAATGCGCCTGATAAAGCCACGATTGGCAAACCATAAAAAAGAAGGTTGTGCGCGCTGTGCGGTTTGATCTCTTCTTTTGAAAGCAATTTGATGGTGTCGGCCAAAGGCTGGAACCAGCGCGGGCCAATGCGGTTTTGGAAGCGGGCGACTAATTTTCTGTCGGCCCATTCGTACAACATGCCGCTCAGGATCAAGCTGATGCCTGCGGGGAAAAACATAAGTGAGAGGAGCGATGCAAGGACACTCATTTCGTCTCCCGAATTTCTGCGTATTTTTTGATGCCATACTCGCGCATTTGTGACCAGCTAATTGTCTGCGAGTCATTCTTCCTGCGGACAGTGATCATGCGATCGTTGCAGGAGAAGCATGGGTCCATGCCTGCGATGAGCATGGGAACATCTGCCAGTTGATGGCCGATGGATTTGTTCAGGGCGGATGTCCAATTACACAGGCTGGGCGTGCGGATCTTAAGGCGGGTTGGGCTTTCGCCTCCTCCACTCTTAATGTAATAAAAGGCTTCACCTCGCGGAGCTTCGACGCGGCTGATGGTTTCGCCAGCAGGCACTTTGCGCGGAAAACGGACAGCCAGTTCGCCAGCGGGCAAATTATCCACGATGGTGCGGATGGTGAAACAACTGACCAGCAATTCCTTCATGCGGACTTCAAAACGCGCTTCGAGGTCACCGTTTTCAGCGGTGATGAGGCTGACAGGGAAGTGATGATATGCGCCATACGGGGAGTCAATACGAACGTCACGTTCCAACCCAGAGGCACGTGCAGTGGGGCCAAGCGCACCAAAATGCTTTGCTTCTTCCAAAGACATCGTGCCGATGCCGCGTGTGCGTTGCAGGAAGGAAGCATCCGTTGTGACGATGTGAAGATAGTAGCGGATGCGTTCTTCGAGATAATCCATTGCTTTGTGAATGGCGCGGGAATGTTCGGCGGTGAAATCGTATTTAACGCCGCCTAACACGGTGATCGAATAATTGACGCGGTTGCCCGTCAGCGTTTCGAGCAAGTCCATGACGGTTTCGCGGTCGCGCCAGGAATACATGAAGAGCGTATCAAAACCCGCCTCGTGAGCGGCGACACCAAGCCAAAGCAAGTGACTGTGGACGCGCTCCAAGCCAGCCACAATTTCGCGGATGGCTTGCGCACGCTGCGGGACATCTACCTGTGCAAGCTTTTCAACGCCCATAGCATAGGCGCTGGTATGAGTGTGGGAGCAAATTCCACAGATGCGCTCAAGAAGATATAAGTTCTGGATCCAGTTGCGTTGTTCGGTGGCCTTTTCAATTCCACGGTGGACGTAGCCCAAGCGCATTCGTGCGCCTGTAATGATCTCACCATCTACAGCGAATTCAAAGTGACCAGGTTCCTTCAGCGCGGGATGTTGCGGGCCAATTGGAACTGTAAATTTATTGCCGACACGTCCCATCTCTGGGAGAGTTTCGCGTGGCTCAACGGGTGCGGCTTGTTCGATGGAAAAATCCTCGCGCAGAGGATAAACGCCATTAGGCCAGTCGTCGGGGAGAAAGAGACGGGACGAATCAGGAGTGCCAACCACATGCACACCAAGCATTTCGCTAAGCTCACGCTCGAAGAAGGAAGCCACGGGAATCTGGTCACTGATGGAGGGAATATCGGGTTGATCTTCACGCGGAAGATGAATCCGCAGGCTGGTGATGGCTGCGCCTTCGCAGAAGTGATAGATGACTTCGAGCTTGTTCACTTCTTTGCCCAAGTCGGTTGGGGTGATGGCAGAGAGATAACCCCATTCGCTGCTCAATAAGGCGGCTGTAGCGGCGGGCAAGTCACTGGCTTCGATGTTAACATCGAGGCGATTTGCTTCGGGGTTTGAGTTACCTTTGGAAAATGGCGCAAGAATTTCCGTTGCGCGTTGAAGTAAAGTTTCGGTGGTCATGCAGTCTCCTGCGGAGCGAACGTAATTGGCTCGGGGCGGGTGCCGTTTTGTAGATGAGTTAGCAATTTGACAATGCCGTCAATGATCGCTTCTGGGCGCGGCGGGCAGCCAGGGATAAAGGCATCCACGGGCAGTACTTCGTTGATGTGCCCAACGATGTTGTAACAACCTTGAAAGACTCCGCCTGAAATGCCGCAGGAGCCGACCGCCACAACAAACTTCGGGTCAGGCATCTGCTCATAGGTGCGGAGCAGGCGTTCGCGAGCCTGACGCGTCACAGGTCCAGTGCAGATCAACACATCCGCATGGCGTGGACTTCCGCGCAGCTTGACGCCAAATCGTTCGATGTCATAACGAGGCGTGAGCGTGGCAAGGATTTCAATGTCGCAGCCGTTGCAAGAGCCACTGTTGAAATGGATCGCCCACGGCGAATTGACACGCGCCCAGGTGGTGATCTTTGCCATTAATTGATTTACATAATTCTGAGGAACATTCATAAAATACTCCGTCGCTAGCCGAGAATGAGCGCCAGCAATGCCAGCATCAAACCGCCGATGTACACAATGGTGGCAGGTTCCAAACCGCCTGTGCCAAGCATCAATACACCGAGGTGCAAAATTGCGAAGAACAATGCCACCACAAAAAACGGACGGTAGCCAGGCGCGGCGGGTTCGAGGTCATGTTTTTCGCCGCTGGCATATCTGCTTTCTTTGGATGCGCTCGCCTTGCCGCGCATGGCAACTGCTTTGCCTGCCAGATAAAGAATGCCAACCAGCACGGCGTAAATACCGAACGCAAAGGGTGGAGTTAATATTAAGTCAGCCATTTCGTTTCTCTCTACTTACCAAAGATCAATAAAATCGCCTGCCCAGCGGGTTCAGTGAGCCAGCTCATTAGCGAAGGCCATAAACCAATGACCACGATGGACAGCGCAAGCGCCGCCAATGGGATGTTCATCGCCAGCGGAATAGTTTCACCCTGCTGAACGACCTCCCCCATTTTCTGGCGATACAGCATATTGACGACTGGCGCGTAATATCCCAACGACAACACGCTGTTCAACGCCGCAAAAATGACCAGTCCCATCACCCAGCCGTTTCCGCTTTGAAAGCCAGCCACGAAGATCTGCCACTTGGACATAAATCCTGCGAGCGGAGGCAAGCCGCCCAACGCCAACAATGCAATGCTAAGCGCCAGCGCCGCCAATGGATATTTGCGAGCCGCGCCCGCGAGGTCTTCAATAACCAGCGAGCGATGACTCCCCTTTTGATTCAACAATGCAAACATGAATGCGCCGACCGTCAAAAAGGCTAGCCCTTTCATTACCATGTGCGTAAACACATGAAACGCAGCGCCTTGCGCCCCAGCCAATTGACCACTCGTCAACGCCACGCCAATGCCAAGCAAAATGTAGCCAATGTGACTCAAACTGGAATACGCCAACATGCGTTTGAGCTGCACCTGCTTCAGCGCCATCAAGTTACCGAAGAGCATGTTCACCGCGCCAAAGCCGAGCAAGAGCGTGCCCCACGAAACAGATAAAACTCCAAGAGTAGAAAGAGCACGCAGCATCGCGATCAAACCTGCTTCAATGACCACACCCGAAAGCATGGCGCTGATTCCGCTTGGCGCTTGTGAATGTGCATCGGGCAGCCAGGTATGCAATGGAACGAGCGCCACTTTCACGCCGAAGCCAATGACGAAGAATGCGCCCGCCAAAGCGAGTCCGCTGTGCGTGGATGTGAAAGCGCTCGTTGCCAATCGGATCTTGTCCATGTCCAACGTGCCTGTTGCACCGAGCACCAACGCCACGCCCAACAACACGAACACCGATCCCACCGCGCTCTGCACCAGATATTTAATGCCCGCTTCCAACGAAGCAGATTGCTCGCGATAAAACGCAACCAGCAAATATGATGAAACCGCCATCGCCTCGAACCACATCCAAAAGTTGAAGAGGTCGTTCGCGCAGCCCAAGCCAATGATCAAGCCGATCATCGCCAGCAGCATCGCGTAATATTTTTCTTCGCCAACTTCCCCCGCCATGTATGGGCCAGAAAATAAAACAACCACCGTTCCCAACCCCAACGTCACTGTGGCAAGCAATAAACTCAAGCCATCGGCTTGTAAGCCAATCGACTCAAAATTAAAAGATAATTGTCCGCTTTCTGCGAACTGCCCCCAACTTAACGCAAACGGAATCCATGTCAACGCCAGCGCCAGCAATGCCAATCCGCGCACCAGCCATGAGCGACCATTCAATTCCATTCTGTGCCAGCCGAGCCGTCCCGCCAAATACACCAATGGCGAAGCGCCCAACGGCAGCGCGATCATCCACGGAAAAATTGTCAAATTCATGTTATGCGCTCCAAAGTAAAAAGACCAGCACAACCAGCAACGCACCCAAAATTCCAACCACATTCCAATTCAACTTGCCCGTCTGCGTTTCCTGCAAAACGGTTGCGACTTTAAATGTGATGGATGTGACTTGCCGATTCAACCAATCGAAACCAAAGCTTTCGCGGCTAAGGATATCGAACCGCGCTTCTTTCCCCGCTGCGGCCTGTTTCCTAAAAAACCAAAAGATTCCCAACCCCAAGCAGACCACCGTCAATGCGATGTAGGTAGCGGGGGCAGAGAAAATTTCTTCAACCAACTCCAGCGTGCTCAACTCATGGATCGAATGAAAAGGCAATGTTGCATGAAACAGTCCAATGAAAGGGCCAGCCAATAACCAAGTGGATAATGTGCCAACAGCCAGCAGTCCAAGCGAAGTCTTCATCGCAGAACCTGCATCATGCACATGCAACGATTCTCGTGCTTCACCGAAGAAGACCAGCCATGTCATACGCAAGGTATAGAAAGCCGTCATCCCCGCGCCAAGCAACATGCCGACATACGCCCAAATCGGCCCATCTGCAAGACCCACTTCGAGAATTAATTCCTTGCTCCAGAAACCGTTCAAGATGGGCAAACCTGCCAACGCCAACGCGCCGAGGACAAAGACATTCCGCACGAAAGGCATTTGCTTGCCAAGCGCACCCATGCGGCGCATGTCACGAGTCCCAGCCGCGTGGATGACTGCACCCGCCGCGAGGAATAACAACGCCTTGAAAACTGCATGGCTCAGCAAGTGAAATTGACTGGCGAAGAAACCGCCCACGCCAATGGCATAGACCATGTACCCAAGCTGGCTGACAGTTGAGTACGCCAGTGCGCGTTTCAGGTCAGTTGCTGTGAGAGCCATGAAAGCAGTGATCAACGCAGAGACCAAACCAACGACCGTGACAGATAATGCCCAACCGGGAACCTGCTCAAAGGCGGGATAAAAACGCGCCAACAGATACACGCCTGCATTCACCATCGTTGCAGCATGGATGAGGGCGCTGATCGGGGTCGGCGCTTCCATTGCATCGGGCAGCCATGTGTGGAATGGGAACTGAGCCGATTTCGCCGCCGCGGCGATCAAAAAGCCAAAGGCAACAAAGGCTAATAAATTAGCAGGGATTGTTCCTGCGTTTTCAAGCAAGGCTGAGATTTGATACGTTCCGAGCGTGGAGTAAGTGATCAATGCGCCCGCCAGCAGCCCCACCCCACCGACTTGGGTAATGATCAACGCTTTGATGCCGCCAGCCACTGCTTTCGGGTCATCGTTATAAAAGGAGATCAGTGCATACGAGCAGAGCGCGGTAATTTCCCAGAAGAAGAACATGAAAAGCAAACTGCCGCTGAGGACGAGTCCTGCCATTGCGCCGATGAAGAGCAATACGAAGGTGTAGTAGCGGCTTAGCTGTGCTTCCCCCTTCATATAATCTACCGAGAAGACGACAGCCAGAGAACCGATCACACAGGCGATGGCGGTCAATGCGACAGCGAGTCCATCGGGGGTGAAGGTGAGGCTGCCGAAGAAGGCGCCCATCGGGATGTCCACTGCTGTTTCAGCGGAGGAGAAGAAGATCAAAGCTAGAGAGAAGAATCCTGCTGCGATGGAAAAAGCAGCTGCCAGCGTGTGTTGGAGGCGCGGATTTTCATCGCTGGTACGCCAAAGAATGAGCGCTCCCAGCCACGGGACGCCGATCACAAATCCTATTAATATCGCGGTCATCTCAACCTCGCAGCGAAGAAATCTTGGAAAGGTCGAGCGTACCCACACGAATGCGGACTTGCACCGCAAGCGCGAGAGCCACGACGGCCACGATGGTATCTGCCACGATGACGGTTGCGGCTATGCTTTGACCCAGACCAAGATTGCCAGAGTCTTTGCCTGCCAGCACCAACGCGATCACAACCGCTTTGACCAACACTTGCAGGACGAGCACGATCTTGATCAGGTTGCGTGTGATGAGCAGCCCATAAAAACCGACAGCCAGCAAAAGAATAACGCCGATCAGAACGGCATTCAACGGATCGAAGTTCATACGTGTGACTCCTTTTTCAATTCGGCAGCCACTGGAATTGATTCTTTCTGTATTTCTATTTTGTGTTCTTTTTCTGAAAGAAGGCCCAGCACCCCCATCACGCCTGAGAAGATCAACGCCACCTGCACCCACACATCGAGGGCGCGGTGTTTCCAAAGCACTTGTGCAAGTGTCACTTCAGGTGTGGTGGATGGTGACGTGACCAACGGGAAAGCCATCCACGCGACAAGGATGGTGATGGTTGCCACCAAAACAAACGCCAGCGGTTTTGGGATGATGGATGTCGGGTCGAGGTTGTCGTCACCGACCACGCTCAACACATACACCAGCAACACAGTGACCAGACCCGCACCAACACTCAACTCGATCACGGCCACTTCCTGCGCTCCTAGCAAATACAATGTAATGGAAGCAAGCGCACTGACACACGCCAGATAAAGTGTTGAAGGTAACAAGTGTTTTGAGATCATCGCACGATATGCACAAAATGCAGCCCCCAGACCAAGCAGCAAATAGTAAAGATATTCTGTCATTTTTTCCACTCCAAGCCATACGAGTATAGGACTCTGCTCGTATGACAGTATGTGAAATTTATCACAACTATTACCCGTAGTATATCCTATTTATGGGAGGTTGGTTAATGGTTTTGGTACATATCCCCCCTTCTTTTACCGTATTCAGAAAGACCAATTTTAACCACGGAGGCGCTAAAGCACTAAGATTCTTAATTCGTTTTCTGAGTGCCTCAGTAGTTAAGCTTTTGTATTTTTGAAAGAGGTCAAATTAAAAAAACAGACGGCAGACTTTCGATAAGCCTGCCGTCTGTTTTGAATTTACTTCACGATCACTGTATCGCTGCCGCTTCGTCCAAAGACTTCGGGTGAATACATCTCTTCGGCTTTTGCAGGCGGGACAATGAACGTGCCGGGCGTAGTGGCTCGAGCCACATAGGTGTATTCATACACACCTTCCCACAACAAGGATGTGAATGCTTCAGCGCGGTCATCACGCATGTTCTGATGTTCGTACCACGGTCCCCACCACCACCAGCCATAACGATAATCTGGACTGGTTGGATCTTGCGGAACACTCTGCGAAACTGCCAGTTCAGGGTTGATGATCTCCAAACCAGCAGGCAACGGGTCAACAAGTGCCACGTGATAGCGGCGGTTATCTGTTCCCATTGTGATCGTCACACGGACACGCGCACCTGCTTTGATATGCCAAACGCCATCTTGATCTTTATATACATCTTCGGAATCATCAAGTCCTTCATATTCTCGCTGAATGACAAAGCCCATATCCAATGGATCAAGTTTCAGGTCAGTGGGAGCGTATTGGAGTCCAAGTCTGTAGTAGAGTCTGCCTGTGCCGTCCTTGCTCAGAATCAAATTCTCGGTCCCGCCGCCCGCCGCTGTTTCGGAGAGCACGTAATTCATTGGGATGTTGGTTTCATAAATGTCTGTTGTGAATCCGCGGAATTCGTTACCGCCCGCATAGGTATTGCCAAGCCAAATGCGCGCCACGAAATCTGGTGTCTGCGCTTCGTAGATATTAAAGTAATGGTCAAGAGACAAGAGAATAAAAACGTTCTCTTGTGTATTATCCCAGCGGCCTTTGCTGCGATGCGCCAATAACCCATTGACCAGTTTGGGAATCAAGTCACTTTGCGGATTGTCTTCCATCAATGCATTCAAAAGGATGGCATCCGTGCGACGGTCGGAGCTGAGCAGCAGATACGTCTGCTCGCTGTAGGATGTTGTGAAGTTCGCCGCGCCAGCCGTTTCAACTGCGTGGTTATTTACATAAATTCGAATAGCGTCTACTTGATTTTCATCATCCACCACAGGCCACAACCAACCGATCGCTTCCATTGAGAGGTTTTCCAATCCAGCCTCATTAATAAGTTGTTGTGCCTTTTGTGCATCGCGGTCATCCATCAAGTCTCGCACGTAAAGTGCATACGCGCTGAGTGTGTGACGAGTATCCTGATCGTACCAGGATGGATAATAGCTCTCAATGTTGCGCAAATATTCCAGCGTTGATTCCATCATTCCAGCAGGCACATCAAAACCTTTTTGCTGAGCGATGTACAACGCATGTGCGGCGTGAATGGAATTGAACGGGATGGACTCGAATCCGCGGCGCCAATAGGGGAAGCCGCCATCATAATTCTGCATCCCTTGCAGTCGCTCAATGTCCGCGCTGACAGCTGATTCCATTTCTGTGGCAGTGGGCAACCCATCAGCCTCGAACGCCGTCAGCACATCCCGCAGAGACGCGACAGCTAGAATCCGCGAAGACAATTGTTCCGATCCTTCATACGGACAACTTACAAGATACAGCACAGCATCCGTCAAGGACTGTAGCGCCGTGGAAGATGTGCTGATTTCCAATCCGCCAAATTGCTGGAATACATCCGTTGGATATTGGACAGGCTGAGCGATAGAACCTTCATCTATGACGCCGTAGGTGGCAAAGGCTTCACTTGTCGCCGGGGTGTAGACGGGCAAGTCCACTGTGGCGGCATCCGCATAATCGCCCGATGTTGCCGCAATCTGAATTTTTGCATTCCCTGCCATGAGCGTGGACGTTGAGAAGTACACCTCCACCCTGTCATTGGCCGGGACGGTAACCCTCCGCCCCGCGTCTGCAATCTCAAGGTTGGATGCGCGCGCAGCCACGTTCACCGTCATGTGCAGGTCTGTCTGGTTTTGGATAGTGACAGGCAATTCAAATACATCGCCAAAGTTAAGGAAGCGCGGCGCAGACGGGCGTACCATCAATGGCAAGCGTGCCGTGAGATTGGTCTCACCCGTGCCGAACTTCTTTCCGCCGCCATCCACCGCGACAACCATGATACGGTAACGAGTCAGGTTATCGGGAAGTTGGATAAGCACACGTGCTTCGCCGTTGGAAGCCGTCCGCACGGTGGGAGCAAAGATCGCAAGCGGATTAAAGTTGGAGCGGACTGAGATTGCGGGAAGAATCTCTTCGCCTCCGCCACCCGTGTTCGCAAGAGCGGTCATTGTTGGCATCGCCGCCATTGGAGCTTCCATAGCCGCAGGAGCTTCCGTTGCAGCAGCACTTAATGCAAATGCCGAATCACTTACAGCGCCTGCGTTTGACCGGGCTTGCTGGGCAAGAGCCTGCGGGTCAGCAAGGATGATCGAGGAGCGTCCGTAAATGCTTGTGATGTAGGAAGAGTGGCTGGCATAGAAAACAGAAAGCGGGTCTTGCAACTGATAATTCGTCAGCGCAAGGATGGCTTCATCCACTGCCACTACAGCCAGTTCCGCGTCAGGGACGGGAACGCCGTCCGCATCTTTCACAACAACAGTCAATGAAGTTTCACCGCCAGGCTCCAAAGAACTCAAGTCTGGCGAAACATCCAGCGACAAAGTCCTTTGCAGGGGCGGGATGCTGAGTTCCAATCCTCCGCTGGCGAAGGCGGGACGTGCCGGCACATCGTCAAGGGGTTCACCGTTGTCATCGGTGCGCGGAGAGGAACCGACCAAGTCCACTTGAATGCTGAGGTTGGGAATATATTTTTCTTCAATAGGAATGCTCAACGTAGTGGAGCCATCTTTCACTGTGAAGCGCGTGGTGGAAATGATCCCGCCGCGGCTGACGGTTAGTAGTCCTTCAGCAGGGCTGAACGGAGATTGGACCAAGATCTTGGCCGTGTCACCGGGCTGATAAGTTTCCTGATCTGGAATGAGCGTGACCTTCTCCTGCTCCACGTTGCGGGCCGGGGGCAACTTTCCGCCGCTGACCCAGCGTGTGAAGCGGCTTTGATTCTTGCGTCCCAAGTCATCTGTGACGATGGCAGTGATCTGATAGCTTCCGCCGAGGGAAGTTTCAAAGGAACAGGTATCAGGCTCGGGCGCAGATTGAAGCGAGCAGGTCTGGGCGTCAACAATTTCCTCGACCCATACACCATCCTTGAATTTCCATTCCTGCCTGCCCGCGGTAATTTCCACGGGACGGCCTGCGACGGCGTTGCCATCGAGATCGGTGACGATGAAATCCACTTTGATGGGGTCGCCCTTCTCGACGAAATAGCCATCGCTGCGCAAGCCGATGTACACATCCGCGGGATGGATGAGAAGAGTCGCGGCGCTGCTCCACGCTTGAAGGTTTACATCCATCACCGTGGATTGCGCGACGATGCTGTATGGCTGCGGGTCTTTGGAGGCATCACCCTTCGGTTTGAAATCGATTCCCAAATAATGCGTACCAGCCGCATCGGTTTTGCCGGTGAAGGTTTGTGTATCGGTGTTGCCGGTATAGTCCTGATAGCTGTAATCGTAAAAATACCACCACGGCTGCCAATTGCCAAAAGTGAATTCACCCCAATTGGGCGGGGAATAGCTGCTGGGAGAAGCGCTGACGCTCCAAGTCACATCCGCGCTGGGCAAACCACCGCCCGCATAATATTTTGCATCCACGGCAAGAGTGGCATGGTCACCGGCAAAATACGGTCCGCTGGTTTCATTGCGTGCGGTCACTTCAAATTCGGGTCGGCGGAATTCCTGTATCTGGAAAGAGTGATAAAAGGTTTGCCCATTGCCAACGCCGAGGTTTCCATTGGCGGTGAAATTGATCTGGGCATAGCCAAGGTTTGTTGCTTCTGGAATGGTGAAGGCAAAGTCAAAACCGCCGAGGGAGTTGACATTCACCTGTCCTTCGGTAAGCGTGTTGCCCTGCGGCTCGGTGATCTGATAACTGACCGAAGAGAGGTCGGCTCCCATCAACGCCACATCTCCGCCCTGTCCGTTGCCGATGCGCCTGATCCAGCCTTTGATGTGAACTTCCTCGCCGGGGCGGTACATCTGGCGGTCATCAAAAACATACCAGACAAGAGAATCACTGGGCGGGCTGGAATACCAGGTATCGTCGCCCCAATAATAGTAATAGTTGGAGTGCGGAAGGAGTGCCGAGTCCTTTCCTTTTGTGGCGACGAGATAACTTGCGCCATCGGGAATATCAAAACGGACGGTGCCGTCCTTCCCGCTGACAACCGCCTCGCCACCCGTATCGGGCTGGATGCGCACACCGACAAGCGGTTTCCCATCTTTGAGATCCGTCGTCCATGCCACAACCTCGCTGTGGTCATTGAAGGCGTCCAATCCAATTTGCGTGACCTGTACCCACGAGATGATGGTCTGTGACTCGCGCCGCCATTTTGCTTCGTCGGTGTCAAAGAGACCGGCAGGCGGTTCCACCACAACGATGAAATGTCCGAACTCGCCTTTCATATATTTGCTCAGGTCAATATCCACTTGGGAAAGCGTGTCGTCTGGGATATCCAGTTCTATCTCGCCATCGAAGATCAACTTGCCCGGCAGAGTAGGCGGTTGATCGGTCTGCCGCCACTCGCGCAGGAATTGCCCGAATTGGGGCCAGTCCACTGGAGTGACGGAATAGACTTTCAAGTTAAGTTTGCTGTAATTGATGGCATAGACTGAGAAGGTCGGCTTGAGCGCGTTCGGGTCGAGCGTGATGAGATGCTGGTCGGTGTTCACCAGAAGTGGCTCGGCTTTATCCACCTTGAACTTCAAGGTTACATCGTCACCCAATTGCTGGCCGAACATATCCTGAATCTTTCCAGAGAGTGTAACGGTGTACGTGGTCTGTCCGCTGGTCTCTCCGTTGATCTCGATCGTATCGCCGTACGTGTTAATCGTCATACCTAGTATTTCAGGTTCAACGCGCACGAGGTCTTCATTAAATACCTCAAGATCCAAGGAATTATTGAAGCGGATGTAAAAGGGATTGAGCGGCGGGCATTGATCCTCATACCATGAACAGCGATGTTCCACCACTTTCAAAGGCGCGTAGGTTGAAAATGAAAAAGTCTGTTCGGCAGTTGTGGTAAGCGGCCCTTCAGCGGAAGGAGTCTGCGGGCCGACTATGACCGTGATGTTCGTCTCAGGGTCAAAGGCTTTTGTGGCACGGAAGGCAAGCCAGCGTCCTTCAAGTGTGCTCTCTACCAACCCGCTGACATATTCGTCTTTATCAATTTCGGTTTGATTGGCTAAAACAATATCCACATTTTGGTATCCCGCCTGCACTTTGATAGTTTTCAAAACTTCGGCAGGGTCAATGCGCTGGTCAAAGGAAATAAAAAATATCGGCTCAAGCGGAGCGGATAGATAACTCGGGTAACTTGCCACAATGGTCGGCGGCGGCGTTCTGAGAGTCCACGTCACCGCTTCGGCCAGCACTCCCCCGTTGACAGACTTCGTCCCAGCGGGCACGGTGAGCGTAAACTCCGTGGCCTTGGGCAGGTGGTCGATCAGCGCCGAGTCATATTCAAAGGTGAGGGTCTTCGTGCCAAGCCAGCGCCATGTCCCTGGCATGGATGGTTCGATCTTGAGAGGCACATCCGCTTCGGCGAGATTGCCCAATGTGCCAAGCGGAACCATTGGCTGACTGAACGTCACACTGATGAAGGGTGCAATCGGGACTTCCCCCTCGGGGGAATATCTCAACACCTTGAGCGGACCCGCCTCATCCGCGCCGATAACTGGTTCTGTTTCAAAAGACGGGAACGCCGCTTCGATCACATTGCCCGGGCGCGGAGGCGGGGGAGATTCAGTCGGCAGGTTGAAAGATGTCTGTTGGGAAGGATCAAGCGGCAGGGCGGGAAGACGCGCAAGGATCTGCGAAATTTCATCCGGAGAAAGCGGTTCCCCGTTCGTGGCGGGCAGCGTGTCTACGGTTTGTGGCTGTTCCCGTCCCTCGCTTAGCGAGATGCTGAGGCCGTATTGTTCCAGTTGAGTCTCAGAACCGTCCGCAGGGGAATTTATCCCGCTTGATGTCGGTGTCGGACCAACATCAAGAATATTAGGTTGCTTCCCACGTGAATAGATCAAGACCCCGCTCGCAATCGCCAGAATAAAAACCCCGATCCCGATCAGGGCACGTTTGGTATTTCGGCTGTCAGTCATTGAAGAAATTCTCCTTCCAATATCTTGACGCTCTATATTAAAGAAAGTTCCTGAACAATCGCATGGTACCAGTACCGCCCATCAGCCAACGGATATTGGTTAAGTTATACTATATCTTATCAATAGAACAAATAAGGATAATTGAATATAAATGAAACTAACCGCACGCAGCGAATATGCACTTTTGGCACTGGTATATCTCTCGCGCCAAAACACGGATGAATATATTTCGGTCGAAGTGATCGCCAAGGCCCAGGAGATCCCGCCCAAATTTTTAGAGCAATTGATGCTGGCATTAAAACGGGCCCATTTCCTGCGAAGTTCTAAGGGCCAGCACGGTGGATATACGCTGGCAAAAAAGCCTGAGGATATCTCGCTGGCCGAGGTCATCCGCCTGTTCGATGGCGCGCTGGCGCCAACCGATTCGGTCAGCGAAAACTTTTACGAATCCACGCCCATTGAAAAGGAAAAAAGCATCACAAAGGTGTTCAGGGACATTCGGAACTACACTTCCAAAAAGTTGGAAGGCACTACTCTGGCAGATGTAACCTGACATCGCGCCAAAATTCAGCGACTGAATATTGACATGGTGAAGAAACTCACTATAATTCCCAGTGAGGCAGGCATATATCTTCAAGTTGCGAATATACTTTTCCCATCCCCGTCAGGTGCCTTCCTCAGAAATGCACGGGAAAAATATTTCAACAATAATAACTACCAGGTAAAGGAGTTAATAAAGTATGAAGAACAAGAAGCTTGCCATTGTCGCAGTGGGCGGCAATTCGCTGGTGAAGGATGAAAGACGAAAATCATCCCGCCATCAATATATGATCGTGAAAGAGACAGCACGTCACATTGCCGATATGATCGAAGCTGGCTGGGACATGGCCATCGGCCATGGAAACGGCCCGCAATTGGGTTTTGCCCTACGCCGCTCTGAAGTTGCCTTCCGCGCTGACGGCGTCCCCGCTGTACCGATGGACATTTGCATCGCGTTGAACCAGGCTGAAGTTGGGTATGCTCTGCAACAAAATTTACAAAACGAATTGTTCACACGTGGAATCAATAAACAAGTAGCCACCATCCTCGCGCAAATGCTGGTCGATGAAGACGATCACGCCTACCGCCTGCCACCCACCAAACCTGTTGGCAGTTTCATGAAGGAAGATGAAGCCAAACAACTTGCTGGTCAGTGGGGCTGGAATGTGACTGAAGATGCCGGCCGCGGTTGGAGACGTGTGGTTCCCTCCCCGTTCCCCAAGAAAATTCTTGAGATCGAAACCATCCGTACATTGGTGAACGCCGGTGTTGTCACCATCACCACAGGCGGCGGCGGCATCCCTGTCATTGACGAAGGGGATGGCCAGCACCGAGGCATCCCTGGCGCAGTGGACAAGGATTATGCCGCCAGCCTGCTCGCACAGGAACTCAAGGCAGACCTGTTCGTGGTATCCACAGCGGTTGAAAAAGTAGCAATTAACTTTGGCCGCCAAAACCAAAGATGGTTCGACAAAATGACCCTTTCAGAGGCCAAAAAATATCTGGCGGAAGGAGTCCATTTTGCCAGAGGTTCCATGGCGCCGAAAGTCCACGCCATTGTTTGGTATTTGGAAAACGGCGGCAAGGAAGCTGTCATTACCAATCCTGAGAACATCGGAAACGCGCTTAACCACAAATCAGGCACATGGTTCGTCCATGACTCGAAGAAGACTGTGATGCCTATCAAATTATCTTCAGCCAAAGCCAAGGCAAAAACACCCGCCGTCAAAAATCAGGAAGTCCCTGACAAGGCAGGAAAATGAGTGTAAAGAAAAGGGTACGAGACGCCTGGGATGTTTTGGTCCACGGCGCAAAAGTGGCCCGCAAGCGAAAATCAATTCCGCCGGTCAGCGCGGAGGATATTGCCGATGCGAAGATGTTCTTCCCAATGGATAAATTTTTTATCCTTGGGCATTCACGTTCGGGCAACACACTCCTCATGCGTCTCGTGCGCCTTCACCCGGAAGTCCATGCCAATTATCAGGGCACGTTTTTTTCGCGCCCGCCCGGGCTGGCTTCACTGGTCAACACCCCGGAAGTGGAAGAATGGTTTACGCGCGGTACCAACCGTTGGAATCGCGGACGTGACCTTTCTCCACGGGTGCTGCGCTCCATTTCCGATTTCATCATGGAAAGTGATGCACGGCATGCAGGCCCAACCAAACACATCGTCGGGGATAAAAGCCCAACCACCGTAACACACGGAAAAGCCGTCCGCGATATGTTTCAGGTCTATCCCGATGCGCGCATGGTATATATCGTTCGGGATGGCAGGGATGTAATGGTCTCTGACCGCTTTAGAAATTTTGTGGAGGAAAAGTTCCTGCGCAAAGGGGATGACCGAATCATCGCGGCTCTGCGCTCGAACCCGGAGCTGTTCACCGGCGGCGGACTCTCGATCTTCACCGAAAGCTGGCTGCGAGACAAACATCAGGGCGCCCCAAGCTGGGCTGACAATCTGAATCAATCGGTGTCGGAAGCAAAGCGCCTGTACGGCGACCGCTACTTCCCCATCCGCTATGAGGATGTGTTGTCAAATCCATTCGCCGAGATGAAAAAGTTATGGCTCTTCCTCGGCGTGAAAGATGTGGACCCAGCGCTCGAAAAACCGCTGCTCGCAGAGATCGCCGATAACCCTGATGAGAAATGGCAGGCGCAGCGCAACAATTCCCTCGCACCGATCCTCGCCAAAGGACAACCAGGCAACTGGAAACATTTCTTCACCAAACCAGATCGGGACGTTTTCAAGGAAATAGCTGGAGACTTATTGATCGAGTGGGGGTACGAAAAGGATTTAAACTGGTAAACATATCGGCCTGCGCAAGAAGCGCAGGCCGATATGTTTAGGCGTTGTCACACTGAGTTGCCAGATGTAACGAAAGACTCATGAAACACAATCCATCACGGGTGTAGACTCAAGCGCAGCAAGGTTTGTTCGAAGCAGGATCAACTGTCGGCGAGTCTGAAGCGGGGCAGACGAGTTAAGTATCATTCAATGAAAGAAAATCAAATGGCTGTCAAATCCACAAAAGCAAAGTCAAAGCCCAAAAAAGAAGAAGCTGCCGATGAGCCCGTTTGGACGTATCGTGGGTATCGTCTCAAGACCAGTGAATTCGTGACGGCAATGGTGCATCTCTTCCGCGCGGAGATCCAACGCGCGAACGTATGGCGGCAGAGGCTGGATACCACAACGAATTGGGCGGTGGTTGCCACGGGCGCAACGCTTTCGATCGCGTTCAGCCAATCGAACGTTAATCATTCCGTGATCATGTTGAATACGCTGCTCGTTTTGTGGTTCCTGTTCATCGAAGCGCGCCGCTACCGATATTACGAATTATGGGCATATCGCGTGCGTCTGATGGAAACGGATTTTTACGCGGCCATGCTTGTACCGCCGTTTCATCCTTCACCTGAATGGGCAGAGAATCTGGCGGAAAGTTTGCTCACTCCAAGTTTTCCAATTTCAGTTTGGGAGGCGTTTGGCCGCCGCCTGCGCCGAAATTATTACTGGATATTTTTAATTCTCTTTGCTTCATGGGTGGCGAAGATCTGGTTGTTCCCCGTGCCGCCTGCAAACCTGCAGGAGTTCATTACCCGCTCATCGGTTGGGCCAATTTCAGGCCAGGTGGTCATCGGGCTTGGGCTTTTATTCTACACATTCCTGACCGCTGTTGCAGTTGGAACCATCACCATGACACGCGCTACCGGCGAAGTATTGCCGCGCTTTGGTGAGCCATCTCTTGTCTCGGCTTCAGAACAAGGCAAGCAAAAAGGATTGCGATCCTTGCTTGCGCCGCGCCAACGCAGGCAGCAGCTACTGGCGCTCATCATCACCGATAAAGCTGATCCTGTTTCGAGCCGCATTCTCATCGACCTGAAACGCGGCGTGACTGCAATGGCAGGCAAAGGCATGTACACAGGCATGGACCGTTCGATCCTGTTATGCGCGCTCACAGTAACGGAGATCCACAACTTGAAATCTGCTGTGGCAAAGGAAGACCCGAAAGCCGTGGTGATCGTTTCACCCGCGCAGGAAGTTCTTGGCGGCGGATTCGCCCCACTGGAAGAGAATTAACCTTCTTTCCCTTGCCCTAATCTCCAGATGAGGGTACCCGTCCTGCCTCAGCTTGGCATAAGCGCAGTACATATCCATGACACCAGTCTCATCGAACATGCCATCGATCTAAAACTCAAAACGCGGCACACGCTTTGGGATTTTTTCTTGCAACCAGCCTGAACTAATTCGCGTCAGTTCATTTCAACATCCGCGTAACGATCTCTTTGAAGACTTTCGCCGCCACCATCTCGGTCACATTCAACGGGTCTTGAGTCGGGTTCAACTCCACCACATCCGCACCGATGATATTTGTGAGCAGCGATTGGATCACACTCAATGCTTCACGCGTGGAAAGCCCGCCAGGCTCACGATGCGAAATGCCTGGCGCAAACGCGGGGTCGAGGCAATCCATATCAAACGTTACATACAACGGCGAATCAAATTTCACATTGAACACATCCTGCCAGTGTTGCATGGTCAACACCTCCACCCCAAAGCGTGTTGCCTGCTTGCGTTGATGTCCATTGATGGTGCGGATGCCCACCTGCACCAGCCTCTTCACCAAACCAGATTCCATAATTCTTGCGAATGGACTCGCATGTGAATACGGATTGTTTTCAAAGTTATCGTACAGGTCAGGATGCGCATCAAAATGCAGGATGCTCAAATTGGGGTGATACTTTGCAGCCGCCTTCACCAATGGATACGTGACCGAATGATCGCCGCCGAACGCCAAGACTTTCAAGCCCGCTTCATAAAGCTGACCTGCGGCCTGCTCGGTCTCCATCGGCATCCTTTCCGCTGACGGTGCGATATCCCCTGCATCCGCAAAGATGCCGTCCTCGCCGAGGTAGGTCTCATCCTCCGTCCACAGGTTGGATGAATCGCTGAAGAACGCCTCACGAATCCTATGCGGTGCCAGTGCCGAACCGCGTTTGAAGGATGAGTTTTCATCGAAGGCCAGGCCAAGCAGCCCAATACGGGCATTCTTTTGGGGAAAGGGAGGGAAAGTATTCATAGATAGACATCTTACAGACAAAATGGCGTAAGTCAAGCCTCAATTTACCCATTTAAGGTCTGGTTTGTTCCCCAGTTGGAAAAGGGTTACCCTAAGTTTCAATAACATTACAGGCAACCTTATACAAGCGGGGGCATCTCCCTAACAACGTATAATAACGCTCGAAAGTTCAAAATAGCCTTTAACGTGTTTGTTACTGTTTTATCCCTTAATTCAACCTTTCAGAACTTCTAATGGGCTGATTAAGAGTATCAATTACCTACATCAACAATGACATTCAAAACAGGTACGTAAAAAAGGAGCTGTTTACGATGTGCCCATCCAACATATTAGTTATTGAAGACGATAGTCTGGTCGCCAGAACGATCGAACGCTGTCTGAGGGGAGATGAATATCATGTGCAGGTGGTAAATACCGGGGTGGCGGGGTTAAAAGCCGCGCGCCGCAAGATCCCAGACCTTGTATTACTGGATGTGATGATGCCCGGCATGGATGGATACACCGTATGCAAGGAAATGAGGGAGGATGCGCTTCTAAAGAATGTACCCGTTATTTTTTTAACAGCCAAGAACAAAGTCGAGGATAAGATCGTTGGCTTAAGCGTCGGCGCGGATGACTATTTGGGGAAACCCTTTAATGTGGATGAATTGCTCCTGCGAGTAAAAGCCATCCTGCGGCGCTCCTCGCCGTCCAAAACAGCAGCGAAGCCTGTGAAGGGTAGCGCAGACGCCAAAACCATTCCAAGCAATCTAACCGAAGCCGACTCTGTGATCCGCATTGGGGAATTTTCACTCGATACCCGCACGTATATGTTCTCCAGCCCGGCGAAGGGCAAGATCCGCCTTACCCCCATTCAATACACACTTCTATACCATCTGATGACTCACCCCAATAAGATATTCTCCCCTTCCTTACTGCTCGATGAAGTGTGGGACTACCCATCAGACACCGGAAGCGCCGATCTCGTCCGCGTCCATATTAAGAACATTCGCGAATGTATCGAAGAGAATCCAAAGAATCCTGTATTTATTAAAACGGTTCAGGGCTATGGGTATACAATACAAACAGAAGAATAACCCCTCCCGACCAAAACATTTTTAAAATTTTTTACAGCTTCATGGAAAGACCCATTTTCTAGGAATAAAGGATTCACATCATGGCCAGCCAACCGAAGGCATTAGTTGTAGACGATGAAGCGAGTTCCAGGGTCACCATTGAAGCGATACTCTCCTCCGAAAATTACGAACTGCATTTCGCCGAAAACGGGACACAAGCTCTCCTCATGGCGGACGAGCTCCGCCCGGATATTATTCTATTGGACGTGATGATGCCCGGCATGAACGGATTTGAGGTTTGCAGGAAATTCCGCTCCATACCGCATCTCATGGAAACACCGATCGTTCTGGTCACCGCTTTGGATGACCAGGAATCGAGAATGGCAGGCATCAAATCCGGGGCAGATGACTTCGTCACAAAGCCTTTCGACAGACATGAACTGCGTCTGCGGGTTCAAAACATGACCCGCTTGAATCATTACAGACAGCAAACCCTTTACAATTCAATTGAACTTGAGTTCTACGAGTCCTTTGTAGACGAACAAAACGATCATGGGGATCAAAACACAGCACAGGCAAAAGCCACCAGTCATATCCGCGATTATGTTGAAGCAGATGAAGCTTTACTGGTTTTATTCGATCCTGAAAATACTGAACTGGCAACAAAAAAGATACTGGGCCGCGAATGCAACTGGAGCTATGAAACTACTTTCCTTGTCAAAGGCAGCAAACTTTGCGCTTCCTTGACACAGTCCATCACAATGATCGACTATAGCGCCAATCCCTTTGGAGAAACGGAACCCGTTCTGAGTGACGTGTTCGCAAATCCGATTCAAAATATCATCCTGGCTCCACTAAGTCACGGCAGAAAAATAACTTTTCGGATTCGTAGTATGCTTGCGAAACAGGTCGGACACGACCAAGTTTACCGTAGAACTGCAAGCCATGAGAACAACCCAGAAGAAACCCATCCA
>Ga0172373_10003082_pt1 | contig 24771 bp, 25 predicted proteins | sample Lak10m_2_FD_114546 | JGI IMG/M metagenome (GOLD analysis project Ga0172373, IMG submission 114546) | Freshwater microbial communities from Kabuno Bay, South-Kivu, Congo - kab_092012_10m | ecosystem: Environmental > Aquatic > Freshwater > Lake | place: Democratic Republic of the Congo...
ACGGCCGATGCGGCTGGTGTGGATGCCGTGATCGTTTGCGATCCGGCAACGGATTTCGACAATCCGAATGTGATACGTTCCAGTGTTGGTTGTGTGTTCACCGTTCCTGTGGCGAGTGCCACCAATGAGGAATTGGATGCATGGTTAAGGGCGAAGGGCGTGAAAACCGTAGCCGCTGCACTGACGGCAAATCAGTTGCATTTCCATTGCGACATGCGCGGTCCGTTGGCCATTCTGATGGGCTCGGAGGCGCAGGGACTTTCCGATTTCTGGTTGAGGAACGCCACGGAACAGGTCATCATTCCCATGCGTGGCAGCATCGATTCCATGAATGTGTCCAACGCTGCGGCCATTCTCATCTACGAGGCTTTGCGGCAACGGCTATCTTAGCAGAACCAAACAAGTTGTCTATGAAATTCCATTACATCGTTCTATCACTTTTTCTCTTTACAGCATGTGCCCATGTGGAGCAACCGAAAGAGGAGAAAGCCGCAACTTGCGAATACAACGACTTCAAAACCCCAGGCGATTACCAGGCTGGTGGAGTTCAAATGATAGACCTGAAAGAGGGCTACAAGGTTTGGACGAAGCGTTACGGCAATAGCCCGATGAAGGTGTTGATCCTGCATGGCGGCCCGGCCGGAACACACGAATATTTGGAAAGCTTCCAAAGCTTTTTCCCTCAGGCGAACATTGAATTTTACGAGTACGACCAGCTTGGGTCCTACTATTCCGATCAGCCCGAAGACATGAGCCTTTACACCATCGAAAGGTTTGTGGAGGAAGTGGAACAGGTGCGCGTGGCCTTGGGGCTCGATAGCTCCAATTTTGTGCTGCTCGGGCAGAGTTGGGGCGGCATTCTGGCCATGGAATATGCACTCAAGTATCAGCAGAATCTGAAGGGACTGATCGTGAGCAACATGACGGCTGACTTCCACAAGTACGCGGCATACAACAACAAACTTCGCGAGGAACTCCGCCCAAGTCTGGTAGATACATTCAAGATGTTCGAGGACAATGAAGACTACGGGAACCCACTTTATTTGGAACTGGTGGAGAGGGAGTTCTACGCCAAGCACATCTGCCGCATCTATCCATTCCCAGAACCTGTTGCAAGGAGCTTCAGTCACTTCAATGGCGAGGTTTACAGCTATATGCAGGGTCCAAGCGAGTTCGTGCCGGGCGGCATTCTCAAAGATTGGAGCGTTTGGGACAGGCTACACGAGATCAAAACGCCCACTTTGATGGTGGGCGCAAAATACGACAGCATGAACCCCGAGGAAATGAAGGAGATGTCAACCCTGGTTCAGAATGGCGAATACCTCTATTGCCCCAACGGAAGCCACCTTGCGCTTTGGGACGACCAGGAGGTTTATATGAAAGGGGTGATCGGGTTTGTTCACAGAACGTTTGAATACCAACAATAGCGAAATAAACCAAGGCAAAGTTGGAGCCTAAACTTGGATTCGAATAAGTGTACTGCACATTCAGCGTAAAAGAACGGTCAATCGTTTAATTGTTTCTTCTTGGTCTTTTTGTCCGTTAGTGTTTTCTTTTCGGGCTCCTTGATTGTAGTTGTTTGAGGGTTGTCTTTAATGGTTTCACCTCCACCGTCAGTTTTCAATATTTTCTTTTTTGCCATGATTTATTGGGTTTGATTGTGAGTTACAACTTCTTAGAATAATTACCAAAGCAACTCAGACATCGGGCTTAGTATATGGATTCTCAGGCCCATATTTGTCTATACTTTGCAGTAATGTTTGACGCAAATTGGCTTCCTCTACTGCGTCAATAATTTTGCTTAAAGATCCACTTCCTTTGGCCTTTTCAGCCTTTTTTGCAAGTGCTTCATAGTCGGCCTTTCGCAGTATGCTAGCAAATGCTGCTCGGATTATTGGAAATCGGGTCGGATCAATTGTAAGGTTCAAACCCTTCTTGTTATTTGACTTGTCGTCTTCAGGTTTCATGTTATGCGTTTATGTATTGGGGTTAAACTTATTCCAACACATACTGAGTATTGCTCGTAACTCAGCACTCAAATCTGGTTGTTTCATAAGGTCTTCCAGCGTTTTTCTATCTGCTGATTTGGCCCGTTTCGCCAACTCGGGCAAATCGGCTTTTTCTAAAGCATCTGCGAAACATGTTCGAACAGCATCCAGTCCATCTCCAAATGTTTTGATATTCAATGTTTTATCCTTTGCCATAGCAGTCTAATTTTACCAGTATACTATCACTAACCCTTTACCGCCAGTTCCCCCAATCCCTCCGAGAACGCCATTGTAACCAGTCGCACCGCCACCACCACCACCGCCAGAGCCTAAACTTCCATCGCCTCCAGGGTTTCCTGCCCCTGTACCACCTCCGTTTGCACCTACACCACCCCCGGTCGATAAAACACCGAGTTGAGGATTAGCTCCTTTTCCTCCACCTGCACGAGTAGCCCCAGATCCAGACCCACCCGGTCCGGTGTTCCCTGCATTGCCAAATGGCGAACCTTCTGTCCCGCCAGTTCCCCCGGCAGCTGTTTGGCCATTAGTGCCGAAAATTCTGTCTGCACCGCGCGTTCCGTTGGTGCCTCCAGTTGCCATGACCAATCCACCAAAATCAGACGCTCCGCCATTGGCTCCTCCATAAACCCCTCCTTGCCCAACAGTAACTGTGTGCGTATTGCCAGCCGCCACTGAAACATAATTCTTGACATAACCACCACTTCCGCCACCACCACCGCCACCAGATGACCTGAAATCATATGCATCTCCACCATTTCCGCCTGCACCACCAGCACCCCAAACTTCAACCATTAATCTTGTCACCCCAGCTGGCACGGTAAAAGTTCCGCTTGTCTCAAAGACCTGCCAATTCTGGGAGGTCGGTCCGCCAGTGGGCAAGGTAACCGTATTACCACCGCTTATACTTAAGTCGTTTCCGTTCAACGAAAGCGTTTGGTCGTCAGATGCGGGGTCTCCTTGCGCCCCTGTTGGTCCGGTAGCACCTGTTAAACCTATTGGTCCTTGTGGGCCAATCGGGCCAGTTGCACCATTATTTCCCGTAAGTCCTGTTGCTCCGTCAGCACCATTTGCTCCTGTTGGGCCTTGTGGCCCAGTCGGGCCTGTTGCTCCATCGTTTCCTGTAGATCCAGTAGCACCTGTTAAACCAGTCGGACCCTGTAGCCCTGTTGCTCCGTTTGCACCATCTGCTCCTGTTGGTCCTTGTGGACCAATCGGACCAGTTGCTCCATCGTTTCCTGCTGGTCCGTTAACTCCAGCTGCCCCTGTAGGCCCCTGTGGGCCAATCGGACCAGATGCTCCATCGTTTCCTGCTGGTCCGGTAGCACCTGTTAAACCAATCGGACCTTGTGGGCCAATAGGGCCTGGAGTTCCTGAGCTGCCTGACGTTTCAGCATAGAGCGCATAAGGCACGCTCATCAGTTGCTGAGAACCCAATATTTGGTAGTTGCTCCCTCCGGTAATGTCAACTTCAGTCTGCACGAAAAAAGGGCCGGTAGCCCAGTTGATCAGGGTAAAATCTCCTTGAACAATGGTTCCTGAACCAATTACCATATTGACCAAACCGAACGCATTGGATGTAATGGCATGTGTTTCCTGATACACAATAGTTGTATTCTGAAGAAGACTGATGCGAAGAGATACACTTTGATTGGTGATAGGCGTGCCGCTATTGTCGCGTACTACTGCCTGATAGTTGATGCCCTGTGGTGTTTGAGCCCAAGTCGCTAGGGAAGAGAAAAGGAAGATGATAAAAACGAATAACTGCTTTTTCATGATCAACGATTTATACGCTTGTTGGTTGAAATTCAACCCAATGATAGTGTAAAAAGTGTTAAAGAAGCCAATTTGGCCATTGATAATGGCTCAAAACAAACATTCAAATGTTCGTTTCAAGGGTCAACTTTGGTTTTATGCCATCACAAGGAGAACGTCTGCGGTCATATTTTCGGAATGAAGGAGTGAAATTGGTAACCGCTGCCAAGAAGCTTGAAATTCATGTGAATACGCTACAGAACTGGCTGCACTCAGAAGAACTCGACATTTCGGTATTCGCACGTCTTGGAAAGCATTGGCCGAATATCATGGAAGAATTTCCAGAAGTGGAATGGCGCAAAGTTCCCAGTGAAACAATTGACCCATCTGCTTTTTATTTGAACAAGGCGGATGCAGCTTGCCGCGAACAATTGGCCTCGCTCAATAACCGTTACATCAACCTGCTTGAAAGGCACAACGAATTGTTGGAAAAACACCTGTTGTTGCAGGAGAGGTTAATTGACCGCTAAACCACCTCCACCATCAACCCAGCATCGGTCTTCGTCACCTTGGTCAGTCCGAGAGAGGCAAGGCCTTTAATGCCCTTATCCCACTGCTTGCCGCTGAGGCCGCTTTCGGTTTTCAGGTCGTTCAGTCCCATAGGTGAGTTCTTGGAAACGAGCCAGAATTAACACGTTTAAGATTTCTGTTTGGAGGGAATCACCCATCTCCTCTTGCTTCTTCCAACGGCTCAAGACTATCGCGCACCACACGGAAATACACATTCCGCCCCTCCTTGTGTTCGGAAAGTAGATTGCGGGCCGTGAGGTCGGAGAGGTCTTTTCGGGCGGTCTGCCGGGTGATGCGATGTTGCCTCGCATAAGATGCGATGGATGCCCGCACATCGGACTTCACCTGCATATCGGCCAGCAGACGGGCCTGACGGGAATTGAGCCCGGTCACCACTAAGCGTTCAGCAATACCATCGGCCTGTTGTTTCTCCCTTTTCTTCCGGTCGCGGAAACGCACAAGGCTTTCGAAGGCGACACGAAGGCTTTTGATGGAGTAGTTGATGAAATAGGTGAGGTCGTTCTCATCATACTCGGTTTTCAGATAGGCCTTGTCGTATTGAATGCGCGATTCGAGGATGGCCCGTGATATGGAAATATGCCGGATCAGGTTGTAGCCCTTTTTCATCATGTACCAATAGAAAAGGGCACGTGCTGTGCGCCCGTTGCCATCGGTGAAAGGATGGATGTATCCGATCAGAAAGTGGATGATGCTGGCCTTCACAATAGGGTGGATAAACTCATCTTCTCCATTGGTGAATATGCATAGGGAATCCATAAGCTTCGCCAATTCCTCATGCTCAGGCGGTGTGTGGGCAACCTCTCCGTCCACGTGATCTATCACATTTACCGATCTCTTCCGAAAGTCACCCGCACCCTCCTCAGCTGTTGTGCTGGCCGTCATGATGCGATGCAGTTCTATCACCAACTGAGGCGACAATGGTTCGTCCTTCTGTTCCATGATGAACTGAATGGCCCGCAGATTATTGAAGATCATCTGCTCCGACTCGTTGCGGGGCTTCCGTTTAGACTTCAGCATTTCCCACGCTTCTTGCGTGGTGGTGGCCGCACCCTCTATCTGCGATGATGCAATGGCCTCTTCTTGCAACGAATTGCGCAGATACTGCGACCTGTCTGCCTCAGCGATCGGATTCTCCCTGAGACCGCCCATCAGGGTCAGGTCGAACTCGTGGAGGTTCTTTTGAATCTCAGAGGTTAGGCAATACCGAAATCTGTGGTTTCCGATAGTGATCAGCTTGAAAACACTGTTTCGATGCACCTTTATAAGGTGCCAAGCCTTTTCTGGATCATCATACGGAAGCTCTGGCCGATGTTTCAACTCATCCCAATACCAATAGCGCTTTTCGGCTTGGGCCAAGAAGTCTTTGTGCAAATTGGAATGCAGATCGGTAAAAAGAGCTATCACCTGTGTAGGAGAAACTGTTGGTGGCCGCTCAAGCTTCATTTGTTAAACGTGTTAAATATGTGGTAAAATTAACCCTTAATTTAACACGTTTAACATATCATGGAACGACTGCCAAACTGGGCCTACTGAACCACCTCCACCATCAGCCCCGCATCAGTTTTGGTGACCTTGGCAACGCCCATCGAAGTGAGACCCTTGATGCTCTTGTCCCATTGCTTACCGCTTAGAGCAGATTGCACTTTCAGGTCGTTCAGATCCATGGGGGAGTTCTTAGAAAGGATGTCGAAAACCAGCTTCTCGGTTTCGTTCAGTTCCACCTTCTTTTCGGCCTTTTTCTCTGGGCGCATTTGCGGGAAGAACAGAATGTCTTGTATAGAATGCTGGTCGGTGAGCATCATGGCCAAACGGTCCATGCCGATGCCCATACCTGAAGTTGGCGGCATGCCGTATTCCAACGCACGTAGGAAGTCCTGATCGATCATCATCGCTTCATCATCACCACGGTCGGCCAAGCGCATTTGCTCTTCGAAACGCTCGCGTTGCTCCAACGGGTCATTTAGCTCAGAGTAAGCATTGGCGATCTCCTTTCCGCAGATCATCAGCTCAAAACGCTCCACCAGACCTTCTTTGCTGCGGTGCTTTTTGGTCAATGGCGACATCTCCACGGGGTAATCAGTAATGAAAGTCGGTTGGATGTAGTTGCCCTCGCACTTCTCGCCAAAAATTTCATCAATGAGTTTGCCCTTGCCCATGCTTTCCTCCACAGGAATGCCGAGGACGTTGCACACTTTCCGTAGCGCTGCTTCGTCCATTCCGCTGATGTCAACGCCCGTATGCTCCTTGATGGCATCGAGCATCGGCACGCGCGGAAAGGGCGCTTTGAAGCTCACTTTGTGCTGCCCGTAGCTGATCTCGGTGGTTCCGTTCAGCGCAATGCAGGCCCTTTCGAGAAGTTTCTCGGTGAAGTCCATCATCCAGTTGTAATCCTTGTAGGCCACGTAGATCTCCATCACCGTGAACTCCGGATTGTGAGTACGGTCCATGCCCTCGTTGCGGAAATCCTTCGCAAACTCATACACGCCATCAAAACCGCCAACGATCAATCTTTTCAGATACAGTTCGTTCGCCACACGCATATAGAGCGGAATGTCCAAGGCATTATGATGGGTGATGAACGGTCGCGCAGCCGCACCGCCCGGAATGGCCTGCAGAATGGGTGTTTCCACCTCAAGAATGCCGTGGTCGTTGAAATATTCGCGGAACACGTTGTAGAGTTTGGTTCGCTTGATGAAAACCTCCTTCGTTCCAGGATTCACCACTAGATCGACATAACGCTGGCGATAACGGAACTCCGCATCGGTCACCGCGTCATGCACCTTTCCGTCTGCATCGGTCTTCACCACAGGCAGCGGCTTCACGGACTTAGCAAGCACAGTCAGTTCCCTCACATGAACGGAAGTCTCGCCCACCTGCGTTTTGAAAACATGGCCTTTGATGCCGATGAAATCACCGAAATCGAGCAGTTTCTTGAATACCTCGTTGTACAACATCTTATCATCGCCAGGGCAGATCTCGTCTCTCGCAATGTAGATCTGCACACGGCCAGAAGCATCCTGCAACTCAGCAAACGAGGCTTTACCCATCACACGCACGCTCATCAAACGACCTGCTAGAACCACATCGTTCAGTTCTTCGCCACCTTCAAAACGGTTCTTCAGATCCGTGGCAAGGATATTCACTGGGAATTCGGCCGCTGGATACGGGTCAATGCCAAGGTCTTCGAGCTTCTTCAGCGCATCGCGTCTGACAATCTCCTGTTCGCTTAGTTCGTGCATGTGCAGAATTTTGCGCAAAGATAACCAACCGCCCTAAGCGCCTTTCTTGCCTTCGTTGTCGCTTTCATGTAGCTTTGGCGCTCTCAAAACATGGACGATGAAACACCTCATCAACGATTTCACCAATCAGATCGCTCACGCCATCGTCATCGGCAATGCATATGAGGCATCTGATTGGAACGCTAACATCACAAACGTGCTTATTTCTGGCCTTGGAGGATCAGGAATCGGAGGAACGATTGCTGCTGAGGTTGTGGCTTCGGAGGCTCGCGTTCCGATTCTCACGAACAACGGATATTTCATTCCCAATTTTGTGGGCATCAATACGCTTTTCGTGGCGTGTTCGTATTCGGGGAATACGGAAGAAACCATTTCTGCTACCAAGTTGGCGCATGAAGATGGAGCTAAGATCGTGGTCATTTCAAGCGGAGGCAAGTTGAAAGAAATGGCCGATGAGTTCGGTTGGGACTTCATTGGAATTCCAGGAGGCCAGCCGCCACGCGCCAGTTTCGGCCTTTCGTTTCCTGAAGTGTTGTATGTGTTGCACGCTCATGATATCATCTCAAAGAAGTTTGAGAAAGAATTGGAAGCGGCCATTAAACTGTTGGATGATAACGAGGCCGCCATTCAACAAGAAGCTAAGCAAGTAACAGAAAAACTATTCGGTAAGATTCCGGTGATCTATGCCGCAGATGGATTTGGCGGAGTGGCCACGCGCTTCCGGCAGCAGGTGAATGAGAACAGCAAGATGCTTTGCTGGCACCACGTAATCCCAGAAATGAACCACAATGAGTTGGTTGGCTGGAGGACCAAGAATGATGATCTGGCTGTTATTCTTTTCAGGAATGTATCGGATTTCAACCGCATTCAGGCAAGAATGAACATCAACAAAGGAACGTTTGCGGAATACACCAACACGATTGTTGAGGTTTGGTCAAAGGGCGGCAGCACGCTGCAGCAGGCTCTTTATCTGATTCACATCGGTGATTGGATTTCTTATTTCCTGGCCGAGAAAAAGGGAATTGACGAAACAGAGGTGAAAGTGATCGATCATCTGAAAGGCGAATTGGCCAAATTGTGATGGAACGCGGATGACTCTGATCGGGCGGATTTTCGCAGATTTTCTCTGTGAACTCTGTGCCCATCTTCGTTTTCTCTGTGGTTAAATAATCTCTGCGACCTTTGCGCTGACTTTGCGTCTTTGCGGTTCAATGGAAAAGCATCAGGTTTATTTCGAAGATAAAGGCCTCGTTCCATACAAGGAGTGTTGGGATTACCAGTTGGAGCAATTTCACGAAATGGTGGAACGCAAAAAGTGGAACAAACTCAGTCCAGAATTTCCAAAGCACACAGAAAGTAGATTGATCTTCTGTTCGCACCCGCATGTTTATACGCTCGGCAAAAGCGGCAACGAGGAGCACCTGCTGCTGACCGAAAGCGAATTGAAGTTTCACGGAGCGGAATTCTACCACATCAACCGTGGAGGTGACATTACGTATCACGGTCCCGGTCAGGTGGTCGGTTATCCGATCTTCGACCTTGATTTTTTCTTCCACGACATCCACAGGTTCATCGATAAGCTGGAAGTTGCGATAATTGCCACCTTGACCGAATACGGCATTGAAGCCGGTCGCGGCCCAAAAGGTTTTACAGGTGTTTGGATCGATTGGGAAAACCCCGAAAAGGCGCGGAAGATATGTGCGTTCGGAATGCACACAAGCCGTTGGGTCACCATGCACGGCTTTGCCTTGAACGTGAACACGGACTTAGACTATTACAAGCACATCATTCCCTGCGGAATTGATGACAAGGCCGTGACATCCATGCAAGCCGAATTGGGTAGGAAAGTGGACGAACAGGAAGTGAAAGTCAGACTCAAAGGTCACATTGCCAAAGAACTCGGCATTCAGGAGTTTGTGTAACGTTTGCTGAAACGGTTCAAATTGACCTCTGGGTCGATATCACCACCATCGTAAATGTGGTCAACCAATTGTTTGGCAAAGTAAGGCGCCAGCATAACGCCCTTCGATCCCATTCCATTGAACAGGAAAACGCACTTTTCCTCGGGATGCTGACCTATGACCGGTCTGCGATCGGCCACATTCGGGCGGATGGCTGCCTGCGCATCCAATACCTCAAAATCCAGCTTCAATGCTTTCTGGGCACGATCTATCAGTTCATCCGTTGATTGTTGGCTTGGCGTTTCATTCAGGTCGTTCCATTCGTAGGTGGCGCCAAGTCGGAACGTGTTTTTCTGTTCGGTCGGAAAAAGCAGGAACTGTTGGTTGTATATCCTATCAGGCGTCAACTCATCCGAAACACGAACCGTGATCATTTGGCCCTTGGTAGGGCGAAGCGGAATCCAACTGAAAAACGGGTTTTGCATCATGGCCCGACCTTCAGTGAACAGGATCCTATCGGCTCGGATTCCGTCATATTCAACATGAGATTGCTTTACGCTCAATTGCGGGTGTGAAAAGCGCTTCGTTACAAGTAGGTTGGCGTGCATCAGTTTGGCACGATAGGCTTCGATGAGTTTCGAGATACGAACGAAACCACCGTTGCGAATGGTCACACTGCCAATTACCGAATTCTGAAAGGGTCCATCGGGTCGGCCAAATTCAACCGATGAAACGTACGGATGCAACAGGCCGGATTCCACGGCAACGCGCCATTCGGTCAACTCGTCAGTGGAGCTGATAGGTTTGAGAATTGGGAAATCGTGCAGAAGAAAATCGGTTTGCAACTCAGCCTCCAACTCACGGTACGTGGAAACAAGGAATGGGAACAGTTCATCGACCTTCCAACTTTTCACCTTTCGTTTGAGAACAACCGGGTTGTAAATGCCACCGGCTATGATGGATGATGAGAACGAAGGAACATCATCGATGACCAGAAATGGCTTTCCGGCCTTTTCCAATTGATGACAGAGATTGATGCCTGCGATACCGAGGCCGACTACCAGATTCTCTGTCTCCACGTAGTTGTCATAGTTTTGACGTGTAGTTGGCCCCGAACATGGAACAGGGAATGTACACGATGAAGTCGAGGTAAAACCAATCTGGGTGCGGTATCATGATCATGTTCACCAGTCCGAGAATGGTGAGAATGGCGCCAAGGGTCAATCCTACATTCATGGTGTCTTCGCGCAAGATCCTTCCCACAAGCGCACCACCGAACAACGCTCCGAGCGCGTGTGCCAGAATAACCAGAACGAGTGACATGACAGGTGCTTTGGCCATCATGCCGCCCGCATGCCGCTGGCTTATCTTCATGATTTCCATCATGCCGGCACCATTTGCCTGCGCTTCGGCAATATCTTTCTGCATGGCTTCTACCAATTCTGCCGGAGGCGGAAAAAGCATGTGGCTCAACTGTTCGAACAGCATTACGGAGACACCGAATACGATGAGTCCGGCAATCACGGCAAGGAACTTTTTCATAGGATGGTAGCTTAGAGTGAATCTAAGGTAACGAAAAAGTTTACGGAATCTTATCTCACGGATAAAGTTCCAGCGCGCGCTGTGCCGCATTGTAGGCATTGACAACGCCACCTGTTCTGGAAAGCTTCTTGAATTTTGTAGCCTTCTTCGGGTTGTATTCTGGGTCTGGAAGAAGCACCTTCAGGTTGCTGTAGTTGGTGCAAGTTGAAACCAACAATTCCTTCAGCTGAACACCAGTGATGTTCGGGAAATACGATTTGATGAGCGCGGCAACCCCTGATGTAACGGGTGCTGCCATGCTGGTGCCATCCTCGTATTCATAGTTGTTGTCGGGTTTGGCGGAATACACCTGTACGCCTGGCGCAAACAGATCCACATTCTTGATGCCGTAGTTTGAGAATACACCCGGCAGGCTGTTGTCTGCATTGGATGAAGAAGCCCCAATGGTAAGCCATGTTTGGCATGGTGTGCTCTGAAACTCATAAAACGGGCTCGGAAAATTCGGAGCCTTATCAATGTTCTCCGAATCGTTGCCAGCAGCATGGATCATCAACACGCCCTTCTCTTCAGCGTATCGGATGGCCTTGTGAACTTCATCGGCATGGGGCGAATACCCTTTTCCGAAACTCATGTTCATGATCTCGGCACCATTGTCGGCAGCATAGCGAATGGCGTTGGCAATGTCCTTATCGAATTCATCCCCGTTAGGAACAGCACGCAGGATCATCAACTCCACTTGCGGACAGATGCCATCCATGCCGATTCCGTTTCCCACAACCGCACCCACAATGCCGGCCACGTGTGTTCCGTGGTCGTTGTGTGGGGCAGAAACATCGTTGTTGCCGTAGAAACGGTTTGCAAAATCATCCGGGTCATCGCCCAAAAGAGAGCGGTCGTCATACTTCGGGTTGTAATGGAAGCTGACCTTATCGTTCAGATAATCGTAGTATTTGTCAAGTTCCGCTTTGCTGAAGTTCGGGTCGGTCATTACGCCAGAAAGCACCTGTTGGAACATGGTCTGTTGTTCGCCTTCCGGTTTCCAACGCATTACATCATCAAGTGAGTACGAATCCTTCTTGATAGAGGCTTTGATGGCGCTGTCGGCCATGTTGAAGATGGTAACGAAAGCACCGATCTGGGCGAATTCCTGTGCCGACTCTTTCAGTTCCTTGTTTATTTCATCACGTACCTTCACGTACAGGGCGTAGTCTGCCTTGTCTTCAGCGGCAACGGCCTTGGCCGATTCCACACCTTGGAACTTCGGTGCCAGTTTTCGGAAAATGCGGGTCAGTTCCAAATTGGCCTCATCCAAGTTGGTGCCGTTTGCATTGCCTAGGAAGTTCCAGCCGTGCACGTCATCTACGTATCCGTTCTTGTCATCGTCAATACCGTTGCCTGGAATCTCATCAGCGTTTACCCAAATGTTGTCTTTCAGGTCTTCGTGGTCGATGTCAACACCCGAATCGATAATGGCCACCACCACTTTTTTCGGTTTGCGGTCCTTCAGGAGTTCAATGGCTTTGAGGGAACTGACGCCCGCAACACCATCAGAGGTTAGGTCTTTGCGTTGCCAATCGATGAGCGATTTTTCATCCTGTGCAAAGCTGAAACTGTATGAGGCCAACACCAATGCAAGCCCAAAAAATGTATGTCTGTTTGTCATTTGATTCGATTGTTTCGGTAATGATACCGATGTTTTGGAAATCCAACGAAAATTCTTGGCGAGTGTTGTTGGGCGCGCGACCGATCTAACTTCTTTTAGGACACTTGACTAAACGTAACCGTGTTTGAGCGCAAAACGGATAAGGCCGGCCACATTGTGAATGTCGAGTTTGTTCATGACGTTGGTGCGGTGCGTGTCAACCGTGCGCGGACTGATGAACAGTTTCTCACCGATCTGCTTGCTGCTCAACCCTTCGGCTATCAAGCGTAGTATTTCGATCTCTCGTTCGGTCAACTCAACTTCTGTTGAAACCAGACCGGTTTCTGTGGCCTTACCAGAAAGATTGGCCGTTACTTCTTCAGAGAAATATTGCTTTCCGCCAAACACTTTCCGAATGGCCAACAGCAGCTCATCGCGGTCGATGTTCTTGAGCAGATACCCATCAGAGCCGCAGTCCATCAACTGCTTCACCATGCCGCGCTCATTGTGCTGCGTCAGCGAAATGATCTTCACTTCGGGGTGCAATCGTTTCACCTGACGGGTGGCCTCAATGCCGTTCATCACAGGCATATCTATGTCCATCAAAATCACATCGACCTTGAAAAGTTTAAGCAGTTCCAACGCCTTCTGACCGTTGTCGGCCGTGGCCACACAGTCGAACCCATCGGCATCTTCCAGTAGGGCTTCCAGTCCGTCAAGCACAATCTTATGGTCATCGACCAGCAATATCCGTATTTCGCTCATGTCAGTGGAATTCGCACAATAACCAATGTTCCTTTTTCATGTCCGGGGTCGAATGAGACTTCGCCATTCACGGCTTTTATTCTGCTTTGAATGTTGGTGAGGCCGATGCCCGTTGTTTTGACGGTTGCCGGATCAAATCCTTTGCCATTGTCTTCCACGGTCATTATCAGGTGCTTGGCATTCTTTACCAACTGCACCGAAACACGGGTTGCCTGAGAATGTTTGATGATGTTGTTTACCAACTCCTGACATACCCGGAAAACACTCACTTCTACAAATTCAGGAAGGCGGAAATTCGCAGACCCGATCTCGTCAAATTCATAGCTGATATTTGCGCTGCCCAGACTTTTCTGAAGCATGTCGGCAATGGCACTGCCCAATCCCATTTCTGCCAGTGCGCGAGGCATCATTTCGTGGCTGATGTTGCGCACTTCGGCTATCGATTCGTCCAACAATTTTTTAGATTCTGCAAAGCGCGTCCGTTGCTCGTCAGAAACATTTGCAATGAGCATAAATCCTTTCTGCAATCGAAGGCTTAGCCCAGTAAGACTCTGTACCACACCGTCATGAAGGTCTTTCGCAATCCGTTTCCGCTCCTCCTCCGTTGCTTGTATCATGGCCTGGAGGCCAAATTCGCGTTCGCGGATGATGGCAGCATCTGTTTCCGACTGTTTTCTTCTGCGGTAAAACTGAAACAGCGCAAATCCGAGTAACAGCAGCGAAACAAGTCCGCCAAGCAGCCCGAATATCCACTTGTTGCGGTTCTCCAGCTTCAATTTGGCTTCTGCCAAAGCGGTTTTCTTTTCAGCGATCTCACGGTCTTTCTGTGCTGTTCTGAATTCAGTTTCGAGCGCTTCCACCTGCCGACTGCGCTCAATATTCAGAAGGCTGTCCTTCAAATTGTCATACCGTATCCAATACGGATAGGCCTCTTGGTGCCTACCGCTTTTTGAAAGTGCACGGGCCTTGCTGCGGAACACCTTCCAAAGCAGCGAAAGGTCATTGTTCTGGTTGGCGTACACCTCAGTTGTATCGAGGTAAGACAGCTGCGTTTTTGTGTCGTTCAATTCCTTGTACGTCAGCGAAATGTTGTAGTAGGTGGAAGCAAAACCTTCGGAGTTGCCGAGTGATTTTTGAATGGCGAGAGCCTTTTGGAACATGAGGAGCGACTCTTTGTACTGCTTCTTATCAGTTAAGAAATCTGCCATGTTGCGGTACGCCCTGGCCAACCCGTATTTGTCATTCTGTTCTTCGTAGATCGGAATGGCCAGATTCAGATAATAAATGGCTGAATCGAGGATATTGAGGTTCTGGTCTGAGAAGATCTGAGAGATGTTAAGATACGTGGCCGCAATGCCGATGCGGTGGTCTATCTGCTTCCGGATCTTCAACGCCTGATCGTAATACCTTCTGCTTTTGACCAATTCACCGTCCTCAAAAAGAATAAGGCCGATGTTGTTGTAGGTGTTTCCCAGACCGAGTTGGTTTCCGATCCGGTCGAACTTCTCAGCGGCTTGAATGAAATGGCCGATGGCCTTTTCCGACTCACCCAAGTTCCAATAGATCAGGCCGATGTTGTTCAGCGCTCCTGCCTCGGTTTTCTGGTTCCTCTTCTCGCGCGCCTCCGAAAGTGCCAAGTTGTAGAAGTAAAGCGCGGAATCGGAGTTGGTTTTGATGTCGTACGCAACACCGATCCGATTGTGAATGCTCGAAAGCAATGAGTCTTTACCCGTGCGCTCGCACCACGCCACGCCTCGGTTTCCGAAGTAGATGGCTGAGTCGGGTTGGTTGAACACATACAGCCAGATCAGCTCGTTGTAGGTGCTTGCATCAGCTTTTCGCGATGCATGCAGTTGCAACAGACTGTCGGCCTTGTTCTGGGCCAGCACATGAGCAGGACACAGGAAAAGTGCTGCAAGTTGCAGAAAGAGGTTGCGGCAAGCCATGTTGTGGGTGCAAGGGATACTTGCAAGCGTAAAGAAACGGATTCGGTCAAAACCTTACTCGGAAATTCAGACCAATTCGACAGGCACCCGAATTGTGGCCACCGTTCCTTGTTCGGGACTCGGTTCGTAGTTCACTTCGCCATGAATGGCCTGCGCGCGGCTGCTGATATTCATGAGGCCGATGCCGTTGCGGCTGTTCGGGTCGTTCCACTCAAAGCCTTTTCCGTTGTCTTCAACCACCAAAACCAAATGTGTTTTTGTTTTCAGCAACTGAACGGAAACCGCCTTGGCCTCCGAGTGTTTGATGATGTTGTTGACGAGCTCTTGACAGATGCGGTAAAGCGAGATTTCGATATTCTCGCGGAAGCGTGTTTCACCGATGTTGTGGTGCTCGAACTCGAATACGATGTCCGTCATGCCTAACGATTTATGCAGCATGTCGTCCACGGCAGGGATCAATCCGCGCTCGCTCAGGACACGCGGCATCATCTGGTGGCTGATGCCGCGAACTTCTGCGATCGACTCGTCCAAGATGGAACGGGTTGCATTCAATTCGTCATCCAAACCAGAACCTTTTGCTTTCTCGGAACTGGCCTGTTTCTGCATCCGTAAGCTTAACCCCGTAAGCGACTGCACAATTCCATCGTGGAGGTCTTTTGCAATGCGTTTGCGTTCGTCTTCCGTTGCCTGAATGATGGACCGTAATCCGCGTTCGCGCTCTTCAATGATGGCCGCATCGCGCTTGGCCTCGGCCATTCTGCGATTGCGCTGCAAGAGGAAAAGCCCAAGAAAAACAATGGCTGCCGCAAGGCCGATCAGTCCGAAGATCCACGTTCGTTGCCGAGAAACGACCAGTTGCTGTTCTTGCGTTTCCTGCTTCAATACGAGGTTCTCATTTTCCTTTTTCTCTGTTTCGAAACGGGTTTCCATTTCGGCCAACTGTTCCGTGCGCTGCTTTTCAAGAAGTGAATCTTTCAGCGAAGCGAACGCTTTCTGTGCTTCCAACGCTTGCGAAATGTCGCCTGCCTGTTCGTAAACAATGGCCAATTGTTCGTAGGCGTACTGCCGCATGTATGGAAATCCCACCGAACGGCTCAGTTTGATGGCCTCCAGATAATTTTCTACGGCCAACCGTGGCTTGCCCATTGCCTTGTTGAGGTCTCCGTAGAATATCAGATTTTCGAGAATGCCATACTGGTCTTTCCGGATAGCGCGGATCTGGTATGCCTCATCAAAAAGCATTTTTGCTTCTTGGAAATCGTCCCGCATCATTTCGACTCCCGCCAAATGATTGAGGCTATAAGGCAACGCCACGCTATCTGACTTTGCCTTGGCGAAATCGTAGGCCAATCGGTAGAAATGCGCGGCACTGTCGAGGTTGTTCTCCATTTCCTTCAGCACGCCATAGTTGTTGTATGCCGACTCGAGTGATGGAATGTCGTTATGTTTTTCAAGAATTCTGATTCCGGTGCGCATGTATCCGTTGGCCTTGGCCATATCGCGCCTCTTCATTTGGTAGCCAATGGAGCAATACATGCTACCAGCGCGGGTCGGTTGGTTCAGTTTTTCGAAAAGCTCAATGGCTCTGATGGCATATTCCAAACTCGCTTCGTGCTCGCCAAGCAAGTAGGTTACGGTGCTCAGTTTGGTGAGAAGTTCGGCTTCAGACTGAAGCATTTCGGAGCCACCGACCTGTTTCAGCCCTTTCAGAATGATCTCTTTGGAACTGCGTAGATCGGACACCATCTGGTCGTACGGAATCGCTATGATGCTGTCCACATTCACCTGTGCGAAGGAGAAAAAGGGAAAAAGAAAAAGGAGAAAAAGGGGTTTCACGGCACGAAGGTCGTCAACTGGTCGCAGGAACAACAATCGTCATTTCGACCGCAGCGGAGAAATCTGAAACTGACAGATGTCTCGGCTTTGCATGCTACGCTGCACATGACGTTAAAGCGGAATGTTGCCGTGCTTTTTTCGTGGTAGCGTCTTGGCCTTGTTCTTCAACATGGAGAAGGCTTTGATCAGTTTCTCACGCGTCTCGGATGGAAGAATAACCTCATCCACGTAGCCTCTTTCCGCTGCGCGATACGGATTGGCGAAATGCTCCAAATAATCCTGCTCTTTTTCTTTCAGTTTTGCTTCGGGGTCGCTGGACGCTTTGATCTCGTTTCGGAAGATGATCTCGGCAGCACCTTTGGCACCCATTACCGCAATTTCGGCCGTTGGCCACGCGTAGTTCATGTCGGCACCGATGTGCTTGCTGTTCATTACATCATACGCGCCACCATACGCTTTCCGCGTAATGACCGTGATGCGCGGAACCGTTGCTTCGCTGAAGGCATAAAGCAATTTCGCTCCGTTTGAGATGATGCCGTTCCATTCCTGATCGGTTCCTGGAAGGAATCCTGGAACATCTTCAAACACCAACAATGGAATATTGAAGCAATCACAGAAACGCACGAAGCGACCGCCTTTCTGCGAAGCATGAATATCAAGAACTCCGGCCAAAACCGCTGGTTGGTTTGCCACAATGCCGATGCTTTTTCCCGCCAAACGGGCAAATCCGACCACGATGTTGTCGGCAAAATCCTTATGTACTTCCAAGAACGAACCTTCGTCAACCACACCTGCGATCACCTCTTTGATGTCGTAAGGCTGGTTCGGGTTTTCGGGAATTATGCCATCCAGAACCGCACGCGTTTCATCAGTAGCATGATATGCAAGTTGAGGAGATTCCTCTTCGCAATTCTGTGGCATATAGCTCAGCAGTTGCTTGATGTTCTCAATACACGCAAGGTCGTTGGCGCAGGAAAAATGCGTGACGCCCGATTTGGTCGAATGCGCGCTTGCACCACCCAATTCTTCAGAAGTAACCTCTTCGTGCGTGACTGTCTTAACCACGTTCGGACCTGTAACGAACATATAGCTCGAATTCTCCACCATCATCACAAAATCTGTGAGAGCTGGAGAATAAACAGCACCGCCTGCACACGGCCCCATGATGGCCGAGATCTGCGGAATGACGCCCGAAGCGATCGTGTTTCGGTAGAAAATATCCGCATAGCCGCCTAGGGAAACCACACCTTCCTGAATTCGTGCGCCACCCGAATCATTCAAGCCGATTACTGGAGCACCATTTTCCATGGCCAGATCCATGATGCGGCAGATCTTCTTGGCGTGCATTTCGGCCAGCGAACCACCAAACACAGTGAAATCCTGCGCAAAAACGTAAACCGTGCGCCCGTTGATGGTGCCGTAGCCTGTGATGACTCCATCGCCCAAGAACTTCTGACGTTCCAAGCCGAACTCTACCGAGCGGTGCGTGACGAACATTCCGATCTCCTGAAAACTGCCTTCATCCATCAACAGGTCGATGCGTTCGCGGGCGGTAAGCTTGCCTTTGGCGTGCTGCGAATCGATGCGTTCCTGTCCGCCACCAAGTTGGGCCAGCGCTTGTTTTTCCTTCAGTTCTTTGATCTTGTCTTTCATCGTGTACTTCTTTTAAATCCCTCGACCCCTAATCTCCGCAAGGTACAATTCGAGGGAACCCCGTTTAACAAAAGGGAACTCAATAAGCGGCTTTGAATTGGTCGAGGAAGCGTTTGTCGTTCTCGAAGAACAGGCGGAGGTCTTTCACTTGATATTTCAGCATGGCCGTGCGTTCAATGCCCATTCCGAAGGCGAAACCTGAGTAAACTTCAGGATCGATTCCGCAGGATCTCAGCACGTTCGGGTCAACCATTCCGCAACCTAGAACTTCCAACCAACCGGTGCCTTTGGTGATGCGATGGTCGGCTTCGGTTTCCAAGCCCCAATACACGTCCATTTCGGCACTTGGCTCGGTGAATGGGAAATACGATGGGCGCAAGCGGATCTTCGTTTCCGGACCGTAGAACTCGCGTGCAAAATAGAGCAGCGTGTCCTTCATGTCCGCAAACGACACGTTCTTGTCTATGTAAAGCCCCTCAATCTGATGGAAGATGCAGTGTGCTCTTGCAGAAATTGCCTCGTTACGGAAAACGCGTCCAGGAGAAATCGTTCTGATTGGTGGTTTTTGACTTTCCATCACCCGCACCTGCACCGAAGACGTATGCGTCCGCAAGGCGAAATCAGGGTCTTTGGCCACGAAGAACGTGTCCTGCATGTCGCGCGCTGGGTGCTCAGGCGGGAAATTCAATGCCGAGAAGTTGTGCCAATCGTCCTCAATTTCGGGGCCTTCCGAAACTGTGAACCCTATGCGCTCGAAAATGCTCACGACCTCTCTGCGAACCATGCTTACTGGGTGGCGCGTTCCGATCTCGAACGGAAACGGAGGCACGGTCAGGTCAAGACCATCAACTGCAACAGACGGACCCGATGAAAGTTGGTCCTGAAGTTCCTTGAATTTGGTTTCCGCCAGTTCCTTCAACTGGTTCAGCTTTTGGCCGAATTCCTTCTTCTGGTCGTTGGGCACCTCGCGGAATGCCGTGAAGAGTTGCGGAATGACACCCTTCTTTGATAGGAATTGAAGACGGAAATTCTCCAATTCGTCTTTGGTGGTTATGGCCAGTTCGTTTATCTGCTGTCCGTATTCGTCCAGTTTTTTAAGCATGCGCCAAAAGTAAAACAGGCCGCTCAAATGGCGGCCTGCTTCGTGTGTTGTTCATGTGGAGTTATTCGCTCAGCACCTTTACGGTCATCGGAATCGGTTCCACGGGCACATCTGCCTGATGTGTTTGAACCGCAGCGATCTTATCTACCACATCCAATCCTTCTATCACTTCACCGAAAATGGTGTACTGTGTATCCAAATGTGGTGTACCGCCAACTTCGGCATAGATCTTCCGCTGTTCATCGGTGTACGTAATTCCCATGCGCTGCTCCATCGACTTCACCATGTCGACCGTGTAAGTGCGGCCTTGTACGATGTAGAATTGCGAGCCTGATGACATCTTCATCGGGTTGACGTTGTCTGGCGTGCGTGCAGCGGCCAAAGCGCCTTTCTTGTGAATGAACTTGGCGTTGAACTCGGCAGGTATCATCGGTCGGTTGTCAATGGTCTGCAGATCCTTGGAACCCCCGCCTTGAATCATGAAACGGTTAATGACACGGTGGAAAATGGAGCCATCGAAACGGCCTTTTCGGGCCAGTTCCAGAAAATTGTCGCGGTGCTGGGGAGTTTCGTTATAGAGTTTCAGCTTTATATCGCCATAGCTGGTGCTGATGAGCACGATCGGTTCCTTCTTTTCCTGTGCATCTACGGCTATTGCGGTGAGCATCATTCCAAGTATTAGAAGTGCATTTTTCATGTTGATGATTTTTGTTGAGCCTATTTGTATTTTTGGATTTGCGAAAATAACCATCGCAAAACTTGTACCGAGACGAATTTCTCGCCAACAAGGTTGCGAAACACGAACACAAGAATGCATAAATTCAGAACAATATTGGGGTATGCCGTAGTGGCAACGACCGTTTTAGTGGTGGCTTCATCATGCAAGAAGAACAATGAGGCCAAGGCCATCATCACCGTTCTTAAGGATTCTGTCAACTTCGTAACGGGCGACACGGTTGAAACACCGGCCGTGCAGGCCAGCGTCCGCTTCTACTTGGATCAGATCGGGGCTGAACACATTGACACCATCATTCGTACCAACTCTGGTGGCAAGGCCGAATTCGTATGGTTCGAAGACGCCATCATTCAATATGATGTAAGCTACGGCTCGTTTCAGTCATTGGAGAACTTCATTATTCTGGAGCAAGGCGAAACCGTTGAGAAAACGGTTGTGGTCGAGTTCTAATTCGCCAATTCCATATTTCGGAAATAGTCAATGATGGCCTCTTTCATCAGCAAACTTTGCTGTGAAGGATTGAGGTTGGGCAATTTTGCCAACGTTTTGTAGTGCGGCCAACCTTCTTCATCCACCCCCTCAAACTCGTAGTATCCGTATTGGCTCAGTAGCCTACAGATGGCTATGTGCATCAGATCCAATTTCTCGTTCTTCTTGAAATTGCGATGACCTTGACCGAGTTCTTGAACTCCGATCAAAAAAATAATGGCGTCTAGGTCAAGTCCTTGACCAAATTGATCTTCCAATCTGGTAACCAGTTCTTGCCAGTGTCGTTGTAATTCGAGTTCAAGCATGGCACAAAATTAGCAATGGCGCAACCCGTACTCAAAAAGTTATTTTTGCCCGCACCAATGCCCCATTCATCTCGTTTCCGAGGGTTATTTGCCCGCATCGCGTTCCTGGTTGCGTGTGTGCTCTTTGCGCAGGTCAACAAGTCTGCAGCTACCGAGCTTTCTGAAGTGAAGCCCGGTGCCCCGTTGGATATTGTTTTTGTGATCGATATAAGTGGCAGCACAGGTGGAATTCTTGCCTCTGTTCGGGGTAAATTCTGGGAAATACAGAACGAAATATCACGGCTTAGCCCAACACCCAACTACAGATTGGGCATTGTATGCATGGGGCGTCCCAGCTTCAAAAAAGAGAACAATTACGTTAGCATCATTACCGACCTAACAGAAAACATTGATGCGGCAGCCAGTCCATTCTTTCAGATAAAGGATGTAACCGGGCCAGGAAACTATTTCATGGGTCATGCGCTGGATGTGGCGGTGAACGAACTTTCATGGTCTTCCGACCCTGATGCCATCAAGTTGATGTTCGTTGCCGGAAATGGTAAGGCATCGGCAGGGCCGGGCTTCAAAAAACCGGTTCAGAATGCAAAGGAGAAAGGCATCGTCATGCATTCGCTTTATTTCCTCACATACAATAACGCGGAAGAACAGGCAGATTGGAACACGATGGCTACAGCTACTGGTGGGTCGTTCACCGCCATCGGACTGAAAGAATCTGCTGTGGTGCTGGACAAACCGTACGATGGATCGTTGCTTCGTGAGGCCAGCCAAATGATCAATACTTCCTATATCTACTATGGTCCGAATGGCCTGGCCCGATACGAAATGCAGGCGGATCTGGATGAGGAAGCAGAACTGCAAGGCGAAAATCAAGTGGAGGCCCGGACGTTTTTCAAGGCGACAAAGCTGTATCAAGGCAAGAATGCCAGTTGGGACGTCATTGACTACAAGAATGCCGGTGGCGACATCATGAAGATCAGCATGAAACAGGTGGACGAATCGCTTGCAGCCATGTCTGATGACGAGTTTATGATGCACGTTGCGGAAATAGGCTACGATCGGATGGAGTACATATCCATCATCAAAATGCTGCACCCATCGGGAGGAGTTTCTGCGCGAAAAGAGGGAGAAACTGGAGAATTACCGATTTGGAAAAACGTTCTTCGGTGTGGTGAACAAGATCATTGTTGAAACTGCGGAGGCCAAAGGCTACCAATTGGATTATTGATGAACTGGCTTGACGCGCTGCTAGCCCTTCCGCTGATCTGGGGCCTTTACCGAGGAGTTACAGGCGGGTTGATCATGGAACTGGCGCAAATGGTAGGGCTTGTGGCCGGCATTGCCATCGGGGTCGGGTTTGCCAACGAGTTTGCTGATTGGATCTACAAGAATACCGATGTTACCAACGACCTTCTTCCAATAATCGCCTTCGGTTTTCTGTTTATTGGCGTGCTCATATTGGTGCATCTGTTTGCCAAATTGCTGCAAGGCGCGGCCAATGCCATTTCACTTGCTTGGCTCAATAAGCTAGGTGGCGCGCTTTTCGGAGTGCTTCGAATGGCCTTTCTCATCAGCACGGTCATTCTGCTGTTCAATCGGGCCGAGTTGCTGAAACGATTCAATAACGGTGAAATGGCACAAGGCTCATTGCTTTACGGACCCATTACACAGGTGGCACCCGTGCTGCTCCCTATTTTGGATCAACTGGACCGCGACAGCCTTTTTGACAAGGCCGACAGGAAATTCGACAGGGTGAAAGACGCGTTGCGAGACGCTATCCCCGAATAGCTTTGATGCCGGGAAGTTCGGTTCCCTCCATGTATTCAAGCAAGGCGCCACCACCCGTGGAAACATAACTGACGCGCTCGGCAAGGTCGAACTTGTTGACGGCTGCTACCGAATCGCCACCACCAACAAGCGAAAATGCGCCAGCAGCAGTTGCTTCGGTAATGGAAAGGGCCACGGCTTTTGTACCGTGCTGAAACGAATCCATTTCAAACACGCCCATCGGTCCATTCCAAAGAATGGTCTTCGATGCACGGATAACCGAATCGTAATCCGCCTCTGTTTTTGGGCCAATGTCCAAGCCCAACCAACCATCTGGAATGGCGTCAGTGGCGCACGTCTGTTTATTGGCATTGTTGTCAAAGGCGTCACCGGCCACCGTATCAGCCGGAAGGTGGATCTTCACGCCCTTGGCCTCAGCATCTTTCAGAATATCAAGTGCTGTTTGAATGTAATCGTCCTCCACAAGCGATTTGCCCACCGATCCACCCATCGCTTTTGCAAACGTGTAGCTCATGCCGCCCCCAATGATGATGTGATCGACCTTGCTGAGAAGGTTGGTGATGATGGAAATTTTGGACGAAACCTTTGCTCCGCCCATCACAGCGGTAAGTGGGCGCTCGGCACCATGCAGCACCTTATCAATGCTGTCTATCTCTGCTGCCAAAAGGTATCCGAACATCTTGTCGTTCGGGAAGAAATCGGCCACAATGGTGGTTGATGCATGCGCACGATGCGCGGTTCCGAAGGCATCGTTCACGTAAACACTACCCAGTTTTGCCAGTTTGGCGGAAAAGTCGCGGTCGCCTTTTTCCTCTTCTTTATGAAAACGCAGGTTTTCCAACAGCAGCACCTCTCCGGCCTTAAGGCTATTGGCGGCATCTTCGGCAACGGTTCCAATGCAATCGGCAGCAAATTTCACGTTCACACCAAGCAATCCGCCTAAATGATTGACCAAGTGATTTAATGAGAACGCATTCTCTGGACCGTTCTTGGGGCGGCCAAGGTGGCTCATCAGAATGACGCTACCGCCATCCTTCAATATCTTCTGAATGGTTGGAATGGCAGCGCGGATCCGCGTATCATCGGTAATGTTGAAATTGGCATCGAGCGGCACATTGAAATCAACTCGGATGAGCGCTTTTTTACCTGCGAACGAGTAAGTGTCCATTGTTTTCATGGCCGCAAAAATAAAAATAGCGGATTGCCATTGCGTGAACCGACCGTGAAGACCGCAACGAATGGCTGGGCAAGCACCGTTCAGTTGAAGTCGCCCCATGTTGAGGCTGACGCGGCCCATGTTGACTCCAACATGCCCTATGTTGGGGCTGACGCAGCCCATGTTGAATCCAACATCCCCCGCCCGCGCAAGTCTTCCGCCTGAAGCGGATGACTTGTGTGGAACTTGGTACGATCAGTCTCCTGACTGATCTCATAAACATCCTTCCTATTCAAGCATTCCGTTCCCATAGCCTCAATAT
>Ga0172373_10003083_pt1 | contig 24761 bp, 24 predicted proteins | sample Lak10m_2_FD_114546 | JGI IMG/M metagenome (GOLD analysis project Ga0172373, IMG submission 114546) | Freshwater microbial communities from Kabuno Bay, South-Kivu, Congo - kab_092012_10m | ecosystem: Environmental > Aquatic > Freshwater > Lake | place: Democratic Republic of the Congo...
GGATCTGTCTCTGCCACCGATGTTCGCTTTAAGGATTGGTCCGGTGTACGATCGCAAGTGACCGTAGGATTAGATACTGCGTGGATCTCTCCCTTTGTACAACTGACTCACAGAGATTTCGGGGACCGCACCGACACGGCAACCTATGCTGGATTAGAAATGGATCTATCTGAATTAAACGCTGACACGTACACATTCAGTACTCATCTATTCACCAAGGTTGGGCAACATAGTGTTCATGGACTAACAGGTGCTGTTGAATGGTCAGGATCGTTGACCCTAACCAGTGGTCTATCTTTCACTACCAACCTATCTCTGGGTACAACGGCAGAACCCTCTGCAGGGCTAACCTTTGCTCTAGATCGTTAATCATAGCCCCCCCCCTGTTGGGGGGGGGCTTATAGTTCTTAAAAACCCCTTTAAAATCAACCGCTATTATGATATTTTACGAGAATAAGTTACGAAGAGACTTAAAATGACAGGAAAGTTTATTCAAACAGCCTAGCTTTGCACACGTTAATTAGATTTTTCGTGTGCTTAAGCTGAATTCAATTTTACGTTATCGTCATAAATCGTTTTAAGCTTATGCATATTTTATTCAAAATATTATTTGGAGTTTAAAATGATTATTTTACAAAGTATTTCTAAATCTATCGGTTCCAGAACGATTTTCAAAAATATTTCCTTTAACTGCCCCTCCAGCGCAAAAGTTGCATTAATCGGCAATAATGGGGTTGGCAAAACCACTTTATTAAATATTCTTTGCGGTTTTGATCAAGATTATAGTGGAGAAACTATTGTTCCTAAAAGTGTGCGCTTAGGTTATCTTCCTCAAACAATTAACACACACCCTCAACCGACCATATTAGCCGAAGCGTTAAGCGGAGCCATTGAGATTAACACTATTATTCAAGAGAGAGATTTATTACTTGGAAAGATGGCCGAAGATTGCACACAACAGATTTTTGATCGATATGAATATCTTGAACAAATGTTCAATATTTTAAATGGATACAGGTTAGAAGAAGACGCCCGCGAAATTTTAAGAGGACTTGGTTTTAAAGATGAACAATTTGATCAACCTGTAGAAAACTTATCCGGTGGTTGGCGAATGCGCTTAGAATTCGCTAAAATGCTATTAAACAGACCTAATTTTTTAATTTTAGACGAGCCTACGAACCATTTAGATTTACCCAGTATCGAATGGTTTGAAACCTATTTAAAAAAATTTGATGGTACAATTTTGTTTGTTTCCCATGACAAGGACTTACTGAATCGACTAGCGACCCATGTGATACACTTGCGAGATGGACAAATTAATCTATATAAAGGAAATTTTGATGCCTTTTTAGATGCGTTCGCTATCAAACAAGAACAAAACCTTCATATAGCAAAAAAACTGCAACAACAATATGAACATATTGAAAAATTTGTGGATCGATTCCGGGCTTCCGCAACCAAAGCCAAACAGGTTCAATCCCGTCTAAAAAATCTAACTAAATTAAAAATGTTAGAGGATACCTTACATTTTGAAGATCTTGATGGAAACATGTGTCTTAATCTAAGCACCCCAGTTCCTTCGGGTAAAACGGTCCTGAAAGCAGAAAAAATAATTATTGGATACGATAAGCCGCTAATCAAAGAATTATCTTTTAATATTTTAAAAGGACAACGTATTGCAATTTTGGGGGCAAATGGCTTAGGAAAGACTACACTGCTTAAAACGTTACTAGGCAAATTGCCCTTGCTTTCAGGTAATATCACAGCAGGTCACAATGTTATTCCCGGTTATTTTTCCCAGGACCACGAAGAAGGATTGAAGGAACACTTGACCGTTCTTCAAAACGTTACCGCAGCTAATTCCACCATAAGAGAACAAGAAGCACGTGCACTTTTAGGAAGTTTAGGACTTGCCGGCGAAGAGGTCTTTAAACATGTAAAAGTATTGTCCGGAGGAGAAAAAAATAGAGTAGCCCTGGCCTGTATGCTTGCAAGAAAACCTAATGTTTTATTTCTTGACGAGCCAACAAACCATTTAGATTTATATGCCTGTGAAAACTTGGGCAATGCTTTAAATGAATATGAAGGTACGGTTATTTTTGTTAGCCATAATCGAAACTTTATTCAAACTGTAGCTACTCATACTCTTTATTTAAAAGAACGAGGAACTGTAAATTTAGAAAAATTTGAATCTTTCATATAATAAAAGCCCCTTGGGGCTTTTATTTAAAAAAGCTGACCTTCTTGAGATTTTGGAATGGATATCCCTAGAAATTCATAGGCTTTACTTGTTAATATACGCCCCCTAGGAGATCGTTGAATATATCCCTGCTGAATTAAATAAGGTTCAATCACATCTTCAATCACATCTCGCTGTTCTGCTAAGCTGGCTGAAATAGTCTCAATACCGACCGGACCTCCGCCATAAAACTCTGCAATTTGAGATAAATATTTACGATCCATAGCATCTAGCCCATTTGTATCTACCCCTAGGCGATCCATACCGGTGGATGCACGTTCCGCATCAACCGGGATATTTTCATGATAAACATCCATAAAATCTCGCAACCGCTTTGTTAGACGTTTCGCAATACGCGGAGTACCTCTTGATCTTTTTGCAACCTCTATGGCACCATCGGATTGCATGGGTAAGCCAATCAATCCCGCCATTCGGCTTACAATTAATATCAACTCATCAACATCATAAAAATTTAATTGTAAGGGAATACCAAAACGTTCTCGTAAAGGACGTGTTATTAACCCAGATCGGGTAGTTGCGCCAACTAAGGTAAAGGGAGGTAAATCAATGGTAATTGAACGTGCTGCCGGTCCCTCTCCAATCATAATATCCAACTTAAAGTCTTCCATCGCGGGATATAAAATTTCTTCGACCGAAGGATTCAACCGATGAATTTCATCAATAAATAAAACATCCCGTGGTTGAAGGTTGGTTAAAATTGCAGCTAAATCTCCTGCTTTAGAAATTACAGGTCCAGAAGTAGAACGAAACCCAACACCAAGCTCGCGAGCAATAATTTGAGAAAGCGTTGTTTTACCAAGCCCAGGAGGTCCAGTAAATAAGACATGGTCCAAAGTTTCTTGCCGGGTTTTTGCCGCTTGAATAAAGATAGACAAATTATCCTTCAGATGTTTTTGACCCACAAATTCTGATAAGAGCTGGGGACGCAAAGATACATCAATTTGATCTTCATCCGATTCTACTGCAGAAATGATACGATCCATCTAAGTTACCTATTTTGTTCCTCTAATGTTAACGTATAAATTCTTCGCTGTAAATCCAGCATCCCTTGTTTGTCTATAGAACTTGTCACGATCAATTCAGGATAAGCTGCCACATGACGTTTAATAACAGTTTGAATATTTGTAATGCTACTTTGTAATTCTGCTGCCTTTAGTTTGTCTATTTTAGTTAAAACTATCTGATAAGGAACCGCACTATCATCCAACATGGTCATCATTTCCTCATCTGTAGGTTTGATATCATGCCGGCTATCTAGTAATAGAAATACCTGCTTTAATACGGATCGTCCTAACAAATATTTTTTCATTACGTCAGTCCACGCCGCAATTTTGGTTTTGCTAACTTTAGCATACCCATATCCAGGCATATCCACAATATAACACGCGTCCCCTAACTCAAAAAAATTAAGCTGCTGTGTACGCCCAGGGGTATTAGAAGTTCTGGCAATTCCTCGATTTAGCAACGCATTAATTAAGCTTGACTTCCCCACGTTTGATCGCCCGATAAAACCAAACTCAGGTATGCTCATTGGAGGCAGTCTATCCAAATTATCTACACCGAATCGAAATTCACAATTCTGACGAAACAGCCTTTCTGCCTGCAGATCTATTGCTGATAATCGTGTCATTATGCTTGTACCACAGGTTTACGGTTTAGCACCAATTGCTGAATAATGGTTAAAACGTTACTCCACGCCCAATAGATCACTAATCCTGCCGGAAATGAAGACATAACATATGTTAAAAACACTGGTAAAAGCGCCATCATTTTCCCCATAGCCGGATCTGCTGTAGGTTGAGGAGTTAATCGTTGTTGCAACCACATCGTAAATCCCATAACAATTGGCCATAACCCAATCATTAAAAATGCTGGAGGATTCCAAGGAATTAAGCCAAACAAATTAAAAATTGTAGTAGGATCAGCCACTGACATATCTTTAATCCAGCCCCAGAAAGGCGTATGACGCATTTCAATTGAAATATATAAAACTTTATATAATGAAAAGAAGATAGGCATTTGAATTAATAAAGGTAAACATCCCCCAGCCGGATTAATCTTATGCTTTTTATAAAGCTCCATAATTGCTTGGTTGCGTTTTACAGCATCTTCTGGATATAGCGCCTTTATTCTTTCCATTTCTGGCTGTAACTTTTTCATTCCTGACATTGAGGAGGATGATTTACGAACCAATGGAAACATTACTAACTTAACCAAAACTGTTAAGGCTAAAATTGCCAAGGCAAAATTACCAATAATATTTTTTAGGAATGTTAATAAATGATACATAGGCTTTGTTAAAAAATATAACCAACCGAAATCAACTGCCAAATCTAAGTTTGAAATATGATATTCATTTTCATAACGATCTAATAAATTAACAACCTTAGCACCAGTAATAAATTGATAAGTAAAAGAAGCTTCTGTTCCGCTGGCTATTGTCATATTAGCTCCAGAAATCTCTGTCATATATGTTTTGCGTGGTGTTTTAAAGAATTGTATTTTTGCAGTAATTGGTGTTTGATCTTTTATCGCTAACGCTGCCATCCAGTATTTATCTGTAATTCCCAGCCATCCACCCTGACTTGCCAAGTCAAAAGCAGGCACCTCTTCAATATCTGCATAGTTAATTTCTTGCAGCTTCCCACCAAGATATCCAACTACCCCTTCATGCAAAATCTTACTATCTGCTGAGGACATTTCCCCAACACGAACAATTCTTCCCTTTGGAAATACTTGCAAAGACTTATTTTTTGTATTGCGAATGATCTCTTGCACGGTAAACATTTGATCTTTATCAACAGAAATATGACGTTCAAAAATAACTCCTTCTGGGCTTTTCCACGTTAACTTTAAAGGGGTTTCAGGCGTCAAAACTTCCCGATCTGCACTCCATTCTGTTTGCTCAGACGGAAAGGTTATAAAACTTTCCCGATCATTTTGTACTGGCGTCCAAATAAACTCTACATAAAAGGGTTTTTCCGTATTTTCTGGATTCAGAAGATCTACTTGAGGACTTCTTTCTTCTACTGTTTCTTTATACTTTTTTAAAACAATATCATCAAATCTAGCCCCACTTAAATTAATAGACCCAGAAAAAGATGGAGTATCAATAGTAACTCGCTTACCATCTCGTAAAGCAATATCCTTAGGTACCACAATCACTTTTTCATCAAGTGTCTTTTTATTAGAAGATGTTTGTTCAACAGTTGGCGGTGCAACGTTTTCCATTGGGGCAGGATGTGGGAAAAAATATTCATAGCCCCAGAACGCTGCAAATACAATGAAAAATATTATAAAAAAGTTACGTTGTTCGTTCATTTTTTAATCCTTTGATGTGGAACCAAATCAACCCCTCCAGGATGAAATGGATGACATTTTAATAATCGTAAGAGGGTTAGCCACCCTCCCTTTAAAGGGCCGTGTACGGTCAGTGCTTCTTGTGCATAGGATGAACAAGAAGGATGAAATCTACAACGCTTTCCCAAAAAAGGACTAATCATTATCTGATAGATTCGAATCAGTAGTATCAATACTTGATTGAGCAGATGATAGATTAGATTTTTCAATCTTTTTAAGTACGTTACAAAAATCATGTTGAAGCATCTCAAACTTAGCTGACCATAAGGAACTTCGCACAATAAACACGTAATCATACTGCAGCACAAACTGGTCTTTAAATTTATTCACTAAGGACCTTAATCGACGCTTTGCTTTATTCCGTTTTACGGCATTCCCTGTTTTTCTTGTTGCTACGTATCCCACCCGAAATATATCGGATAACTTATTATTTGGCAACGCTTGTACTAAAAAATAAGTTCCATAGAACCGTTGCTCAGCTTTTGCGACCTTTAAAAACTCGGATCGTTTTTTTAATGTATAAAACCGCCGAGATTTCATTTTTTTCTTCAAGTCTAAGCTAGACAACTTTTCACCCCAGAAATAATATTAATAATCTTAACTTTCAAGGTATGTACAACAAGCGGCACATAAAGAAACAGATCTAAGAAAAGATCTAAACCTGTAGATGAGCAAGCAATAACACCGCTATAATAAACGGTGTTATTGCTTAATAAAAACTAGGCACACAAGCGATGACGACCCTTAGCACGTCGACGCGCTAAGACTAAACGACCATTTTTTGTTGCCATACGTGCACGGAATCCATGACGACGTTTACGAACTAATTCACTCGGTTGAAATGTACGTTTCATAGCAGTTACTCCAATTTAGTTATACTTCAAAAAGGGAGACATGCTCCCTTTTATACTTACTTTTTACCTTTAGCGTCTAAATCTGCATCACGCATGGCGGCACCTAAGATATCTCCCAGGCTTGCCCCAGATCCTGTTCCACCATATTCTGCGATTGCTTTCTTTTCTTCTTCAAGCTCACGCGCTTTAATAGACAAGATAATCTTGCGAGAATTTTTATCTACATTCAGAACAATTGCATCAATTTTTTCGCCTTCTGCAAAACGATCTACACGTTGCTCTCCACGATCACGAGACAAGTCAGCTTTACGAATAAATCCTTGAGCTCCGCTAGCGGTTACAACATCAATTCCTGCTTCTTGTAGCGCGGTAATTGTACACGTAACAACCGCACCCTTCTTTAATTCACGTGTAGTTGATTCGAATGGATCTTTTTCTAAATGCTTCATGCTTAAGCTAACGCGCCCACGTTCAACGTCTACTTCACGAATAACGGCCTTAATCGTATCGCCTTTTTTAAACTCAGCAATTGCTTCATCACCAGATTTTTCCCAACTAATATCATCTTTATGTACCATGCCGTCGATTGTTTCACCAACACCAACAAACAAACCGAATTCAGTGATACTACGAACGGTACCTTCGATTTCAGTCCCGATTGGATGATTCTTTGCAAATATTTCCCAAGGATTATCCGAACATTGCTTTAAGCCTAAACTGATACGACGCTTTTCAGTATCGATATCTAAGACTAACGTTTCGACCTCGTCACCTACATTCAAAATTTTTGAAGGATGTACATTCTTTTTTGTCCAGGTTAACTCTGTATAATAAATTAAGCCTTCTAAGCCTGGAGCAATTTCAACAAAAGCACCAAAATCTGCGATATTTGTTACCTTACCTTTAACCTTCTCACCAACTTTAAATTTATCTACGACACCTTGCCATGGATCATTTTCTAATTGTTTCAATCCCAAAGAAACGCGACCAGTTTCCTTATTATAACGGGTTACAACAGCTTCAATTTTAGAGCCAATAGTTAAAATATCAGAGGGGTGATCTACTCGTCGCCAAGACAAATCTGTCACATGCAATAAACCGTCAATGCCACCAAGATCTATAAAGGCACCATAGTCTGTAATATTCTTTACCACGCCCATAACTTTGTGACCTTCTTCCAAAGATTCCAAAAGTTCTGCACGTTGACCACCGTTTGCAGATTGTTCAAGAATTGCACGGCGCGATACTACAATGTTTCCACGCGGACGATCCATTTTCACAATCATAAAAGGTTGATCAATGTTCATTAAGTGATCTAAATCGCGAATAGGACGGATATCTAGCTGACTTCCAGGCAAAAATGCAACAATCCCTCGTACACTAACTGTAAAACCACCTTTCACACGTTGCGTAATACGACCAATAACTTGTTCATTTTTTTGATGGCTTTTTTCAAGCTCAATCCAAAGCGCTTCACGAAGTGCACGCTCACGACTTAAAACAATTTCTCCGTTTTTGTCTTCCATGCGCTCAACGTATACGTCGCATTCATCTCCTATGCGAGGTTCCCCAGAACCATCCACTATAAACTCTCTACGAGAAATGCGTCCTTCGGATTTTAAACCAACATCCACTATCGCAAATTCATTTTCAAGGCGCACAATACGCCCCTTGACAACACTACCCTGAGATAGGTTGCCGTTAGCAAAGGATTGTTCAAGAAGCTCAGCGAAATTGTCGATGTGCTCTTCTTTTGCCATATTTGTCATTATAAAAATTGTCCCTTCCACTGCTTAGCAGTTCACGAAATAAAATGTAAAAATCTACTACTTTTAATTTTCAACATCTTGCTGAAACTTACAACACCGCATGACACAATGTTTATAATAGATCTTGCTTAAGATTAAAAAATCATGGGGAAATGTATCATATTGAGATATATTTTTCAAGGTACTTTAGAACCCGATGAACACTTTCTTCAATTGTCTCATCAGAAGTATCTATAATATACGCATCAGCGGCTGGTTTTAAAGGTGCTATTTCCCTTTTTTGATCCCGCAAATCACGCTGTACGATCTCCTCTTCCAGCTCTTTAAGTTCTGGGGTATATCCCCTTTCCAGTAACTGTACATATCTTCTTTTAGCTCGCACATCAGGCGTCGCTGTAATAAATAACTTAACAACCGCCTCTGGAAATACTACAGTTCCGGCATCTCGACCATCTACCACTACCCAACCATGGGTTAAAGCTGCAGAATCACGCTGAAATTGATTTGCTATTTCTCGAATAGATTTAATTGTCCCAATTCGTGACGCCGCATCAGAAATAGCTGGCGTTCGCAAAACATTGGTGTTTAGCTGATTCCACCGTAAAGAAGAAAGCTTTCCAGCAAGCATCGAAAGAATAGAGCCCTCGTCATGCAAGTCAATACCAGCTTCCACAACCCAAGCAGCAAGCTGACGATATAACAAACCTGTATCCAGATAAAGGCAGTTCAGACGCTCTGACAACTTTAGACCTATAGTTCCTTTTCCAGCAGCCGATGGACCATCAATAGTGATTACATTCATTCTTATTCCCTTGCATCAATAGCACTCATAATCTGTGGCAGAACATCTTGCAAGGTTATTTTTCCATATTTGCGATTTTTTTTATGTTGCACCATAATCCAGGCAGATTCCAAAGTACCCAAAGATAAGAATCCAACAAGCCTTTGGGACAATATTGCGTCTTTTACAAAGCCACTCTCTCCCATTCCAATTTTATGAGCTAACAATGATATAGCCTGAAAAGACCCCTCCCTACAGAGTAGCTTTAAATACGACAGCCCCTCCTCTGTATCAAACAAAGCACGACCGACCTCTTCTGTCGCCACAATAAACCGCAATAGCACTTCATCTATTACCGACCTAGCCCTCCATTCTTTACTTTTGACAAAAGTATTTACTAAATATTTCAAAGCAATATCATGCGGAAGAAGGCAAAGAACGTCTTTCCATAGGGTAGCAGCCTCTACTCCGCCCAACATTATGGCCTGTCTTAACATGATTTCTTTTTGTATCGGATCCTCTGTCATCAAGACAGACTGCCTTAATTCTTTTATAATTTTAGATCTCTCTTTCAAAATCTCATCATACTCTTTACTTTCCCAAAATGTTAATAACGTAGAAGAAGCTCCTAATATTACAATACTTTCTGCCGTTAAGACCCCGCATTCATATCCAATTACAACCCCCCATAGTCGCAATTGTTCCCGCATAACTATTTCTTCAGAAAGAAAGCTTCTTAACCCCTTACAGCTGCTTTTAAGCGCATAGAAACTTGTTGGATTAAGAGTTGTAGCAACTAATCCTAAAACATCAGTTGGTAAATCTAAGAAAGTTAATGAAGGGGAACGAACAGAAGAAGCAGAGAGATGGGCAGAAGGCACAAGAGACGGATCTCCATCGATATAGTCGTCGTCGGCAGCTCTTAAATACGGCTTTAAAAGCAACACTACACATAACCAGAGTTTCCAAGATATATTCATGGCCATCTCCCATTATTATTTCTGATTATACGAATAGCAGATTAACAGAAGGTTAATTTGGCAAATTTATTTCATGTTTGTTGATTAATAAACTTATAAAAAACCTCCCTCTATAACAGAAGGAGGTTAATAGAAAAGGAACGATGATTACATACCCATCATACTTGGATCCATATGAGGAGCACCAGCCGGAGCTTTAGGCTCTTCTTTTTCAACAATCATTGCTTCTGTAGTAATTAAAAGCCCAGAAACAGAGGCTGCATTCTGTAATGCAGAACGTACAACTTTGACAGGATCAATGATACCAGCCTTCATCATATCAACATAATCGTTGTTTTGAGCATCAAACCCAAAATTGGCCTCTTTACTATCAATTACTTTATTAACAATAACCGAAGCATCAATTCCCGCATTTATTAGAATTTGACGAATAGGCGCTTCTAAAGCTCGGCGAATAATGTCTACTCCTACGCGTTGTTCTTGATGTTCCAGCTTTATAGCTTCTAACGCTTTAATTGAACGCAATAAAGCAACACCACCACCAGGAACAATTCCCTCAGCAACAGCAGCCCGTGTCGCATGGGTTGCATCTTCAACGCGATCTTTCTTTTCTTTTACTTCAACTTCAGTCGCCCCGCCTACACGAATAATTGCAACACCTCCAGCCAATTTAGCTAAACGTTCTTGTAATTTTTCACGATCATACTCAGAATCGCTATTTTCAATATGTTGACGAATTTGAGCACAGCGCGCTTTAATATCATCTTTCTTTCCTGCGCCGTCCACAACAACTGTATCATCTTTAGATACAACTACGCGCTTTGCAGACCCTAACATTGATACATTCACAGCATCTAATTTGATACCTAATTCTTCAGAGATCAGTTGTCCACCAGTTAAAATTGCAATATCTTCTAACATTGCTTTACGGCGATCGCCAAAACCAGGAGCTTTAACCGCAGCAACACGCAAGCCACCACGCAATCTATTCAACACCAAAGCAGCCAACGCTTCTCCTTCAACTTCTTCAGCAATAATCAATAATGAACGACTGGATTGTAATACGCTTTCTAGAACTGGTACTAATGGTTGCAATGAAGAGATTTTCTTGTCATGAATAAGTACTAAGGGATTATCCAATTCACAAATCATCTTTTCAGTATTAGTTGCAAAATATGGGGATAAATACCCACGGTCAAAACGCATTCCTTCAACAATTTCTAACTCGGTCGCCAAAGATTTCGCTTCTTCAACAGTAATTACACCGTCTTTACCCACTTTTTCCATAGCTTGAGCTAACATATCGCCAATCTCGCGCTCACCATTAGCTGAAATTGTACCCACTTGAGCAATTTCTTCATTGGTTGTAATTTGCTTCGCACTTTTTTTCAAATGCTCAACAACTACTTCAACTGCGTGATCAATACCACGCTTGATATCCATTGGATTCATTCCTGCAGCAATTACTTTGTGACCTTCTGTTAAAATTGCTTGAGCCAAAACGGTCGCCGTAGTTGTACCATCACCTGCTATATCTGCAGATTTAATAGCCGCTTCACGAACCGTACGGGCACCCAAATTCTCGAATTTGTCCTCTAAATCAATTTCACGCGCAACAGTTACGCCGTCTTTTGAAATTTTAGGTGCACCATATGATTTTTCAATAATTACATTACGACCCTTTGGGCCATAAGTTACCTTCACGGCATCTGCCAGAATTTGAGCCCCTTTAAGGATTTTTTCGCGTCCTTTTTCTGCAAATAGAATTTTCTTAGCCATAACTTGTGTCTCCTTGCGTTAATTAATTTAAAATTCCTAGAATGTCTGATTCCTTCATGATCAGGTAATCTTTTCCGTCAATGGTGACTTCATTCCCGCCCCACTTAGCAAACAGAACTTTATCCCCAACCTTTACATTTAGAGGCAAAATTGCACCGTCTTCTTTACGAATGCCATCGCCAACCGCAATTACTTTACCTTCTGCTGGTTTTTCTTTTGCCGTATCGGGAATAATAATCCCCCCAGATGTCTTTTCACTAGACTCTTGCCGTTGTACAAGCACACGATCGTGTAATGGTTTAAATGTCATGATTAACCTCTATTTTTCATTTCATATTTTGTTATAAATATTTTTAACCGCAATGTCAATAGCACTCTGCATAAAAGAGTGCTAATTAAGGATATTAGGACTTGGGTTATTTTTTAAGCATTTAAATGCGATCAACTTTTATTTCTATACAGCCCAAACAGCTTTAAATAATTAACCGTCTGTTGAGTCTATTTTTATGATCTGACTTTAGGTTTTCTTTGCCACTGTTGCAAATGACCATTCATATTCATCAATATCAAGCATTCTACAATGACGATCTCCCCAAAATGTATCTTCAGGCTTGTTGAGACTTTTAGCCCCGCCAGCCATTGCCTGGTCATATAGCCTATCTACATTCTCAATATAGATATATAACCCCATGGGAGATGGGGCACCAGAAGACACAGGAGGCAAATGAGGCATATCGTATGCACCTTCAGGAGATAGCATAATTGTACAATCCCCCAACTGCAGCATCACATGTTGAATATCACCTTTTTCATCGGTGGATGCCCCTTCCAACTCTTTAAATCCAAAAGCCTTACTATAGAACTCTATCGATTCTTTACAATTCTTAACAATAAGACAGGGCATACACTGGGGAAAATTTTCTGGACGCCAAGACATCATAATTCCTTTCAATACTATCTCTCTAAACTAGAGATACACAAACACAAAGACATATGCAAATGATGTTTAAATAAAGGATATCATTTATTCGGAATCTGGAAGATTAAAATGTATAACACTTAGCTACATTAATATCTAAGAAATTTCACCTTAAAAATAGTCATAGGAGCATTGCTATATGCTTCAAAATATGTGGATACGCAAAAAAGCTGAATAAAAACAAACTTTGAACTATTGATTAATGCCCGAAGAAAACTCTATCCCTATCTTTGTGACAATATTATAGCATGTATTGTATAAACTGTTTTATGGATCAAATGATTTAAATGAATCTTCTATTTTATCAATTTCAATGGAGATCATACTATTTTGTTGCCCAACTCTTCCGGTAAAAAGCTCTATGTTATCAGCCCTTAAAGTAACCGCATCAAAATGATGAATATCTATAGGAATAGTTGAGCCTGGCCTCCAGCTCAACACATCCAATAATGATATCGTATCCTCCAACAATACTGCGGATAATTCAATATCTGAAGTTAGAACTTTTTCTTCAAGATAAGGTCTCCAATTATTGATTTTACCCACAGAATCATCAATAGCATTCTTATTAACCAAATCTTCACGTATAGGTTCTAAACTGTTATGCGGCAACACAATATCCAGAACACCATCAAACTCACCCAGCGAAATTTTGAATGTACAGTAACTTACAAAAGCGTTATCCGGGATAAAACCGATATGCTTTGGTATGGTTTCTTGTCGATCAATCATAAATTCCATAGGATGAATAAAAGCAAAGCCTTCACCTAGGTCTTCTAACGCTAACGATACAAATCTTTCAACAATATTTAACTCAAGCTTTGAGAAAGCCCTACCTTCCGCTTTTTCTCTTCTCGTGGTATTATTTTTCTTCCCACCCAACAGCACATTAATCAAGAAATAGACCAGACTGTTGTTGACCATTACCAAGCCTTTTGATTCCCAATCTTTAATTTTAAAAATATTAAATAAAGCAGGAAGCGTAATACTATCTATGTATTCCTTATATAAACCTGATTTGAAACCAACTTTTGCAAAATCAACTCGATTCTGTAAAAAATTTCCAATACTTTCAGCAAAGAATTGCATGAACTTATCAAAGACAATATCAAGCAGTGGAAATTGTTTATTCTCATGAAATTTTTTATTAAGGAGAACTCTAGATCCTCCGTGCACATCATCTTGATTTTCTGATTCAAAAAGCTTATCAATTGCATCTTGATCTAAAACGGCAGAAGCATCAATATTTGGGGCTGCTTTCGACTTTTCTTCATTGTTAATAGCATCCTGAAAGGCCTTTAGCTGCTCTTCCTCAGAAAGCTGCTTATTTTTCTCTTCATCGTCTTTATCTGACATTGTAACACCACAGTTTTAACAAGAAAAAACTCTAATTACTTCTAATTTCTGAAATAAACCCAGAAACGTCTTGCTTTAATGCTTCAGCTTGCATTGATAAATCCTTTGCCGCGTCTGACATTTGTTGAGAAGCACTATTAACCTCTAAAGAACTCCCTTGTACTACCTCAAAACCTGAGGACACCATCTGAGTTCCTTGCGAAGCCTCTTTGGCACTTTTTGCAATTTCATTGGTTGCAACCGTTTGTTCTTCAACAGCAGAGGCTATACTTACTGATGCTTCTGAAATACGATTAACAGAACCTTTCACATTTTCCAAAGCATCAATAATTCCGCCAGAAACTTCTCCCATTTCATCAATAACCTTAGCAATCTCATCAACTGATTTATTTGTTTGACTTGCTAAGTTCTTAACCTCATTTGCAACAACCGCAAACCCCTTACCAGACTCACCTGCTCGCGCTGATTCAATTGTTGCATTTAAGGCCAATAAGTTTATTTGACTTGAAATATCAGCAATTAATCGAATCACCTCTCTTACTTTTTCAGACGATTGTTCAAGTTTTTTAGCATACATATCAGCAGATTGAACTTTTTGCACAGAATCACCAATTAAATCATTTGACTTATGTATTTGAGACGAGATCTCTCGGACAGAGGAGTGTAGTTCTTCTGCAGCAGCGGCTACAGAATCTACATGCTGTGTAATGCTTAGCGCACTTTGATTCGCTGTCATAATGGTGTTATTTGCGTTGCTGCTTAACTCATTCATTCCCTCTGCTGTTTTAGACAACTCTGTAGCAGCAGCGGCTACACCAGCAACTACGCCTTGCATTCTATGCTCAAAACTATCTGCTAGTTCCATCATTAGTTGTTTACGTTCATTTGCCGCGTTTTCTTCCAGAATCTTTTGTGCTGCTTGCAGTTCTTGATTTTTGATAATATTCGATTTGAAGGTTTCTGCTGATTGAGCGAGGTTTAAAAATTCGTCCTTACGATCCAATCCAGAAATATTAATTTCTGTAACGTTGTTTGCAAGATCAATCAAGTTTCCAGCAATTAAGCTTAATGGTTTTATAACCATGCCCCGCACTGCCCAGAAAAAGAATAATGCCATCAATATTGTAACAATCACAGTAAGGATTATGATTTCCTGACGCAGTTGGTAATAACTGGTATATGCTTCTTCATATTCTTCATCAAATAGTAATGCCCATTTAAGATTTTGATATTCAAATGGCACAAAGGTTGTTCTGGTCAATACATTGTTATAATTTAATCCTTCTGAATGCCCATGCTCTCCTGCTAATGCTTTTAAGACCGTTTCGGTATTAACGCTTTGATTTAAAATAGCAGTATCTTTACCATAATTTAGGGGACTGCGGTTTAATTTGTCGGCGCCAACGACATATACTTCCTCTAGAGGCTCAAAGTTTTTCCTGCTTAAGAAAATAGCATGCAATTTTTCAATTGGCATTTGAAAGGCAACCACACCGATTTTAACACCGTTTTTAAAGATAGGTGTTGAAACGAATGCTGCTGGAACGTTTGCACTTGGAGCATAAGGTGCAAAGTCTGAAAAGAACACATCTCCATCTTTCGCGGATGGATCGTTAGCTTTTGAAAACGCATTCCCTAAATCAGTATTTTTATACTCGCCAGAAATCAAATTTGTGGCATAGTCTAACTCTTTAAAGACGGTATATATTAAATTTCCTTTCAGATCGAATAGGAAAATATCGTAATATTGACCTTTTTCCAGGTAATGTCTAAACCAGGGATGAAATTCTTTGTGTATTTCAGAATATTTAGATCCATCATTCGCATTATCTAAAAGGAGCTTCTTACCAAGAGGATGAGGGTTTTTGGTAATGTAGACATCTTGAAGATATGCAGTGTTTAATTTTTCATTTGCCCAAGCAGATGAAAATTGTTCGAATGCCTCAAACATATCTCCATCTTTTGCCATAAATTTGATATCCCGTTCAATTTCTTCATAAAGTCTTTTTAAAGCGACTTCGCGTTCAGAAAGCACGGCCTCTGCACGTGCATCTATTTGCTCTGTAATGGTTTTTTTACTGGACACAAGGGAAACCCAACCAATACTGATTGCAGTTAACAAAGTTCCACAAACGACTAATAGTGGTAGTTTTAACTTTAGTTTCATGTTCTTACCTTAAAATTGACCGAATACTTTTTCTAATTTTTCTTTTAAAGTGCTGGCTGTGAAAGGTTTTGCGATATAATTTGTTACTCCAGCAGCCTTTGCTTCCGTAAGGTTTTCTATTTTTGTTTCTGCCGTTATCATAATAAAAGGAGTATCTTTATATCCGGCAAGACCTCTTGCGCCTTTTAAAAACTCAATGCCTGGTATTGGAGACATATTCCAATCTGAAAAGATCAAACCGTACTTTTTTTTATTCAACTTATCTAATGCTTCTCCACCATCTGCGGCCTCATCAATATCGGTAAATCCAATTTGATTAAGCAGGCTAATGACGATTGATCGCATAGTTTTATAGTCATCAACGACCAATATTGAGGTTTTCAATACATCAGACATTATTTAATCCTTTTTACAGAGCCCAGATTAACAGGAAAAAGTAAACAGATAGTAAATAGAAAAACTTTCTTTATTAACAGTTTATTATTCTTTTTATGATTAATTACGATTGAACCTAATTTATGACGGCATCATGGATGAGCTATTAATAGAATTTATAACGGAATCATCAGAAAATCTGGCAAAACTTGACACAGAGTTGGTTGAGCTGGAGCACAATCCTGAAAACCCTGAAATATTAAACAGTATTTTTCGAACGATGCATACTATAAAAGGCACCTGTGGATTTATTGGATTGCCCAGACTTGAAAAACTTGCTCATGCAAGTGAAAGTGTACTTGTGAAAATCAGAGATAAGGCACTCTTCATCAATGAAGATATTATAAGTATTATCTTACAAAGCATTGACGGCGTTAAGCATATTATTAATAAGCTATCAGAAACAGGCGGAGAACCCGACGGCAATGACCACGAAATTATTGATAGATTAAATGCAATTTTAGATGTCTCTTTAGCGGACAATAGCAAAAAAAACGAATCTGAAAAAGAACAGACGGCAGATCTTATTGATTTTGATGCGATAGAAGTACCAGAAACAAAGGCTGAGACTGAAGCTGCAACTCCGAAGATGGAAAGCACCCAACAAACAGAACAGCCCACCCCAGAAAATGATACAGCAAGTGGTGAAAAAGCTCCCTCTAATGATCAAAATCAAACTATTAGAGTGAATATTAATACCTTAGAAAATTTAATAAACACGGTCAGCGAGCTGGTTCTAACACGCAATCAATTAATGCAACTTGCTGGCAAGGAAGAAAATCCAGCGCTAAACATGCCCCTATATCGCCTTAATTATGTCACAAGTGAATTACAAGAACTTGTCATGAAAACCCGCATGCAGCCAATTGGAAATGCTTGGCTTAAACTTCCACGTATTGTTCGAGACTCAGCAAAAGAACTAAAGAAAAAGATTAAATTAGAACTTCATGGGGCTGAAACGGAACTTGATCGTCAAGTCATTGAACTAATTAAAGACCCCTTAACACATATGATTCGCAATGCAATGGATCATGGCCTTGAATTGCCCGATCAACGAATCGCACAAGGCAAGCCGGAAAAAGGAACAATTCGTATGAACGCATATCATGCTGGGGGGCACATCATTATTGAAATCTCTGATGATGGACGCGGTATAGATGCCGAAAAAATACGCAACAAAGCCATCGAAAAAGGTTTAATTTTTTCTGAAGAAGCAAATAAGCTAAACGACAACCAAATATATCAATTCATATTTAAATCTGGGTTTTCCACTGCAGAGAAAGTTACAAATATTTCTGGCAGAGGGGTTGGGATGGATGTGGTTAGAACCAATGTTGAAAAAATAGGTGGAACGATAGACATTAAGTCACAAAAAAATAAAGGATCTACTTTCAGCATAAAAATTCCTTTAACTTTATCTATTATTTCTGCGCTCATTGCAGAATCGTCAGAATACCGTTTTGCCATACCACAAATTAACATTTTAGAACTAGTACATATTTCTGAAAACTCAAACAATAAGATCGAATATATTAACACTCACCCGGTTCTACGCTTGCGAAATAAATTAATACCACTAGCATTTGCAAGTGATTTATTGGGATTAGAACGAACCGCCGCAGATGATCACAAACATTATATTATTGTCTTACAGGTTGGAAATTCTTATTTTGGAATTATTGTAGATAAAGTTTACAACACACAAGAAATTGTGGTAAAACCAGTTTCTTCTTTAATACGAAGTTTATCCATTTTTGCTGGAAATACCATTTTAGGGGATGGGGGAGTTATCAGCATCCTTGACCCCAACCATATGGCTAATGCCCTTTCTAATATTAATTTAGAAAACATTGAATCTACATCTCAAAACAATGACGACAACCTCTGCAAAGAAAAAAATATTGAATCATTTCTATTGTTTTTAGCACAGGATAAAACGCCAAAAGCAATACCACTATCAACCTTGACCCGATTAGAGCAAATCAACTTGCAAGATGTTGAATACGCTGACAATCATCCATGCATTCAATATCGCGACAGCTTAATGTCACTGATTTTTATGACATCCAGCACAAATGAAGATATTACGAAACCTGTGTTGGTATTTGCAAATCATACACATACTTTAGGATTAGTGGTGGATGAAATTTTAGATATTGTTGAAAATGATTGCATAGAATTAAATCTAGACTCCCACGATCCAACAAAATTAGGAACTATCATCTTAAAAGATCGCGCAACAGAAATCTTAAATACAGATCATTATCTACAATCTTCCTTCTCAGATTGGTATGCGCCCATGAATGAAAGCTCATACGAAAAAATGATTTTTGCGTATATTGGAGATCATTTTTATGGATCCAACTTTTTAGTACCATTCTTAAAAATTGACGGATTTCAAGTTGTCATGCTAACCAATCAAGCTGAGTTGCAAAAATTCTTAGTCTCCAATCACTGTGTGAATGGCTTGATTCTTGATTTAAACTCGCCAGTAACGCTGGATAATTTAACTCACATTAAGAAACAAGAAAATCTAGAGAATCTACCAAAACTGCTATTAAAAAACAGAGAAGACGAGATTATTGAAGACAGCCCGGCTGGAATATCTGTAGAAAAACTTAACAGAGCAGGAATTTTATCAGAATTGAATGAAATTCGAACAAAATATAGGAGCTTATCTTGATTGAAAACTCTTTTTCAACATCTCCCCAGCAAGAAAGTACTCTGCATAATAGTTATTTAACAGTTAAGATATGTGATCAGTTATTCGGGTTTCCTTCAAAGGAGTTGCGAGATATTTTTAAACCTGTGGAAATTACACCGATACCCTTAGCTTCAAATGCAATTTTGGGATCTATTAATTTACGAGGACGCATCGTTACGGTTATTGATCTAAGACTTAAGCTGTATCCAGGCATTGATATCAGCAATAGACCCTCTATGCATATAGCCGTGATGAATGGAACAGAGCTTTTAAGTTTTGTAGTGGACAGTGTCGGGGAAGTTATTAATATTAAAGAAAACCAGTTTGATCCTTTACCCTCTACCCTAGAAACAAGTTGGAAAAATATTGCAGATGGTGTTTTCCAGCTTAATTCCGAATTGTTAATCCAAATCAATATGCCCCATCTGTTGAATGTAATTTCCAAGGATGACTATCACTCAGGAGATCCCCACTAATGAAAAACCTACTTATTGTAGATGACTCTTCAACGCTTCGAAAAGCTATCTCGATGATACTAAAACCTTTTGGATTCGCTCAATTCGAAGCGGAAAATGGACAAGAGGCGTTAGAGTTTTGTAAATTGAGCATGCCAGAAGTTGTGATTGTTGATTGGAATATGCCCGTCATGACGGGAGTAGAGTTTGTTGAGCAGGTCCGTAAACTTGAAAATGGTGCATATCCAAAAATATTAATGTGTACCACAAATTCTGAAATTGAACATATTGAAGAAGCTATCATCAAAGGGGCAGACGAATACATTATCAAACCTTTTACACAAGAAACGATAGAAGGAAAGCTATTAATTGTTGGTGCTATAGATGAATGATATTAATCAAGCCCCTAAAGACAAGCATATTTTAATTGTTGATGACTCTGTCCTAATACAAAATTATACTGCTAGATTAGTAAGATCCATCGAAGGAATAAAATATATTAGTGTGGCGAGCAATGGGAAAGAGGCAGTAGAAAAGTTAACTGCTAATCCCGGGATTGATCTAATAGTTTTAGACATTGAAATGCCTATCATGAATGGAATAGAGGCTTTACCACATTTATTAGAGGCCAATCCAAAAGTAAAAATAATTATTTCTTCAACGCTATCGGTAAGGGGGGGGAGAAGTAACTATTAAAGCGCTTAGTTTGGGTGCGTGTGATTATATCACAAAACCAAGTCCTTCAACTTTTCACTTAAGTGTTGAAGAATTTGAGCGAGAGTTGACATCAAAAATAATTGGATTGCTTTCCTTAGAAAAGGATCCAATCGTTAAACCTGTTATTAAAGCTCCATCATTACCCTTAAAGAAGTCCCCAACTTCTCCAGAAGCACTGGTGATTGGTTGTTCAACGGGGGGGCCATCAGCCCTATTAAAAATTTTTGAAAATCTTCATTCAACCAAAATTCCCATTTTTATAGTACAACATATGCCGCCTATATTTACTGGGCTTTTAGCAGAAAACATTGAAAAAGCGAGCGGTATAAAAACCATTGAAGTCAGCAAGTCAGAACCCATTAATAACAATACTATTTATTTGGCTGCAGGTGGGCTTCATTTAGAAGTTTCTGCTGAAAAGTCAATACGTACACTAGAGGTCAATACCAATCCTCCTGAAAATTTTTGTCGACCCTCTGTGAATCCACTTTTTTCATCTGCTGTACGGGTATATAAAGATCGTTTATTAGGCTTTGTATTAACCGGAATTGGATCAGATGGCTTGAATGGAGCAAAGGATATAGTAGAACACGGGGGTGAGGTTATTGCCCAAGACCAATCATCTAGTATTGTATGGGGCATGCCAAAAGCCGTATCTGAAAGTGGATACGCAACCAAAGTGATGTCTTTAGATGAAATTATGCAATATATCCACCGGATTACAAAATGAATTTGCCAAATGTCGCATTATCCGATGAAAGTTTTGAATATTTAGCAAACTTTATTCAACAAAATTCTGGTATTACTCTGGAAAAGAGTCAATCATATTTGGTTGAAAATAGACTTATCCCGATTATGCATCAACTAGGCATTGAAACTCTTGAAGGTCTTGTATCTAAGCTTAAATTACAATCCGCCTTGGTAGGCAAATTAATCGTTGAGGCTTTAGCAACGCACGAATCCTCATTTTTTAGAGACAAGAAAGTCTTTGATTATTTTGCAGACACAATCTTACCAAAGTTATTAAGCAAATCCCCCACTCCCTCCGCACCAAAAATTTGGAGCGCGGCATGCTCTTCTGGCCAAGAACCTTATAGCATTGGAATCCTTCTGAAAGAGTTTGCAAATAGCTCTGCTGGATTAGCAAACTCGTTTAACAAAACGATTTATGCTACGGATTTTTCTGAAAAAATATTAGAAAAAGCGAAAGATGGTATATTCTCTCACTTTGAAGCTCAACGAGGCCTTCCCATAAAGCTGTTACTAAAGTATTTTCAAAAACAAGAAAACAACTGGTTAATTAATAATGAGATAAAAGATCTTATACGATTTGAAAATTATAATCTGATTAAACCACAAAAATTTATGCTAGAAACGTTTGATGTAATTTTTTGCAGAAACGTATTAATATACTTTAATAACCACGACAAACAAAAAGTGTTAGAGCATCTTGCCTCACAACTAAAGTCAGATGGATATCTACTTTTAGGGGCATGTGAGTTTGTATTACAATCAGACCTTTTGCGGATGAAACTGTCCGTGATTCCTGAACATCCAGGAATTTATAAAAAAATATAGACCTCTCTGTATTAAATAAAAACTATTATTTTATGTTTACACGAAAAAAATCTGGACATATCGAATGAAGTTTGGTAGTAAGTAATGCATCTTTTGGGTAATTAGCTCAGTCGGTAGAGCACCTGACTTTTAATCAGGGGGTCACAGGTTCGAATCCTGTATTACCCACCACTTTCTCTGTTTATTAATTTTATATTAAACCACGATATTAAAGTTACAATTTTAATTAACTTTTTAATCGCATTTCATCCTTTTACCATTTTTGCTGCTGAAAAACCTGAGACCGCCGATAAAGCAAAAGCTGTAAAAAGAGAAAAAGATCCAAAACCAAATGCTGTTGCGCCATGATTCCAATGGGAACTCAGATTATTTAGCCGATTTAGTACGATTATTATACCAAGCAGATAGATATAAAACCTTAGCTAAAATTCCCTACCCCAATGTAATTACCCCTTAGATCGGAAGTAATTTTCCACTGACGATCAGACATAGACCATGAGATACCCGATAAATTAAGTGGCTGTATACCTAGATTTTTCAATGGAAGGATAATCTCACTAGGTTTTAAAAATTGATGCCAGTTATGCGTCCCTTTTGGAGCCCATTTTAGTATATTTTCAGCCAAAAATATACCAGCCACATATGAAAACACAGTCCGATTTAATGTAGAAAAGAAAATTAAACCACCTCGCGCAAGATGCGCCCCAGCAGATTCAAGTAAATGCTGAGGATTATCAACATGTTCTAATACTTCTAAAATGGTGATAACATCATAAACCTCTTGAAGATCTTCAATACTTTGATGTTGATAATTGATATTCAATCCCTGTTCTATTGCATGCTGTTGTGCGACTTGAATAGCTTCTTCAGATTGGTCAATGCCGGTTACAGTATGCCCTAAGCGTGCGAATGGTTCACATACTAACCCTCCTCCACAACCAATATCTAATATCTTCAAATTATTTTTTGTTCTGAAATGAGTTTGTATGTGCCTTAGAATATAATCTATACGTACAGGATTTATTGCATGAAGCGCCTTAAAAGGTCCTGCTTCATCCCACCAAGTATTAGCTAATTTGGAAAACAGCCCAATTTCTTTGATTGTTTGTTGAGTTGCATTCATGTTAAAGTCCCTTCAACGTTATAATGTAATCATACTTAATCCATGTCGATTATTGTACAAAAATATGGTGGAACTTCTGTAGGTAGCGCAGAACGCATGCGTCACGTAGCTGATTTAGTCATATCAGAACGAAACAAAGGACATCAAGTAGTTGTTGTAGCAAGCGCAATGGCAGGGACAACAAACCAACTAGTAAAATCCGCCACCCAGTTCCCTAATGCCCTTGGAACACAAGCTTACGATTTTGTAGTCTCGACGGGTGAAAATATTAGCTGCGGCATGTTGGCCTTGGCTCTTGCAGAGAAAGGGATCAAGGCGGTCCCTTTAGCTGGATGGCAGCTACCTATTTTAACCAATGAATTAAGATCAAGAGCCCGAATTCTAGACATCCAAACAGCAAAAATTAAAGCACTTATTAACACGGATGTTGTACCAATTATTACAGGATTTCAAGGGTTAGGACCAGACCAATCGATTACCACCCTTGGCAGAGGTGGGTCTGATACATCGGCTGTTGCGATAGCTGCAGCATTAAAGGCAGAACGATGTGATATCTATACAGACATTGATGGAATTTATACAGCTGATCCCAGGCTTGTGACTGATGCGCGCTTTATTGAAATAATACCTTCTACAGTGGCATTTTTAATGGCTACATTAGGTACAAAAATTATTCACCCCAGAGCTGTTGAATCTGCAATACAATCTAACGTACAGTTACGTGTTTTATCCAGTTTTGGATCAGACAAATTTACAATACTAAACAATCACTCACACAAACTTGACATTAAAGGGATTGCACATTTACGTGATACTGTTCTAGTGCAAGTTTCTATTCTTAATATGAAAATGGGACAAGATATTATAGACACGCTGAACCACTTAGATATCCCCATAGATATGATAGCCTTATCAGAAAGCAATTTAGAATTCTGCATTGAGTCTTTGGATAAGGACCTTGTCTTGGCTACAATACCTAACCACACCCAGGCTGCAATAAGTCAAAACCATTCTAAAGTATCTATGGTAGGTACCAACATGAAAGCTTTGGCGGAACAGAGCATAAACGCACTTCAAAGCAACTCCATTTCTGTCAATCATAGTTATATAGATGATGTGAGAATATCTGTACTGGTACCAACAAATCAGATGGAAAATACGGTCAATACACTGCATAAGGTCTTTTTTAGCGCTTGACCTAAAGTTAGCCCTATAAAACAAGTCGTTTCCTTATTAAGTTTTTTTTAAAGAAACGGTGATATTTTTATAAATGGTTAGGTCACGGACTGAGTGTGGTCTGTGCGTAAAGCGGACTCTATCTAAGATTCACAACGTATATGCTGGATCTTAGAAGATTTAAGGCAATCTGTAAAGATTGAAATAATCATTTGTTAAGGATCTGTTAAGAACCTAAACGAAAAGGAGAAGCTTTATGTCGTGAGCGGCGGAGGGGTGGAACCACTA
>Ga0172373_10003085_pt1 | contig 24752 bp, 24 predicted proteins | sample Lak10m_2_FD_114546 | JGI IMG/M metagenome (GOLD analysis project Ga0172373, IMG submission 114546) | Freshwater microbial communities from Kabuno Bay, South-Kivu, Congo - kab_092012_10m | ecosystem: Environmental > Aquatic > Freshwater > Lake | place: Democratic Republic of the Congo...
GCGGCTCGGAAAATGCGACCAAACAACACTCTCCCCCAAAATGGATTCTACCAAAACCGCCGCAAATTGCACTGAAAAACGCGCAACAAAAAAAGGCGCCCCCCTTGCAAGGGGCGCCCCTTCAGAAACCCCCGGCAATCACACCGGCGTGAACATGAAGGCCGGCGGGCCATCCCCCTGGGTCGGCTTGAAGACCAGCTTCACCTTCTGGCCGATCTTCAAACTATCCAGATCGCAATCCACGATATTGGTGAAAACGCGCACCCCCTCATCCAATTCCACGTAAGCGACGCAATAGGGTTCCTTGGTGCGCATTACTGTGAAGGTATAGATGCTGCCCGTGCCCTTGGCTTCCACCAATTCCACATTGTTGGAAAGCGTAAAGGGCGAACAGCCGCGCGGATACCAGAAGAACTTGCCGGTATCATTGCATTTGCCGATCAGTAGCTTGCCGGCGCGGGCGCCATCAAAGAAGGGCTGATTGGTCGGGTCCGTCTTGATTTCCGGCAGGGCCCGGTTGAATGCCATGGTGGCCATATCGCTTACTCCCTTTCCAGAATGACGGTGGCGCTGCCATGGCGCGTGCCAAGCAAGCCGCCCGTGCCATGTGCCAAGGCCAATGTGCAGCCAGGCACCTGCACCTTGGGGTGCGCTTCATGCCGCAATTGCCGCACGGCTTCGATCACCTTGGTCATGCCGCCACGATTGGCCGGGTGATTGTTACACAGCCCGCCGCCATCCGTATTGAAGGGCAGTTTGCCAACGCCGGAAATCAGATTGCCGTCGGCAACGAACTTCCCGCCTTCACCCTTTTTGCAGAAGCCAAGGTCTTCCAACTGGATCAGCACCGTGATGGTGAAGCTGTCGTAGATGGAAGCGTATTGAATGTCCGCGGGCGTCACGCCCGCTTCTTCAAAAGCGCGCGGCCCGGACCAGACAGCGCCGGAATAGGTCAAATCCGTATAGCCGGCATTCTGGTTCTTGGTGGCTTCACCATGGCCCTTCACCTTCACCAAAGGCCGCTTCAGCGATTTGGCGATCTCAGGCCGCGTCACAATCAAGGCGCCACCACCATCGGAGATCACGCAGCAATCCAGCCGGTGCAGCGGGTCTGATACCATGGGCGAATTCACCACATCTTCCACCGTCACCACCTTAGGCAACATGGCATGCGGGTTGTGCTGCGCATGATGCGAAGCCGCCACCTTGATCCAGGCGAGCTGTTCGGATGTTGTGCCGTATTCATGCATGTGGCGCATGGCGCACATGGCATAGGCATTGGCGACCGTGCGGCCATAGACAATCTCAAACGGATCATCCGGCACATTCACGCCCCAGGAACGTGGCGCGGTGCCGGTTGCCATGGCCTCTGCCCGCGGGCGCCCGGCCAGCGTGATCAGCGCGATATTGCACTTGCCGAGCGCGATCGCTTCCACCGCATGGCCGACATGCATCACGTAGGAACAGCCGCCCATATCGGTAGAATCGAGGTGCTTGAGCTTCGTCAGCCCCAGATAATCCGCCATATTGAGCGGGCCGAGCCCCGGCGCGGCGCCGGTGCAGAAAAACCCGTCAACATCATCCTTGGAAAGCCCGGCATCCTGCAGCGCGCCATAGGCGACTTCGGCGTGCAGCTGGGCCACGGATGTATTATCGGCCTTGCGGGTTGGGTGCTCGAAAGCCCCAACAATATAGCCCTTGCCATTGGTACTCATGGGTGGCGTTTATCCTCCTCGATATTGGTAGCGCGATGGAAGCAGCGCCGGGGCGGCTTGTCACCCCCCCTGGCGCGCGGAAAACTCAAGTTCAGCGCGGCGCGCCCATCACCGGCACGGCAATGCCAAGCGCATCGCGCGGCAGGCGTGCGCCGGCACGGCGGAGTTCTGCCTCGGCAGCGCGGATTTGGCGCGCGGTTTCTTCCTGCGTCAGATGAGAGGCGCGTTCCTTCAGCAGCGCATGACCCTTCGCGATATCAGCCAGCACCGTCTGGTAATTGCGGATCGCGGCGGCGCGATTGGTGGCAGCGGCTTCATGCAGCGCCGCAAGGTCGCGCAGGATTTGCCGGCTTGGTTCATCACGCGCTTCGCGGAGCAGGCGCTGATAGCGGGCGCGCGCTCGCTCGGCGGTGGCGGTCTCTGTCGGTTGAAGCGTGGCGATAGCTTCCTGCATGGCCGCAATCAGCGCTTGCACGGGCGCATCGGCTTCGCGAATGGTGGCGCGGAGTTGCGGCGCCCGCGCCAGGGAACGGCCTCGGTCCCGCAACAGCGCCCCAAGCTCCGTAATCGCCTCAGCGCCTTTCGGGCTGATCGGGGCTACGCGTGGCGGGTAAGCCGCGAGCGGGTCTTCGCGGATCATCAAAAGCCCATCGGCGGCCAAGGTATCGAGTGCCTGCAAATAACTCGCCAAAGACTGCTGCATGGCGTTGATCGCGTCAGCAGCGGGCGAGACAGCGGGCGCCGCCCCTGGGCGCGTCACCAATTCGGGATAGATGGCGGCATTGCCCGCCACATTCGCCCAATCGCGCACCGGCGTGTAATCCGGCGGGCCGCAACCGATCAACGCGGCCAAGGGCAACGCAAGAATGCCGTGCCGCAGCTTCATGCCACCACCCATGCCCCCGCTTCCTGGCGCACCGCGCCTTCCGCTGCCAGCTTGATCAAATGCGCGGTCAAGCTGCGTGCTGCCGCCGGGATCAGCCTGGCGTCAAGCGCGGCGCCATAGACGGGCGGCACCAATTCTTCTGCCCGCGCCCGCCCGGCACGGCGGAGTTCTTCCAGGATACGCGCCTCCCTCTCCCGCCGATGCGCGGCGAGGGCAGCGACGAAGGGCAGCGGATCAGGCAAGGGCGGGCCGTGGCCTGGCAGGTAAAGCGCGTCATCGCCGCGCGCCTGAAGCCTGGCGAGCGAGGCCATATAGGCCGCCATATCGCCATCTGGCGGGCTGACCACGCTGGTGGACCAGGACATGACATGATCCGCGCTGAACAGCGTGCGGTTCGTACTGGCGTTTTCCAGCGCAAAGCAAAGATGATTGGCGCAATGGCCAGGCGTGTGCAGCGCCGTCACGCGCCAATCGGTACCAGCCACAGTGGCGCCATCCGCCAGTGTCACATCCGGGCGGAAATCATGATCGCCGCCTTCGCCGCCCTGTTCCGGTGGCGTCATATGCGGGCCGAAAGCATAGCTCGGTGCGCCGGTTGCGGCCTTCAGTGCTGCCACGCCGGGCGAATGATCCCGATGCGTATGCGAGACCAGGATATGCGTGATGCGCTCACCCTTGGTCGCTGCCAGCAAGGCATCCAGATGCGCCGCATCCACCGGGCCGGGGTCCAGGATGGCGACGGAATTCCTCTGGCCGATGATCCAGCTATTCGTACCCCGAAAGGTGAAAGCGCCCGGATTATTGCACAGCACCCGCCGCACGCCCGGCGCCGTCTGTTCCACCGCGCCCGGGGCCAGGCTGTCATTTTTCAGGAAGGGAATGCTCATCTTTGGCGCCTCATGCTTACGCTAGGGTGCGGCGAGGCTCGCCGCTCCGCAAGCCCTACCTATTGCCCTTGGCGCTTCATCCGCCCGCGCACCAGTTCGCGGTGCAGGATGTAAAGCCCAGAAAGCACAATCAGCACCGCGCCAAGGATGGTCGCGATGGTCGGCATATCGCCCCAGATCAGCCAGCCAAGCCCAACCGACCAAAGGATGGAGGTATAGGAATAAGGCCCAAGCGAAGACACCTGGGCTGACGCATAGGCTTCTGTCAGCATCACCTGCGCCACGCCGCCGACCAGCCCCACCAGGATCAGGATCAGCAATTCCCAAGCATTGGGCGTGGTCCAGAAAAACGGCAGCGCCACGGCGGTAAAGGCTGTCATCAATAGGGACTGCCATAACACGATGGTGGTGGAGCTTTCGGTCGCCGAGAGGTTGCGTACCAAAAGCGTGGTGAGTGCGGACCAAACGCCTTGGGAAACCGCGACCGCCATGCCGATCATCACTGCTTTTTCGGGCCAACCGCCGCCCTGAAAAGCGCCCTGACCAAGCGCAATCACCATAATACCGACAAAGCCCAAAATCACCGCAGACCAGCGATGAATGCCGACCTTTTCCCCCAGCAATGGGATGGACAGCAGGGTGACGAAAAGCGGCGTGGTGTAGGTCAGCGCGGTTTGTTCCGCCAAGGGCAGCACGGTCAGCGCAAAGAAGGAACAGCCCTGCGCCATGGTGCCGGTAAAGGCGCGCAGCAAATGGGAGGGGAAACGCCGCGTGCGCAAAATGCCCCATTGCCGGCCGCGCGCGACAATCACGAAAATCACCGGCAGCGCAAAGGCGGATCGGAAGAACATGATTTCGATAAAGGAAATGCTCTCCGCAATCTCCTTCACCATGGCGGACATGATGGTGAAAAGTGCGGTCGCGCCCAACATGAGCAGCGCGCCGCGGCGGATATCGTGGCGGAGCGCCATCAGGTGTCTTCTTTCATGCGTGCCCGTTCAGCAGCACGTCGCACCTGTTCGCGATGCACATTGTAAAGCCCGGCGGCCACCACCAGCGATGCGCCGACGATTGTGGTCCAGCCCGGCACTTCGGCCCAGATCAGAAAGCCGATCACGCCGCCAATCAGCAAGGGCGAATATTCAAAAGGTGCGAGCACAGAAACCGGCGCCAGCGCAAAGGCGCGCGCGAACAGCAAATGCGCCATACCGTTGAAGACGCCGAATAGCACCAGCAGCAGCATGATATCGGTGGATGGCAGCAAGGATGGCGGCGGGAAGGCCGGCAGGAACAGCAAGCCCATCGGGATATGCGCCATCATCAGCCAAAAGGCGATGGCAGCCGGGCCGTCACTGACCGAGAGCATCCGCGTCCAGATGCGCGTCACCGCCATCAGCACCACCGCGCCCAACAGCGCCGCCGCTTCAATGCGCCATAAATCGCCCGAGGGCTGCAACATGATCAGCACGCCACCAAAGCCGATCATGGTAGAGGTCCAGCGCCGCCACCCCACCTTCTCCCCAAGCAAGGGGATGGCAAACAGCGTCATGAGCAAAGGTGTCGCGCAGGCCACCGCATAGGAATCAACCAAAGGCATGCCCTGCGCCCAGGCCCAATACCAGGTGGCGGAGACACAGCAATGCAACAACCCGCGCCAGGCGAGCAGCCGGCGGTTATTCGGAAACAACCCCCGCCCGCGTGTCAGGATCACCACCGTGATGCCACCCACCACGCCGCGCCAGATCATGGCCATGGCCGCGCCCACTTCCGGCAGCGCCCATTTCACCGCGGCATCGGCGCCGGTGATGACGATATAGGCCAACAGGATAATGCCGATGCCGCGCAAGGTCTCGGCCCCGGTCGGCACGCTGAGCGCGGTTTTGGCGGGCTCAGCCATGGCGCGGGCGGCTTGCGGCGGCTTGGTGTGGCGTGGCCCCGGCAAGGGCACCCGCGCAGCGCAGCGCGGGCATAGGTGATGGCGATTGCATAATTATTGGGCGTAGTCTCGGCTGATAAGCGGCCTCATGCAAGCCAAATAAGGCGGGCTTAGGCCCGCTGCGCCTTGTTCCTGCCGTGGCGCAATGCGAAACACACCCCCGTGGAAGCCGCCGAATATGACCTGATGGATGCGGTGGAGCAGCGCATGTGGTGGTACCGCGCGCTGCACCTGCGCGCCCTGCAAGCCTTGCAACGCCGCCCTGGTGTGCCTGGGGCGTTGCTCGATGCTGGCTGCGGCACGGGCGGGCTGCTCCAGCGCTTGGCTGGCACGCTTGGCCGTGGCTTGGTCGGGCTTGATTACAACCCGGAAGCCGCGCGGCGTGCGGGGGCCAAATCTGGCGCGCTCACCGCCGGGGGGGATGCCAATCGCCTGCCCTTTGCCAATGCCAGTTTCGGTGCGCTGGTTAGCCTTGATGTGCTGTGCCACCGCGCCGTGGAACCGGGGCGCGCTTTGGCCGAGTTTCACCGCGTGCTGAAGCCAGGTGGCGCCTTGGTCTTGAACCTGCCGGCCTTTGAATGGTTGCATTCGGCCCATGATATCCGCGTGCATAATGCGCGCCGCTTCACGGCGGATCAGGCGCGGGCGCTACTGGTGGCAGCCGGTTTTACCGCCATTGAAACCCGCTATTGGAATGCGCTGCTGCTGCCGCTCATGATCCTGCAACGCAAGATCCTGAAATCTGACGCGGCGGATAAAAGCGATGTCGCCCCCTTCCCGCCATGGTTGGATGCCATGCTTTACGCTGTCACGGCGCTGGAAGCTTTCCTCGGCCGAATTGGCCTCCGCTACCCGGCGGGCGGTTCGGTCCTGATTGTGGCGACGCGGCCCTGAGAATGGAGAAGGTTGCATGTCCCTGATATCGGCCGGCAAGGAATATCCTGTTGGTCTTTCGATTGTGGTGCCGGTCTATCGCGGTGCGGCCACGGTGGGCGCGCTGGTGGAAGCGCTATCGGCCCTCACGCCCGAAGGCGGGATCGAGATTGTGCTGGTGAATGATGGCAGCCCGGATAATTCCGGCGATGTCTGCCGCGCCTTGCAGCAAAGCGCCTCCGTGCCGCTGACTTACATTGAACATGCGCGCAATTTTGGTGAGCATAACGCGGTGATGACGGGGCTGCGCCATGCGCGCGGCGCTTACGTGATCACCATGGATGATGATTTGCAGAACCCGCCGGAGGAAGTGATCCGGCTTTATGATCACGCACGGCTTGGCAATTTCGATGTGGTCTATACGCGTTACGCCGTGAAGGAACATGAAGGCTGGCGCAATCTGGGCAGCGCCTTCGCCAATTGGGTCGCGGATCAACTGATGGACAAGCCGAAGGGGCTATATTTGTCCTCCTTCCGATGCATGTCGGCCTTGGCGGTTTCCGAGGTTGTGAAGTATCGCGGTCCCTATCCTTACATTGATGGGCTGCTGATGCAGGTGACGCAGCGGCTTGATTCGATCGAGGTAAAGCACTGCGCGCGCGCCGAGGGGCGTTCCAACTACACCATGCGGCGCCTCATTCGGCTTTGGATGAATCTGGCGACGAATTTCTCCGTGCTGCCCTTGCGGATGGCGATCATCGCTGGCGCAGGCATGGGTGTGCTCGGGCTGCTGGCGGCGCTTTATGTGATTATTGAAGGGCTTATGGGGCATACGCCTTCCGGTTGGGCGTCATTGATGACGGTCACGCTGCTGATTGCGGGCGTGCAATTCCTGATCCTTGGCGTGCTCGGCGAATATGTCGGGCGGTCCTTCATGTCGGCCAATGGCAAGCCGCAAGGCGTGGTGCGTGAGGTTCTGCCGGCACGCGATGAAGGGCGCGCGCAATGATGATCTATTGGCTGGCTTTGGCGGCGGCGATTTCGACATCGCTGATCGGCCAGATCCTGTTGAAATCCGGCGCGGCCAATTCGGTGACGGCTGAGGGTGGGTTTTTCGATCAATTATTCCGCCTGCCGACCATGGTGGGGCTGGTTTGTTACGGCGGTGCTGCGCTGCTTTACATCATCGCGCTCCGCCGCATTCCCATGAGTGTCGCGCTGCCTTGCACGGCTGCGTCCTATATCGTGATCGCCATTATCGGCTGGGCGATTTTTGGTGAGAGCCTGGGCGTGCAGAAAATCGCCGCCATTGCGCTGATCGCAGCCGGTGTCGCGCTGCTGGCGACCACGACGTGAAGGCCGCACTTGGCCTTTTGTTGTTGCTGGGGGCTTGCGCTGCCGCACCGGAAGCCTGCCCGGTGGGCGCGGCGCCAGCGACGATTGCCGAAGCCTATTTCGGGCGGAATGTGAAGGGCCGCGCACCCGTGACCGATGCGGAATGGGCGCGCTTCATGACGGACACCGTGACCCCGGCCTTCCCCGATGGTCTGACCGTGCTGGATGGTGTGGGGCAATGGCGCAATGCCGCTCAGCGCATCAGCCGCGAAGACAGCAAGGTGTTGCTGCTGGTGCTGCCCGGTCAGGATCAGGCAGCGGCTGCCGCGCGGCTTGCCCCAGTGACCGCCGCCTGGAAAGCGCGCTTTGCGCAGGAATCGGTGCTGACGGTATTTCGCGCGGGCTGTGCGGGGTTTTGATTTATGCAGAGCCTGTTCTGATATGGTCACGCATCATACCGTCGCGCCGTATGAGGTGTGACGCCTAATGGTCGAATTTCCGTGCTTAATCTTGCATAGTCCTCGCCCCCCTTCCCCCCTCTCATCTCTCGGTGCAGTCTTCCAGAGAGGAGGAACGGCCCCGATATGCAAGACAATACCCGCCTGACCGACAAGGTCGCCATCGTCACCGGCGCTGGCTCTCGTAACCCTGGCGCGGGTGCGACCAATATCGGCAATGGACGCGCCATTGCGGTGCTGATGGCCGCCCGTGGTGCCAAGGTTCTGCTTTTGGATGTGGATCGCGCTGCCTTGGAAGAAACCGCGCGTCTGATCGCCGCAGAAGGTGGCGTTTGTGCGCTTGCCGAAGCGGATGTTTCCAAGGCTGATGATTGCGCGGCGGCGGTGGCGGAAGCCGTCAGGCTTTGGGGGCGCGTGGATATCCTCGTGAATAATGTCGGCATCAGCGGCCCGGCTGGTAATGCGGAGGGCGTTGATCCCGAAGCCTGGGATTACGCCATGCAGGTGAATGTTAAATCCGTGATGCTCATGGCGAAATATGCCGTGCCGGAAATGCGGAAATCGGGCGGCGGGGCGATTGTGAATCTGTCTTCGGTTGCCGGGCTGCGTGCGGGGCATCCTGGCTTGCTCTATGCCACCACCAAGGGTGCGATTGTGCAAATGACGCGAGCCATGGCCGGGCATCACGGGGCGGATAATATCCGCGTCAATGCGGTGGCACCTGGCTATGTCTATACGCCCATGGTGGCATCGCGCGGCATGACGGAAGAACTACGCCAGCAGCGCGCGCAATCGGGTATGTTGAAGTTTGAAGGCAGCGCCTGGGATGTTGCGGAGGCCGCCTGTTTTCTGGCCTCGCCAGCCGCGCGCTGGATCACGGGTCAGACGCTGCCGGTGGATGCCGGGCGGTCGGCGGGCAATGCGGCAGGGGCTTCGCCAAAGCCGGCGGGGGCGCTGCGTTAGGGAGCCGGAATAACCAGCGCCGGCACGGCAAGCCCACCAGCGCGGCCCAGGATTCCCTTGCTCTGCACGCCAATGATCGCAAAGCGACCATCGGTGCCACGCAGCAGCAAGGGGCCACCTGAAGAACCCGTTGTGCCGGCACAATTATGCGCGAGCATCACGCCTTCCCCTTCAATCCGGCGCAGCCCCAGATAGCGACAGGCTGGGTCAACCAGCAGCGCACCGGGCGCATCACGCTGATAGCCGGGCAGGGCGAGGATGCTGCGCTCCGGCGGCGTTTCGCGCAGCAGGGGCAAGACGCGCCCTGCGCCAATCGGCGCATTCAGCGACACCAGCGCCCAATCGGATGCCCAGGGTGCTTCGCGGGCAGGATCAAAGCCAGCGCCGACACGCAGCGCCACACCGCGTGCCTCTGCACCGCCAATAGAAACACGAATCCGCGCCGCGGGCAGCAAACCGGTTCCGGCTTCATCCTTCAGGCAATGCGCTGCGGTCAGCACGACCGCAGGCGCCACCATCGCGCCTGTGCAAAGCCCCGCAGCTTCGGCTTCAATCAGCGCCACCGCATGCCAGGGCGGATGCGCTGCCGGCACCGGCAGGCGCGGATCGGGCCCCGCATTCATCCCCGCGACCTGCGCAAAACCTGGACTGGCCAAGCCCAGCAGCAGCGCGATGATCAAGCGCATGCAGCGAGCATGCGTTCCACAAAGGCCGGCACGATCTGCGTGGCGGGGCCGTGCTGCGCCTCATGAAACAGAGCCGTGCCTTCGGTTTCTTCCAGATTCAATTCCACGCAGCGCGCCTGCCGCCGCACCGCCTGCACGAAGCCGGCAGCGGGATAGACCTGGCCAGAAGTGCCGATGGCAATAAAGACACCGCAAGCATCCAAGGCGGCTTCGATCCTTTCCATCTCCAGCGGGACTTCGCCGAACCAGACCACATGCGGCCGCAGCCGCCCTGCTGCGCCACAAGCGGGGCAAGCGGCATGCGCGGTGATGTCATCCTGCCAAACACTGACAGCGCCACAAGCCAGGCAGCGCGCCTTTTGCAATTCCCCATGCATGGCAATCACATTGCGCGATCCGGCGCGCGCATGCAGGCCATCTATGTTTTGCGTCACCAGCGTGACGGGTGCTGGCCACTTTGCCTCCAGCCGCGCCAGCGCATGATGGGCGGCATTGGGTTGGATGGCAGGGTCGCGTAGCTGCGCGCGCCGCGCATTGTAAAAACCCTGCACCAGATCAGGGTTGCGCGCGAAGGCTTGCGGCGTTGCCACATCCTCGATCCGGTGGCGTGCCCAAATGCCATCGGCATCACGAAACGTGGCCAGGCCGGATTCGCGGGAAATCCCCGCGCCGGTCAGGATCACAATGGGTGGCGCCATCAGCTTGTGGGCGGTGCCGGCGGCGTGCAGCTGCGTGGCGGGCGCGGAAAGGTCTGGTCCGGCCGCGGCGGCGCCGGGCCTTCGCTTTGCTGAGGCGCCGAGATCACCGGCGCTTCAAGGCAGGGACCAAATGCAAGCAGGGCGAGCATGATCAGCATGGCAGCCTCCTCCCGCAAATTCAGCACAAAGGCCGGCCCCTCCGCAATGCGGGGCTTGCGGCGCGGCGCAGCCTCAGGGAGTGTATCGCCAGAAGCAGCGGGGAAACAGCGCGTGGCCGGAACGCATCAGGGCAGTATTGAGACGCGCTATTCCTGGGTTGTCGCCATCACGGCGGTGACCATGCTGTCGCTGGCTGCCGGTGGCCCGATCACGGTGGTGGTGGGGCTTGTGCAAATTGCCGAGGATTTCGGCAGCGGGCGTTCCCTGCCATCGCTTGCCAATTCGCTCGCCTATTTCGGCACCGCCATTGGCGGCATGGTCTGCGGCGTGATGGTGGCGCGCTTCGGCCAAAGGCTGGTCGCGATGTTCGGCGGCATCGCGGTCGCACTTGGCCTGATGCTGGCGTCCTTTGGCGAGAGTTGGGCGCTGCTGGTCGGGCTTGGGCTTGGTGTTGGCCTTTTTGGCAATGGCGCCTTGTTTCCGCCGATGTTGGCTTACGTCTCGCTCTGGTTCGATCGGCGCCGAGGCACGGCTTTGGCGCTGGTCGCTTCCGGGCAATATGTCGCGGGCTTTCTGTGGCCGCCGATTTTTGAGCGGGCCATCGCCACCTTCGGCTGGCAGCGCACCATGTTCGGCTATGGGATATTGGTCGCCGCAATCGCGGTGCCCTTGGCAGCTTTGGTCCTGCGCCCGCCGCCGGCGCAAGCCACCACCGGCAACTTTGCCGAGAACATGCAACCCGGCGCGCGTGTACTTGGCATGAATGGCAATCTGGCTTTCCTCCTTTTGGCTTTCTGTTCCTTCCTCTGTTGCATTCCCATGGCCATGCCGGCGGCGCATCTTGTCGCGTTTTGTGGTGATCTTGGCATTTCCGCATCCCGCGGCGCGCTCATGCTTTCCGTGCTGACCTTCGCTGCCTTCATGGCACGGCAATTCTGGGGCTGGCTTTCGGACAAGATCGGCGGGTTATGGACGGTTGTCTTCGGATCGCTCGCGCAAATCCTGGGCATGCTGGGCTTTCTGGCGACACAGGATGAGGCCGGCTTGTTCTTTGTGGCCACCGCTTATGGGCTTGGCTTCAGTGGCATCATCCCGGCTTATGTGCTGACGCTCCGCGCGCTGTTTCCAGCATCGGAAGCACATTGGCGGGTGCCGACGCTGCTATTCCTGAGCCTTTCCGGCATGGCGGCCGGCGCCTGGCTTGCTGGCTATATCTATGACTGGCTTGGCTTCTATGCCGCCGCCTGGTGGGCCGGCATTGGCTTCAACCTGGTGCAATTCGCGCTGATTGTCTTCCTGCTGCTGCGCTCAAGGCGCGGGTTGGCAGCAGCCTGATCACGCTTGGTTTACGCGCCGAGCCTGCGCGTCTAGCATTCCCATAGCTTCGATATCCAACAGGAGGATTCCATGCTGAAACGCAAACACCTACTCGCCGCTGCAGCGGCTTTTGGCTTGGCTTTGCCGGGCATCGCCGCGGCCCAGGCGCCACAATTTTTCCGCATCGGCACGGGGAGTGCCGGCGGTACCTACTACCCGGTCGGTGGCATCATCGCGAACGCCATTTCCTGCCCACCTGGCGCGCCTTGTGGTCAGGCAGGCGGCACGGCGGGCGTGCCCGGCATGGTTGCGGTGGCACAGGCTACGCAAGGTTCGGTGCAGAATGTCGCCATGGTGCAGGCCGGCAATGCCGAAGCGGGCTTTACGCAATCCGATGTCTCTCACTGGGCGTTTACCGCCACCGGTCTGTTTGAAGGCCGGCCTAAGACGGATCGCATCCGCTTTGTCGGGCATTTGTTCCCGGAACATATCCACGCCGCTGTGCGCCGCGACAGCCCCATCCGCAATTTTGAGGATTTGCGCGGCAAGCGCATCGCGATTGGTCTGCAAGCCTCTGGCGCGCGCATCGGGTCTGAACTGATCCTTTCTGCCTTTGGTCTGAATGCGGGGCGTGAATTCACCGCGGAATACCTGAACCAGGCTCAGGGCACAGAGCGCATGCAGGATCGCGGACTTGATGCCACCATCACCGTGGTGGGCTATCCGGCAGCGGCCTTCACGGAATTTTGCAGCCGCACCGGCTGCCGCTTCCTGCCCATTCCACCTGCTCAGGCAGCGCGCGTGAGTGAACGCGCGCCCTTCTATGGCCAGGGCATTATTCCGCGCAGCGCCTATGAAGGGCTGGAAGCGGATGTGCCAACGTTGACCGTGGGTGCTGTGCTCGTCGTGCGCGACAGCCTACCGGAAGAGTTGGTCTACAACGTCACACGCTCTCTCTGGTCTGACGTGACGCGCGGCCTGCTTGACCGTGGCCATGCCAAGGGTAAGGAAATTGTGAAGGAAAACGCGCTGCAAGGCCGTGGCGTTGTGCCCTTCCATCCGGGGGCCGAGCGTTTCTATCGGGAAGCCGGCATTTTGCGCTGAATAAAGGGTAATTGGCCGTGACCGTGAAGAATGATGGCGGCGCGGCCGCCCAGGCCAAGCTCGACCTCGACGCCGCGGCCGAGCTTGAAAAAAAATATGACAGTGAAATGCAGTTCCGGAACCTGTCGGGCTTTGCCGCCCGGCTGGTGCCGGCGCTGCTCGTGGCACTTTCGATCTTTCACTACTATACGGCGGGTTTCGGCATTCTGACCGAACATTGGCACAAGGCCATTCATGTCGCTGCCGTGCTTGGCCTGATTTTCCTGATGTTCCCGACCAGGCGTAATTTTGGCCCCATGATTGGCGGTATTCCGCTGTATGATTGGGCATTCGCGCTATTGGTTGCTGCGGCCTGTCTTTATTTGCCAATCATTTTTGATGAGCTCACCTTCCGTATTGGGATGCCCAATACCGCCGATATGGTGATGGGTACCATCCTGGTCGTGCTGCTGCTTGAAGCGACCCGCCGCGCCATGGGCTGGGTGCTGCCGGCCATTGTGATTGTTTTTATTCTTTACGGGCTTTACGGCAATCATCTGACCGGCGTGCTGGCGCATCCGGGTGCCAGTTGGGGAGGTTTCATCAGCCATGTCTATCTGACGCAGGAAGGCATTTTCGGCATTCCCGTAAAGGTGGTGGCGACCTTTGTTTTTCACTTTGTGCTGTTTGGCGTGCTCGCCACGCGCATGGGGTTGGGGCAATTCTTCATTGATCTGGCGGCAATTGTAGCGGGGCGCTATCCGGGCGGACCGGCCAAGGTGGCGGTGGTTTCTTCCGCCATGTTCGGCACCATCAGCGGTTCTTCGATTGCAAATACCGTCACCACGGGATCGCTCACCATCCCGGCCATGAAGCGCATTGGCTATAAGCCGCATTTCGCCGGTGCGGTGGAAGCGGCGGCGAGTGCGGGCGGGCAGATCACGCCACCCATCATGGGGGCGGCAGCCTTTGTGATGATTGAATTTCTCAATATTCCGCTGACAACCCTGTTGATTGCGGCGGCGATTCCGGCCTTCATGCATTTCTGGGGCGTCTTTGTGCAGGTGCATTTTGAGGCCAAGCGGCTTGGTCTGCGCGGCATGCCGGAAGCGGAAATTCCAAAGCTGTGGCCAACCATCAAGAATGGATGGCCGACTGTTATTCCCCTCGTGCTGTTGGTCGGCGTCATTGTGGAAGGTTTCACGCCCTATCTCGCGGCCTTTACCGGCATCACAGCCTGCATCGTGGTTGGTTTCCTCAATCCACGAAATCGGCTGACGCTGCGCGATTTATGGGATGCGTTTGATATCGGCTCACGCTACGCCTTGGCCGTTGGTGCTGCCGCGGCAGCGGTTGGGATTGTGGTGGGTGTCGTTACGCTGACCGGTGCCGGCTTTCGCATTTCCTTCATGGTGACGCAGGCAGCGGCGCAAACGGCGGAATTCTTCCGACCCATCGTTGAAATACTGCCCACCAGCATGGCCTCCATGAAGGGGCTGACGCTATTCCTGACCCTGGTGTTTGTGGCGCTTGTCTGCATCGCGATGGGCTGCGGCATTCCAACAACAGCGCTTTATATCGTGCTGGCGGCAATTGCAGCACCGGCGGTGCAACAGCTTGGCGTGCCACCGCTGGCCGCGCATCTTTTCATTCTCTACTACGGAATTCTCGCTGACCTTACGCCGCCTGTTTGTGTTGCGGCCTATGCTGCCGCGGGTATTGCCGGTTCAAACCCATTTCGCACGGGTATCACCGCTTTTCGGCTTGGGCTTGCCAAGGCAACCGTGCCTTTTGTTTTTGCCTATTCACCGGCCATGCTGATCATGGTGGATGGCTTCACCTGGGGCGACTTCCTGTTCACCACCATCAGCTGCGCGATTGGCGTTCTGGTCTTGGGCATTGGCATGACGGGTTTTGCCTTTACCCATATGGGGCTTGGCACCCAGGCCATCTTGGTCATCTCGGCACTTCTCATGATTTCACCGAATATCCCAATGACCTTGACCGGGGCTGTGCTGGCGTTGCCGGTATTCCTTCTGAATTGGCGGAAATCACAGCGCAACGCCCGAAGCTGAGACCCGCTATCCCTCTTCCAATACCGCGCGCAGCTTGTGCAGCAACGCTTCCCGTGCGGCATCATCGCGCGCCTTTTCCGTGGCACTTTCAATCGCGAGCATCAGCGCTGCGCGCTGATTATGCCAATCGGGGCGCATGCTCCGCGCCGGATCGGCACGGCGCCCCTTGGTATCCTGGCGCCTGGGCCGCGCGCCCGGCGGAAGTGTCCATCGCTCATCCAGAACGGGCATGATCACCTGATCTGCCGCGGCAATGCCGCCTTCGGTCAAGCGTTGCGCAAGCGCTTCCATCGCCGGCGCTTCGCCATGCATCAGAAACACGCCGCCTGAAACACGCCCGCGCGCAGTCAGCCAGCGCACCAATTCCGCCGCATCCGCATGGCCGGAGAAATCACGGATTTCGGTAATCTGCGCCTCCACCCGGATGGTCTCACCTTGAATGCGGACTTCGCGTTTGCCTTCCTGCAACAGGCGCCCCAGCGTGCCTTCCGCCTGATAGCCGGTCAGCATCACTGTCGCGGTGGGGCTCCAAAGCCAGCGCTTCAAATGATGGCGAATGCGCCCTGCATCGCACATGCCCGAACCAGCGATGATGATGTGAAACCCTTGGGCTTCCGCAATCCGCCGGCTCGCTTCGCCACTTTCGGTCGGGCGGATCCATGGCGAACGCAAGGCCTGGGCAATGGAAGAACCGTTTTCGAGCGCCGACGCATGTTCCAGAAATACCTCTGTTGCGCGAATCGCAAGCGGGCTGTCCATAAAAATCGGCACTTGAGGAATGGTGCCGGCCTGCATCAGCGTCACCAAATCCCAGCAAATCTCCTGCGTGCGTTCCACCGCAAAGGCCGGGATCAGCAGCACGCCATCAGGCTTGGACGCCGCCTGCACAATGGCCGCAAGCTTCGCGCGCCGCGCGGCATGATCAACGCAGGGCCGATCCTCATCGCCATAGGTGCTTTCCAGGAACACGTGATCCAAAGCGCCTGGCGCTTCTGCTTCATGGTGAAACACCGAACATTCCGGGCCCAGATCGCCGGAGACCAACAGGCGCACCGGTGCATCCTTGCCGTCGCTGATTTCAATTTCGATGGAAGCCGAACCGAGCATATGTCCCGCATTCCACCAGCGCGCACGCACGCCCGGCAGGGGTTCCAGCCAGCGCCCAAACGGGATGGCGCGAAAGGCCGGGATCACCGCCGATGCATCCACAACCGTGTAAATCGGATGCACCGGCGTGCGCCCGCGATGGCGGTTGCGGCGATTAAGCTGCGCAACTTCCATTTCCTGCACATGGCCGGAATCCGGAAGCATCACGGCGCAGAGATCAGCCGTTGCGGCGGTTGCGTGGATCGCGCCCCGGAAGCCACCCGCCCTCAGCTTGGGCAGCAGGCCGGACTGGTCAATATGCGCATGGGTCAGCAGAACGGCATCAATATCATGTGGATTGAAGGGAAATTCCTCCCAATTAAGGGATTTCAGCGTCTTTGGTCCCTGAAACATGCCGCAATCCACCAGAAACCGAGCATGCCCCGTGTCAAACAGCAGGCAATAGCCGGTCACCGTGCGCGCCGCGCCGCAAATCTTGACGGATAAGGCCATAACATCCTCCCCGGGGTGCCGGGTCCCCCAGGGATCAGCCTTGTCCCGCGGTTACGCTTTGTCCAGCCTTGTGCAGCCTGGGTGGATTTCTACAAATAAAAAGCCAGACGGGTGCGAATATAATGAGGAAGCGTTGACCGTCAAAAAGGTCAATGCACTGAAGGCAAAGCAAGGCGGCAGGCAAACATGACTCCGCTTGATGTCACACGTTCGATAATGGATGGCCTCGGGGCCGAAGCCGATGTTTGCGTGAAGTGCGGATCACGCTCCCTTGGGCTATGCGCACCGCTGGATGCCGCCGCGCTGGATGACATGGCGGCGGATAGTAAGCGCGTGGCGCTCGATCCCCGCGCACCGATTTTCCACCAGGGCGATGATGCGCGCTACGTCTATACGCTGACCGAAGGCACGGCGCGGCTGATGCGCGTATTGCCGGATGGCCGCCAGGCCGCGATTGGCTTCCGTTTTGCGGGCGATATCCTTGGCTTCACCCCTGGCGAGGAACACGCCTTCGGCGCCGAGATGCTGACCGGTGGCAAGGTCTGCCGTATGGAACGCCGCCGGCTGGAACAATTATTCCGCCGCTATCCGCTTTTGGAGCACCGCTTTTTGGATCTCTGCGCGCGGGAATTGGCGCAAAGCCAGGAACACATCATGGCGCTGGGCCGCTTCACCGCGGAAGAACGCGTCGCGGCGTTTCTGCTTTCATTGATGGATGCGCAGCGTCGGCGTGGCCATCGTGGGCCGAACTTTGATCTGCCGGCGACCCGTGCCGATATCGGTGAATTCCTTGGCCTGACGCTTGAGACCGTGAGCCGCGCGATTTCGAGCTTCCGTCGGCGTAATTTCATCCGCCTGCATGGGCAAAGCGGCATTGAAATCCTGAATGAAGACGCGCTGACCGCCCTTGGCACGGGCGAGGATGAGGACGCGGCCTAAAGCCGGCGGCATTCACGGCGACGTGCTGCTGCGATAGACTTCGCGCAGCATAAGGAAACCGCCCATGTCCGATTTGCCGCGTCAGGTGGATATCGCCGAAGAAGGCCCGCGTGAGGGTTTTCAGATTGAAAAGAACCCCATCGCCAGCGCCGACAAGATCGCGCTGATTGATGCGCTTTCGGCAACCGGCCTTAGGCATATTCAGGTGGCGTCGTTTGTCTCGCCCAAGCTGGTGCCGGGTTGGGCCGATGCAGAAGCGGTGGTCGCGGGCTTCACGCCCAATCCCGAGATTCACTACACCGCGCTCTGGTTCAACGCAGCCGGGTTGGATCGCACTTTGGCCTTCAAGAATCGGCTGCATCTTTTCGGGTCCATCAGCCTTGCCGCGTCTGAGGCATTTTCACTCAAGAAACTGAATCGCGATCGCGCCGGGCAGATTGAGGCCATGCGCAAGCAAACGGCGGCACATATCGCCGCCGGCGTGCCGGTCACGCGCATTGGGCTGCAAGCGGCCTTTGGCTGCAATTACGCCGGCGATGTTGCGCCCGCGCAAGTGATGGCAGCTATTGCGGATGGCTTGGAAGTCGCGGCAGAAGCAGGGGTCACCATTCGTGACTTGACCCTGGCTGATACGATGGGCTGGGCCAATCCGCACCAGATCGAAACGGTGATTGGCGAAGTGCGCAATCGATGGCCGGAATTGCGGCTTGCGCTGCATTTGCATGACACACGCGGGCTTGGCATTGCCAATGCCATGGCTGGGCTACGCATGGGGGTGGCGCGTTTTGATGCCGCAGTGGGCGGCCTTGGCGGTTGCCCCTTCGCCGGCCAGCCGGGCGCTCCGGGCAATATCGCGACCGAGGAATTGGCGCTGCTCTGTGCCGAGCTTGGCATTGCAACCGGCATTGACCTGGAAGCGCTGGTGGAAGCGGGCCGGTTGGCGGAACGCATTCTGGATCGGCGCCTGCCAAGTGCTGTGCTGCGCGGCGGGACTCTGGCGCGGTTTCGCGCACGCGCGGCGTGAGGTGATGTCAGAAGATGCGCGACGCTTCGCGCCGGCGGTAGCACGCAATAAGGCCGCGATCACGGAAGTTTTGGCGCGCCATTTGCCCGCATCAGGTCTGGTGGTAGAAATCGCGAGCGGTTCCGGCGAACACGCGCTGCATTTCGCTGAGCATTTCCCGGCGCTGACCTTTCAGCCGACTGATGCGGATGCGGCGGCACTTGCTAGCATTGCGGCCTGGCGGGATGAGGCCCGACTTACCAATCTTCTGCCGCCCCTGATGCTGGATGTTATGGCTGATGTCTGGCCGGTGCAGAAGGCGGATGTATTGGTCTGCATCAACATGATCCATATCGCGCCCTGGGAAGCGACGGCGGCGCTCATGCAGGGTGCTGCGCGCATTCTGCCACCGAATGGAATGCTGTTCCTGTATGGCCCCTTCAAACAGGGTGGCGCGCACACCGCGCCCAGCAATGCGGAATTTGATGCAAGCCTGCGCGCCCAGGATGCGCGCTGGGGCGTGCGGGATCTGGACGCGGTTGCGCATCACGCCAGCGCGGCTGGTTTCGCCGCGCCAGTGGTGGAAGCCATGCCGGCGAATAATCTATCCGTGATTTTTCACCGCTCGTCGTGATCCGCCCTTATGCGCTTAAGACCTGATCGCCGGTCCTGATCCTTTCCAGTTAAGCAGATGGTCACCCGCCCTGTTGCAGCAGCGCGATGACCGCACGCTGCCAGGCTTCAAAGGCGCTGCTTGAAGCGGCGCCTTTCGCTTCCGCCTCTCGGCTGGCGGCGTTCAACCTTTGGCGCGCAGCCTGCTGTTCCCCGCCGGTGCGATCTTCCACCGCCTGACGGGCACGGGCTAGTGCCTGATCGGCTGAACGGGCCTCCCGCGCTGCCAGGCGTGCCGCATCCAGCAAGATGCGGATTTGTTGCAGCGATGTGATGGTGGAGGCCAGCACATCGCGTCCCGGCACATCGGCGGCGGTGCGATTCAAGGCTTCCTGCAAGCGCTCAACCGAACCCGGCCCGCCGGGGAGGCGACGGAATGACGCCTCCAGATCGAACTGCGCCGGTTGCAGAAGGAGTGGATCACCAAGCCCCTGATCCCAGAGTGCGATATCCTGGCTCTCCGTCCGCTCAAAGCCGAGCCGCATGGTTTTCGGTGCGGCCTCCAATTGCGTTTCGTGACGCAAACCAAATTCACCCTCTGCCGCAACAGGGAAACGCGGTGTTGAACCGGGACGGCGCGGCAGGTCAATCACCATCACGCCGCTTGCGCCGCGCGGATCAATCGTCACCACAGTTTCGACAATCGTCTTCAACGTAAAGGTCATGAAGCCGCGTCGCAGGTTGAAACGTGTCAGTTCAAATTGATCGACAGTTTGGCTCGAAAGGCGGACATCACGATCGCGCGCGAAAGCGATCAGGCGTTGATCGCCAGGCGATAGCGCGCGCAATTCTGCATCTCCCAGAAAGCTAGGTGTGCCGTCACCATCGAATACCGTCGCCAGCCCATCCGGCAGCACGTGGTTGGAGGTATTGCGGAAGCGTAGCGCCTGAAGCGGGCGCGCAGTCCATAGGTTTTGAACCCACCAGACCCGTTCCGCCGGTAGGCTCACATCAAGGAAAGGCAGATTCGCTGTTTCACCACTGCGGAGCGTCACGGGCCGTTCCAGGGTGAAGGCGACGCGCCCAGCAGCAGCCTGAGTCGCGACATTCACGGCGAGCGGCGCAGGGGCCGGCGCCGGCGCGGGCGCAGGCGCAGCCGATACCGTGGGCGCATTCATCAGGTCATTCATGCTTGGCGGAGGTGCGGCAGCCGGCGGTGCCATCATGGACGCAGCGGCCGGCATGCGTGGCATCGCGCCAGTATCGGGCCGTACGCGAATGGCTTCCGCAATGCGCACCGGCAATTCAGGGCGCGGCACGGTGATGGGTTCAAAGATTTGCTGGCGGAACGCTGCCGCATCATCCGACACCAGCGAAATCCGCACGCCTTCCCAATCACTGCCCGAGGCATTTTCCACCACGGCCCAGCCCATCAGCCGCGCCTGCCCGCCCGTTGCGCCAAGCGGTGGCGCCAGCAGCCGATAGGATGGCTTCCACAGCGGCGCGCCGGCAATATAGATCACCACCACCTGGCGCGTGCGATCAGACCTCAGGCGGATTTCGATGCGTCTTTCATCATCGCTGCGCGCTGCCGCAAGTGCCTCTGCCGCGCGTGCGACGCGGGCAGCCAGCGCGGGATCGGTCAGCGTCACCTCATCACCCGATTTCAGTAGCACCGAAAGTAGGCCACGCGGCCCGATCAGTGAAAGATGCAGACCGGCTTCGGTTTCAGTGGCTGTCGCAATACGCCCGCGCGCATCGGCAGCTTCGGCTTCCTGACCGCGGAGCGCATTCAATAGGCTCGCACGATTTTCGAAATCGGCGGGACGAAGCGGCAGGCCGCGAAACGCCTCATTCAACAAATCCCGCGCTGGCAGGCTGAGGCCTTCAACGCGCCCGGCAGGATCAAGAATGAGCAGGGATCGTAACAGATCATCCACATCGCCGAGTGGTGCGCGAAACACCACCGGCGCATTCGCCGCCACTTCGCCGGCGCGTTCAATTTGCGCAATGCCGGCAGAGGAAAGCGTGACCCCACGGATCGGCATTTCCGCCGCAAATGCCGTGGGGGCAATCAAGGTGAGGGCAAGGCTGGTGCGACGCATGGGCTTGGCTCCGTCAAATGCGGCGTTGAATTTTGCCTCTGCCAAAAGGGCGAATTTAGGGCGCTTTCACGGGGCGATTGGCATGGCTTGCTTGCGGCACCCCGCGATTGAGCGACATATGCGAGTGCACACAAAACCACGCATCAGGCTTGCCATGGAAAATCATGGTGGCGCGGCCTGGGCGGTCAAAGCGTGAGCCATTCGGGTGAAACCCCGTACTGGTCCAGGGTGCGACAACCACTACCATGGATTTATCATCAGATGACAGCACATGAGTTTCCGAAAGCGTGAAGCGAAAATCCTCGGTCTTTGGCCAGACATTATCCCATTGCGTCGCCTGCCAGGCAGCAAGCCCTGGGATCACATCGCGATGCGTCCCAAAAGCCAGTACATCGGGGTGGAACAATGGCCGCGCGGAGGCATAGTCAACTTCCCGCACATAACCGGCAAAGCGATCCAGCCAGGCATCAAACCAGGCGCGCGTTGCGGCATCGGCATTTGGCAGATTGGTCATAAGGCACACCCTTTCGGCTTTCGTAGTGGCAGCCTGATCCGAAGCGGCGACGCTTTCAAGCCTTGCGGACTGAGGCTTGCCGGGCAGGGGGCAGCGGGCTTAGCCTTGCCGCAAGAAAACACACCAGAGGAGACAGCGCCATGACAGGCATTCATCGCCGCAGCGCTTTGCTGGCTGCGCCCGCGCTGATTGGCGCGCTTGCAAGCCGTGCCCATGCGCAAGCCTGGCCCGCGCGCCAGGTGCGCATTGTGGTGGGCTTCGCCGCCGGTGGCGCCAATGACATCATGGCGCGCCTGCTTGCTGCCAAGCTGGGTGAGCGTATTCCAGGCAGCACTTTCGTGGTTGAAAATCGCCCCGGTGCCGGAACTTTGCTGGCGGCGGAACATGTCGCGCGGCAACCGGCAGATGGTTACACCTATCTGTTTGCGTCTTCTTCCACGCTGATTACGCTTTTGGTCAATCGCGCTGCGGGGCTTGATCCGACTCAGGCGTTTTCCGCGGTTTCCATGGCGCAATCATCACCCTTGCTGCTGGTATCGCGCAGTAATTTTCCGGCGCGCACCCTGCCGCAGGTGATTGAATTGGCAAAGCAGCGCCAAGGCAGGCTGACGATATCCCACCCTGGCAGCGGCGGCGTGAATCATCTGTCGCTTGTGATGCTTATGCAGCAAGTGGGCATTGAACTGACCATGGTGCCCTATAATGGCAATAATCCATCCCTCACAGCCTTGGTGCGCGGTGATGTTGAATTGGCGAGTGATTCCCTGTTTGCAACACGCGCCTTGATTGAAGCCGGCACCATTCGCCCGATTGCGATCACAAGTGCGGAACGTTCGCCGACCTACCCCGATGTGCCAACCTTTGCGGAAACCGTTCCCGGTTACGACGTGACCTTCTGGGGCGGCATCATGGCGCCACGCGGCGTGCCTGACGCCATTCTGGACCGGCTCTCGCAAGAATTGGACAGCATTCTGCGCCAACCTGATGTCGCGGAACGAGTACGCAGTTTTGGCGCCACGCCGGTTGGCGGCACGCGCGACTTTTACGCCAAAGTGATCCAGGAAGATTGGGCACGCTGGGGCGAGGTTGTGCGCGCCAGCGGAATCAAGCCTGATTGATGTTGCAGGAATGAAAAGGGGGATACCATGCCGAAACTCAGTGCCGATCGTGTCAAGGAAATTGGCCGCACCTTATTGATCGCTGCCGGCGCGCCAGCGGATGAGGCGGAAACCGTCGCGCGGCATTGCACCAGCGCCAATCTGGTGGGCCATGATTCACACGGCATCATCATGATCCCGGGCTATATTGAAAGGATCAAGGTTGGGCATATCGTGCCCGGTGCGCCTTGGAAGATTGTGCAGGAAAGCGCAACCACATCGGTGATTGATGGGCATTGGGGCTTTGGTTACGTCGCCAATGAAAAAGCCATGCGCTACACCATCGAAAAGGCGCAGAAATCCAATGTCGCCGCTGCGACTGTGTTTCGGCAGGGCCATATTGGCCGGCTCGCGAGTTATCCGCTGATGGCCGCTGAAGCCGGCATGATCGGCATTTGCACCGCTGATTCTGGGCGTTCACCAAAAGCCGTGGCACCTTTCGGCGGACGTGAAGCGCGGCTTGGCACCAACCCGATTTCCATTGCTGTGCCGTCAGATTTGGCCGGACCTTTTGTGCTGGATATGGCGACATCAGCCGCCGCCGCCGGCAAGGTGTTTCTCGCGCAAGCGCGCGGGCAGGAAGTGCCGGATGGTTGGGTGATTGGCGCAGATGGCAAGCCCACGCGTGATCCATCACAATTGAAGAAGGGCGGTGCGCTGCTGCCATTGGGCGGCACGGAAGGCTATAAGGGTTTTGGCCTGGCCGCGATGGTGGAGATTCTCTGCGGCCTGCTGACCGGGCTTGGCTTTGGTGTTGAACCCACGGGTAGGCATAATGACGGCTGCTTCATGGCGGTTTTCAAGGTGGATGCTTTCCGCCCACTCGCGCAATTCAAACAGGAAGTCGCGGATTTTGCGCGCTATCTGAAGGACACACCGCCCGCAGAAGGCAGCCAGGGTGTCTTCTATCCCGGAGAGCTTGAAGCGATGCGCGAAGCAGACCGCCGCGCCAATGGCATTGAGATCGAAGATAAGACGATTGAGGTATTGACCAAGCTCGCCGGCGAATTGGGTGTCGCCGGCAAGCTTGGATTGTAGCGTCTGATCCGCGGAGGCGTTGAGCCGGAGCGGTGAATCAGCCGCTCAAACAAAGTTTTTATCAGGTGAGATCGAAGGTGATCTCACCAAACCCTGCAAACCCGGCCTGCACGCGCTGGCCGGGCGGGACAAAAATGCAGCCCGTATAGGTGCCGGTCGTCACCACCTGGCCGGCGCGCAAATGCTCGCCAAGCCCATGCAGATGATTGGCGAGCCATACCAAAGGCAGCACCGGATCGCCCGAGGGATTGCCGCCCTTCTGGTCCACCCGCACCGCGCCGGCATAGGATTGCCGCACCGCGAGATTGGGCAGATCAAACCGTCGCCAATCCGCAACATCCGCACCCACCACATAGCCAAGATGCGCGATGTTATCAGCCATGCCTTCAGCGGGTGCCACGATCTTGTGGTCCGCATAGCGCGATTGCACCAATTCAAGCAGCGGGAAGGCAGCGTCCATCGCATCCAGCACTTCTTCGCGGCTATAGGGCGTGCCGCGCGGGGGCAGATCACGCTTCAGGCGAAAGGCGACTTCAGTTTCCAGGCCAATAGGGCGCGTATTCGCCACACCCCAACGCCCACCTGATTGGCGCGCGCCGCTGGCGGCCATGATGCCGAAATTGGTCGGCTTGCCGGGCGGGGTTGCGCATTTCCAGCCGCCGATGGTGCCGCCAAGCGCCTTCAGCACACCGCGTTGAATGGCGAAGGTCTCGA
>Ga0172373_10003086_pt1 | contig 24744 bp, 29 predicted proteins | sample Lak10m_2_FD_114546 | JGI IMG/M metagenome (GOLD analysis project Ga0172373, IMG submission 114546) | Freshwater microbial communities from Kabuno Bay, South-Kivu, Congo - kab_092012_10m | ecosystem: Environmental > Aquatic > Freshwater > Lake | place: Democratic Republic of the Congo...
ATAGCTCAAAATCACAGTTGAGAAGACAAAAAGAGGAGGTAAACAGAATTTCCGGCATATTTCACAATGGCTGACGCATCATTCCAATAACTTCTAGAGAAATGAGCATATATTATGGTCGTGGCACGAAGTGGTGCATATCAGCGGAAAAGAGTGAAAATTATTATATTGACTATAGAATAAAAGGTGTATCTTTTTACTTTTTATTCAAAGATAATAGAAAATATGCCATAGCTATAAAAAATAATGGCTTTGAATTATTTGATGAAAATGATAAAAAAATATCTGAAGGTAAAAACATAAAAAGTTCAAAATGACTTAAAGATAACGGCCTAATAGATTTTAATTTTGAAATGATACCATTGACTTTAACTAAAGACGAAATAGACAAGCATATTAAAAGCGATCCTGATAAAGCATATGAATATGCTAAAAACATTATCAAAGGAAGATGACCAGAAGCTGAACCTATTATAGCTAAAGATCCATGATGTTCATATGAATATGCTAAAAACATTATCAAAGGAAGATGACCAGAAGCTGAACCTTCTATAGCTAAAAGCGATCCTGAAAAAGTATACTCATACGCTAAAGATGTTATCAAAGGAAGATGACCAGAAGCTGAACCTATTATAACTAAAAATTCATGATATTCATACTCATACGCTAAAGATGTTATCAAAGGAAGATGACCAGAAGCTGAACCTATTATAGCTAAAAGTCCACCATATTCATACTCATACGCTAAAGATGTTATCAAAGGAAGATGACCAGAAGCTGAACCTATTATAGCTAAAGATCCATGATGTTGAAAGAAATATGCTAATCTATTTAATTTAACTAAATTAGATAGAGAAAAAGCATTACAACTTACTGAGACGAAGCGAATGATATCTAAATTAAGAATAAAACAAATTATTAAAGAAGAAATATATAAGTTATACGAATGACATCCGGATAAAGAGTGAGATGAATATAGTCATAATCGTAAAGATAAAAACGTTCAAAATAATGAAATCATAGAATTATGATACGGCGATTATAACGATAAATTTGATACAAAAGTAGTAAAAGATAAAACAACAAATGTAAATATGAATTTCCCAGACATAAAGACGGCCGTAGAGTATGCGAAACGGATGAAAAGTAATGGCAAAGCAAAGTTTATTTGAATGTTAACACGTCGAACGGGAATGTCTGACATATTTACACCCATATCGTAAAGAGAAATTATAATATGAAAAAACAAATTGTAAATGAATTTATAAATAATTTATGCAATAATAAGAAATTTATAGTGTCGTTACAAAAACAAGGTTTGATAAAAGAAGAGTTAACAAGATCAGATGTTGAAATTATAAAAAGACTCATTATATCCGGAATCGAGGGTATTATAACTAACCTATTTCTAAGAAGAAATATTGCAACAATTGGTATAAATTGACCGGCAGTTTCAACAAAAGGATAGAATATGGTAAAAAAAAATATAGTTCTTACAAAAGAACAACAGTTTATTTTAAAGGAACGTGATAGATGTCGCAAAAATCCCATATATTTTCTTGAAAAGTATTGTAAAGTATTAACAGAATCTGATACACCTCAACCGTTTAAGTTATATGAATTTCAAAAAGAAAAGTGTATCATGCCTTTCTTACAATATGATACTATCGCCATTGCAAAAGGAAGACAAACAGGCGTTTCTACAATTGTTGCTGGATATGCTTTATGAAAGATGATATTTATAGAAAACTTTTTAACGGTTGTTCTTGCTATTGATAAGGATGTTGCGCAAAACATAATTGAAAAAGTTCAGCTAATGATTGATAATGTTCCTGGATGGTTAATGCCAAAGCAAACAATGAAAAATAAGCATTCAATAGGTTTTAAGAATAAATCAAAAATTATCGCCATGGCTAGAGGCGGTAAAAAAGGTCGTTCTTATTCACCAAAACTTTTGATTTTTGATGAATGTGTTGTTGGTGATACAAAAATAAAAATTAGAAATAAAATAACGGGTGAAATTAGAAAAATCAACATAAGAGATTTATATGATGCAGAATATAAATAATATGAAAGAACATATCTATAATATTCTTGGTTATAAAAAGAACAAGAATAGATTAACGGCCTATAATACACACTCAAACAATTTATTAAATAATTATGAATAAAGTAAAATGAATAACAGAATGAGAAATTGATACACCAAATGGATGATCAAATTTTGATGGTGTTTGTGAAAAAGATATGAATGAAATCATAGAAATTGAAACAACGAATAATAAACTGAAATGTTCACTAAATCATAAATTGGAATTAAAAACAAATGAATTTTTATCAGCTTCTTCCGTTGAAATAAATAGTATATTATCAAACGGAGATATTGTAATTAATATCAATAAAGTTAAAGAGCAAGAAAAATTATATGATTTGCTAAACGTATCCAAAGATAATAAATATTATACGAATAATATAGTTAGTCATAATTGTGCATTCATAGACGATGCAGAAACGGTGTTTGTTGCGGCGATCCCAGGTTTAGCAAAAACAAGAGGTCAACTTATTGCGATTTCAACACCAAACGGTGTTGGCAATTGATTTTATCGCGTTATACATGAATCACCTGAAAATGGTTTTCATACGGAAAAGATATATTGATATGAAATGCCTGATAGGGATGAGGCATGAAAAGAAAAAGAACTTGCGAGACTTGGACCAAAGATGTTTGGTCAGGAATATAACATTGATTGATTGCAATCCGGTAGTACGGTTATATCTGTCGATGATATCATATGACAACAAAAAAATAATGTTTGCGAGCCAAAAGAAATGATAAATATTAGTGATCCAGACAACGCAATAAAGAAACTAAATCGTGAAAAAGAGGTCTGGATATGAGAAAATCCAATTCCCGGTAGATATTATGTTGTTTCATGCGATGTGTCTAGAGGTGACAGTTCTGACTTTTCCGCGTTCTCTGTATGAAAATTACCAACGGAAGAAGACATATCCATAAATATAGGTCCGGTTCAGGTTGCAGAATTTAAGGGTATGATAAAAACAGATGATTATGGAAAACTAATCAACGTTATTGGATTAACATATAATAACGCAATTGTTATCGTTGAAAACAATTCTTTAGGTATTGCAACCTTAAATGTTTTAGTTGAAAAAGAATATCCAAATCTTTATTTTACAGATAAGGCCGCTAAACAGATATCATTTGATGAGGCCGTAAATTTAGATTCCGTTGCGAGTGTACCAGGTTTCGCAACAACGGCAAAAACCAGGCCATTAATTGCCGACGCCACCGAAGCCGCATGGAGAAGTCATCAATATATTATAAGAAGTAAAAGAATGTTAATTGAAGCACAGACATGAATATGAATAAATGGTAGGGCCGAACACGAACAAGGTTGTCATGATGATCTTATGATGTCAAGTGGTATATTTTATTATTTATATCAAACATCATTGAAAAGACAAGGTGTATCGCATGATAGATTTATAGGTGCATTGAATTTGATTACGGAAAGAAAAGAAAAAGAGAAGTATGACATTCTAGATAAGATAAAAATTGTTAAACAACAACAAAAAAATTCATGAGTTTTGAATTATGGAACAAATAATAATGAAAATTGAAACTTATCAGAGATGGTTAAAACAAAATTATCATAACGGTTTATATTTAACTTAAATATATAATTAGAACAAATCATTCATTTGAATAGGATAATAAAACATGGCAAAAACAATCAAAGCAAAAAAGATTATGCCGGATGAAAATGAGGTAACTCGAGATGTACATGCGGAGCCTAAAATATCAAATCGTTTTTCAAATTATAAAAGATCTACAGAAACATTTAATGATATGGGTCTTACGCAAGGTAAATTAGCAAGATCTAGAAAAGAAAGAACATCAACTAACGAAAGTGATATTGAAAATATTGTCGTTAGAAGAGAAGAATCTACATTTAAGCATTTATTTAAAATGTTGATTGGACAAAGTTTACTTCCCGATTTTGATCAATACGCAAATAAAAAACTATCAACGGGTCAAAAAAAGAAAATTGCTCGCTGAGAAGAATATTTCAAAAAAATTCAAAACATGACATATTATGGAGTTATGAATAATGAAGGTGATAGAAGATTGCGTTATATGGAATATGATAGAATGGAATGAATGACACCGGAAGTTGGCAGGGCATTAGATGTTCTTGCGGCTGATGCAACAATAAAAAACGAGAATAACGATACTTTAACAATTGTAACTGAAAATCAACAGTTAAAAGAAGAATTAGAAAAATTGTTCTATGACATCTTAGATTTAAATTCTCAAGCGTTCTGAATGGTTAGAGACATGATAAAATATGGTGATAGTTTTTGAACGAATCATATTGATACAAAATATGGAATGAGAAAATTATTGCCCGCACCTGTTGAACAATGCGAAAGAGAGGTTGGATACGATGAAACAAATCCTTTAGCTTATAGATTTAGAATAGCTGGTATGGGTTCTGAGTATCTTATGCCTTATGAAGTTTCTCACTTTAGATTAAAAAGCTCTGTTGATTTTGGTGAATATGGTAAATCCGTTCTTGAAAACGGCAGAAGAATATGAAGACAACTTATCACAATAGAAGACAGTATGTTGATATATCGTTTGGTTAGAGCGCCAGAAAGAAGATTATTTTATTTCGATGTTGGTAATCTAAATCCGGCAGAGGTAGAAAATGCCGTTAATAGATTTACCGCAATGATGAAAAAAGATCGTATTTTTGATGATAACGGAAATATAGATTATAGAATGGGCCTTAATCCTATTCATAAAGATTCTTTAATTCCCCTATTAGATAATAGAGTTATAACAATAGAAAATCTTTCAAAAGAAATTGAGGAAGGTAAAGAAAATTGAGTTTATTCAATAGATGATAAAACTCATGAACTAAAACCTGGTAAAGTTGTTTGATGTGGAAAAAACTTTAGTGATGCGGAAATTCTTAAAGTTGAATTAGATGATGGAAGTTATATTTTATCACACCCAACCCACCCATTCATTCTTAGAGATGGATCACATATTTTAGCGGCAGATCTTAAAGAAAATCAAAGTTTGATGCCTTTTTATTCTTCTATAGACAAAAAAGGATATGAAAGAGTTTATAATCCAGCCACTAATAGAAAAAAAGGTTCGCGCACTTTTGTTTCGCAATCTATTCACAAAGTAAAATCCGTTTCTATATGAAATGAAATGTCTGATGTATATTGTATGTCCGTTGTTGGACCGAACGAAGAAAATGATAGACATAATTTTGCGGTTCTTCCCTTTAATATGAAAACTACAAATAAATGAAATCGTTATAGCGGTATTTACATCAGTAATTCTGTTGACGAGGACATCGTTATCCCCACAAGAGGTGAAAAAAATTCAACAAAAATTGAAACATTACCTTCGCAACAATGATCTGCAATTGACGACGTAAAGTATATTCAACAAAAGTTTATTACATCTTTAGGTGTTCCAAATGCTTATTTGGGTTATGAAGAAGCACTTAATTCAAAAGCAACTTTAGGTAATGAAGATATTAGATATGCAAAATACGTAGAAAGAATTCAATCAGCGTTTTTAGAAACATTATATGATATTGCACTTATTCATTTATATCTAAAAGGTTATAAAACAAATGACCTTAAAGAATTCGAATTGCATTTATCAAATCCATCTCATATCAATGAACTTCAAGAATTAGAGATTATTCAAGCGAGATTAGATTTATACAATAACGCAAAAGATTCTGGCGCGTTTTCAACATATTATCTTTATAAGAATGTCTTAAAACTATCAGATGATGAAATTGAAGAAGAAGAAGGTTTAAAACTTAGGGATGGTATTTATCAGTTCTGTATTCAAAATGCGCAAAGTGGAACATTTCTAACGGTTAAAGATGTTCTTGATTTTAATAAAAAACAAGGCGCCGCTGCCCAGGATGCATTAGGTGGAGATATTGGAGGTGGCGGTGGTGGTGGATTTGGCGATGATTTAGGTGGAGATATTGGTGGATTTGGTGGAGAACAAGACTTTAGTGATATGAGCGCGGAAGAGGTTACGAATGAAACCGGAATAGAACCACCTGATCTTTCCGGCGGTTTAACGGAAGAACCAACCGATAATGCTGAAGAAGTATTATAAAGGAAATATAGAACATGACAGAGAAAAATTACTTAAAACAAAGACTAAATAAAATATTAAATAAATCAAACACGCCAGCTAATGTAAATGAACTGTTCCCGGAAAGCAAGATGAAAAATCTTAAGGATGCAATTAAATTCTATTCAATGGCATCAACGATGACAAAGGTAGAAAACGATGCGTCAAAAATGAAATTTGAACAAATAGAACTTGCGTTGGGTTTACAACAAGATGTCACTGATAACTCTAATCAGTCTACAACAGCTACTACTACCGTTAATGACGGTGGTTTACAACAAGATGTCACTGATAACTCTAATCAGTCTACAACAGCTACTACTACCGTTAATGACGGTACATTATGACAACACGCTTTAAATAATTCTTTATTAAATGAAGGTAGTTTTTCATCAGCTATTAATATTAAAGATAATATTCAAACCGCATTTAACATAGTATTTGATGCCGCTAATATCGTGAAGAACGCCGCCATTAATATAGTTGGTGCTGGATGGAACATATATACAAATTGAAAACAATTAAAAGGAGGCAAAATTATTTCTTCTTTTGAAAAACAAAAAGCCATATTGGAGCAATTTAAATCTGAAACGACAAAATGATATAATGAAATAGTCGAACAAATTAATGATGCTGTTAATATAATAGGTAAAACTCAAAAATATAAAATACTTGGCGAGCAAATGCATCAACATTTAAAACAAATATATAGACAAGATATGATTATATTTAAAAATGCCGAAGAAAAGTTTCAAGAAATATTAAATTCATTAAATAACATAAAAAAAGAGGATGATTTTGAAAGATTATCACAAAAAGACAAAGAAAGTTTACAACAAATATTTTGAGCTCCAAGCAATGCCCCCGATGAATCACAACAAAATAATACACCAGAGCAACCCCAGCCGCAGCCGCAGCAACAAAATAATACACCCGGATCACCCCAGCCGCGGCCGCAGCAACAAAATAATAATAATAATTAATAATAATAATAAAAAATATAATTCTGAACAACAAGAGCGAATAGATAAATTTTGAAAAAATAACGAAGCCGCTAAACTTAGAGGTACTAATAAACAATAAATATTATGACCGGTTTTTTATTTTATTAAAAAAACAATATATAATAAATGTAAACTATTATCAGGGAGAGTAATAATAAATGAATCATAATAAAAATACTAATGTTTCTATATTATACAATGCATTGCTTCAAATTATAACGGAGGCTGTTATAGTTGAAAATAAAAAAAATGCTGAAAATGCGCTTATTGCTAAAAATATCATCAAAAAGTTTTTTATTCCCGGTAAATCGCTTAAAGAATATGTTGATATTAGTGATGCAATCGTAAATTCCAATATGATTAATGAACAAAAAAATACGGCAATCAAATATTTGGAAGAAGTTGAAAAGTTTATTAAGGAAAAGAAATGAAAGAATTATACCAATGAAAAAGTTGAATTTTTAAAAGAAATAAAGAAATGTTTTAATCTTGATGATTTAACTGGTAGGAATTTTCCAAATTATAAACTTCTTGCATCAACACATTTATTTATTGAAAGTTGTATTGGAGAAAAGTCAATCAATAAACTTGACGATAAGGTAAAAATTTGTTATACACTCGTTGAAAGACTAATAAACAAAGATGAATTGTCGAAAAAAAGAGAAGAGCTTGTAAAGTTTATGAAAGAAAATAACATTGATAAATATACCTTATTACTTGCGACAAAAGAATTCAATAATAAATTAAAACAGCTAAAAGAATCACATCGCCAAATCATTTCAGTGTTTATAAATGAAAATGATTCAATAACAATATCAAACATTTTATCTTCAAAAGTTAGAAATTATATTAGCGAATTAAGACAAATATCCACAAATATAGACGACAAAGAAACATCAAATAAAATATCATCAGTTATTCTAAATCTGGAACAATATAAAAATAATATTCCAAAAGATAGATTAGAAGAAATTGCGGAGAAACTTATTGACGTGGATGATCTGATTGAAACACTAAAATCAACGGTATAGTAAAAAGGACCATCTACAATGATCGATACCTTAGCGATATACACTGCCACCGCGGCGGCTTTAATACTTGTGATACAGGGTATTTTTCAAATTGTTCAGGCAATAAAACAAACTTCAAGAATTGATAAAATTGAATTAAATGCCGAACAATCTTTAATTAACATTGAAAAAATTGTTAGTGAAAATAAAATAGTGAGAGTAAATATTGATGACATTAGAACAAAAGTTTCTGAGCTTTATGTATTGCATAATGTTAGAGATGATTCAGGTGTTCCAGTTTGATATAATAATTCAAACTTTATTAAAGATCTTATAAGTGCCGTTGCTAAATTAAATGATAGCATTGTAAATCAAAATGCATTATTGCAAAAACAGTTGATTATTCTCGAGAATCAAATAAAAAAATAAATTATTTGCTTATAAACCGAAAATCAAGAATAAAGATGAAAAAGGGAGATAATATAAAAGTGGAACTAACTAAAAAAACAACTAATATTTCTAGAAATCAATTAAAAGAAATTATTAGAAAGGTTTACTTGAAGAATATTATTAAAGAAGACGTTGACGAGGGATTAAAGACTCAAATTTCTAATATATTATCTAACTTTTTTGCCGATGAAAGAAATCTTGAAATTATTGGCGATGGTCAATATTTTGAAATTAGTATGACAAATAAAAATAAACTACAACAAAATTTAAATTCAATTGGATATATGATGAAATCCCATGATTTCGAAGATGAAAGTAATTTTTATTTAATGTTAAAGAAAACTTTATAATCATGTCTAGAATACTTCTTATAGAACATCCTATTGGAAATACCACTTCAATAAAGTCGAATAAAACTCCTTTATCAAAATTTGTAAATGAATCAGCTATTCGTTTGCCGGAAGGGGTTGGAGATGATTCTATTTTGATAAGAGGACCCGTGCAACGGGCAAATGTTGAAAATAAAAACAATAGAATATATCCAAAAGCACTTTTAAATAGAGAAATGTTAAAACTTCAAGAAATAATTGGTACTAACGGCGGTTTTCTTGGAGAACTCGATCACCCAGATATTGCAACTGTTGGTCTACAAAGAGTTCCAATTGCGGTTAGAAAACTTTGATGAGATGATAAGAATATTAATGAAATGTATGCAATTTGCGAAATATTAGATCCCACGATAAACCCTCAAGCCGGTATTGCTTATTCCATAATAAAAGCTGGATTACCTTTAGGAATATCCTCGAGAGGATTGGGTTCTGTTGAACAAAAAAATAATATTTCTATTGTTCAGGAAGATTTCGAGATGTTAACATTTGATCTTGTTTCAGATCCTTCAACTCACGGTGCATTATTAAGACACTTCAGAGCAAACAAAATAACGGAGAATATTGAAAAGGCTCTTGATGTAAATTCTCAAGTAAAAAAAGAAATCAACGGTTGACATCTTGCAAATAGCGAAAAGAAAAAACTTAAAAACTTATTAGATGATCTTACAATTAAATGATAGATATTTATATGAAACAGCTAATAAAAGAAATCAATCTTGTTTACGAAGATAATAAATATACTATGAATAAATTTTTCAAAACTAGAAAACTAATAGCAGAATATTTAATGTTTAAATATCAAGGAATTGTAACAGATGAAGACTTTCAATATGCTTATTTTCTTGGAAACAAAGTCATGGATCTAATAGAAGTTAGTAATCAATTAATAAAAAAGAGAAAAGATGGTAATGAAGAAATGATCTATGCATTAAACAAATATGTTCAATATTTAAATAATAGAAAAAATAAAATAATGAATTCCTATGGTGAAATATCCGAACAGGTTGTAACATTGAAAAATAACACAAAAGATAAAATAAAAGTGATGTTCGAGGATGATCATCTTTCTTTGTTTTTTGACCCAACGCAGTTTAAAGATTATGAAAAAAAATTAGAAGACTTTGTTGACGAATTAGATATTGAAGAGCCGAAAAAAATTGAATCGATTGGAATGTTAAGTGGAAATATAATTAACCTTTCAAACAATCATAATAAAATTATAGATGCTCTAAAAGATATTGTTCATTCGGAAAAATTTGATGTAACGGTTGTAAATGACGAAGAAATATTAATCAATTACTAAGGAAATATTATAAGATGTCAACTAAAAAAAGTATAAAAGAAATGAAGGAAGATCTAAGAGCAATATTTGGATCTTCCGATAGTTTTGAACTTATTAGATTATATGATTATGTTTCTAAAACAAACTTCGCTAAAAATATATCTACATCAAAAGCATCTAAAAGAATCAACGAAAATAAATATCTTGATGCAAAATTAAGAACAGCATTCGAACAATTGTTAGAAATGGCAAAGCCATCACAAATCATAGATTTATGAAATTTTATTGTAAACAAAAAGAAAAACACAAAACAATTTTTTGAATGAGTTGATAGAGAAAGAGCAGAAAAGATGGGTAAGTTTAGAAAATCGATGAAATCTTTATTAACGAAAATAGAGACAAAAGGTTTTGAAATAAATGTAGACGCACAACCATCAGAAGGAACATTATCATTAGAGTTTATTACATCAACGGATGCATGTTATATGGATTTCATTGATTTTCTTAGAGAAGAGTTTTTAGACAAGATAGATGGTAAAGAATGAATGCTGACCGCGAAAAATGGTAATTTGATCGTTTTAAATTATTTACCAGTTCAATCTACGGCAGACGTGGAAGAAAAATTAAATGATAAAGTTGATGATAAAATAAAAGATGAAACGGAAAAAATGGGAAAAGCAAATAAATATGGAGCAAATGTTGATCCAACAAAAGATAATACGATTACAATAAAAGAATGAAAAACCTGATATTAGAAAAAAGGAAAAATAAAAATGAAATTGACGAAAATGATGTTAAGAAACATTATTATGGAAGAGATAGCGAAGTCTTCTAATGGCGAAGAATCTAGTCATTCAGCTAGAATGATGATGAAATACCCGGAATAATGGATTGTCGTTTTATCAAATGGATGAATTAAAAACAAAATAACAAGGAGAAAAATGAAAATGAAAATCACGAAAGAGCAACTGAGGCGGATGATCCAGGAGGAGAAGGCGAGATTGAATGAGGCACCTCCGATCAGATTCGGCAGTGAAACAGGTAAACCAGTAAGAAAGAGTCGTGGTAAGCATGAGTATCCTATGTCCGATAATGGGATAGATATAGAAGGAGGTATGCATACTGCTCAGGCCGTCTTCGAGATCACTATGATGTCCAACTCAAATCTTAGTGATATTGCCGCTGAACTAGATGAATATCTCGATCATGTTACAGAGACTAATGAAACGGATGGCGTCATCTCCGTCCACTTCGTCAGATGAGTCAATCGTAAGTAACTATGAAGTCATCCATCATCCGTATGTTCCGCGAGGAGCTGAAGAGGCTATAGGTTGAATAATGGATTGTCGTTTTATCAAATGGATGAATTAAAATAATTATCGGAGTATTTTATGACAAAAAATGAATTAAAAAAAATTATAGATAATGCGATCGAACGGAGATTAGAAGAATTCTTTGTAAACGATTTACCGGATATTGTTTCCGAAGCTGTAAATATAAAACTTAAAAAAGTTCTTAACGAACAATCTCAATCAAAAAAAGTACCATTAAAAGATAGAATATTGAGTTCATATGAAGAAATGGATGAGCTTACATTTGGAGAAAGAAACGAAAACATAAAAAGAAATGTTTCTAAATTAAAAGCAGAATCGGTTAAACCGACAAACTTATTTGATAAATCCAAAACCATAAATGCATTACCTGTTAATAGCGTTGATCTAGATGGTACTGATTTAGATGCATTGGCTGGGGCTGATTATGATGATAGTCTTTTAGGTTTATAAAAATCATCATTTTTTAAATAAGCAATATATATTAATAATTATAGAAATCTTTATTTCTATGTCCATAAAAACAAAGTAAAAAGGAGAAAACGGAATGAACAGATTTGCAAAAGAAACTCTCCGCTCTGCTAGAACGTTAGCTGATGCTAGTGTATTGCAGGCGAAATCGGAAGTCCTTGCATCTCTAACTCCGCAGATCAAAGACATTATTGAGGAAGAAATCAATCGAGAGATTAAGAAGTCTCTTCGCGAAGAAAAATTCAATGATATCGAAGATCTAGAAAATCCCATCCCAGAAGAAGATGAAACTTATGAGGATGAGATGGAAGAGAGTGAGGAAATACAAGAAATGGAAGATGAGGAAGGATCGGAAGAATTCGATCTAGACGACGATCTTGGATATCCTCCTGACGGTGAAGATGATTTAGAGGAAGGTGGAACGGAAACAATTTCCGTTGAAATCGACGGTACGGAATATACAGGTGAATATAATCCTGGTGATGAATCTATCGAACTTCAACTAGCGGATGCGGAAGGAGGTGATTTCGAAGACGAAGATGAGGATCCCATTGTCACAGATGAAGAAGAATTTAATGTTGAAGACGATGAGGAATTTGAGGATGAAGATGAATTAGATGTTGAAGTTGAAGATGAAGATGAAGAGGAGAGTCGACTACGTAACGAAATACGCAAAATCATTCACTCCAGAAGAAGAAAATTGAGTGAAAAAATTGATCGTAAAATAGCCGAGTCTCGAAAATTACGAAAGTTACAGGAAAATGCAGTTCGTAAAACTGTTAGAGAAATCCTCATCGAAAAGTTATCTAAAAAGAAGGTAACACCAAAAAAGAAAGTAAGAAAAAGTCTAACAATTGAAGAGAAACTTAAGAATAAGGGTCTTATTCCAATGACGACTTCTTCAAAGAATAAACTGTTCGAAAACGATAACGAGAGAAAACAAGTCTACGATCGTTTAATCGAATTAATGGGTTAAAATAACTTAGTTAAAAGGAAAACAAAAAATATGGCGATGAATTCAGCAATTGATAGGTTTAATACTAGACTTATTAATGAAGCAACTGGTTACAACGATATGGAGCAAAAGCGTGCAGATATCTTCAATCGTTGGTCCAAAACACCTCTACTTCGTAAATTAAACGAAAAAGAGGCAAAAGATGTATCCGTACTTCTGGAGAATCAGGCGATCACCTTAAAGAAAATGATGAATGAGAATACAAATACCTCAGACATCGCAACTTTCAATAAGGTTGCTTTCCCACTTGTTCGTAGAGTATATGGTGGTCTTATTGCAAAAGATATCGTATCTATTCAGCCAATGAGCTCACCTCAGACGCTTGTATTCTATATTGATTATAAGTATGTTGATAATAACCAAAATAATCTTGGTTATCCTTATGGCCACCTAGAGTCTAATGCTTTTGATGATGCTGCTTTCAATAAAGATTATTCAGCATATCTTTCCACCGGAACCGTGATGCTCAGTGGTGGAATGACAACCGATTCAACGAACGGTCAGGGATATTTCAGTATTTCAGCTGCTGCAGCAATGACATTATCTGCTGGACTTCCAAGCGATCTAGAGTGGGGCTCACTAGTAAAGGTTTATAAGACCGGTCTAACTGGTTGGGCAACAACAAATTGGAATTATGGTGGTGTTGGTACAACATATCCTTATGGTTCACCGACCGAATATATGGGTTCTTATCATACCGATAGACTTTATATTTATAAAGCTATTAGCGCTGATAATACCGAGTTCTCCGGTTCAACCTTAGCCGCTGTACTTACCGGTGCTGCATTTACTGCGGAATATTCACAGAGAGCTTCTAAATCTTCTTCCGAAGGTAGTGCAGCCGTGCGGATTCCTCGTATCTCATTCGAGATGAAGAGTAAGCCCGTTGAAGCTAAGACACGTAAACTCATGGTTCAGTGAACAACTGAAGTTGAGCAGGACGCTAAGGCTTATCATGGTTTAGATGTCGAGAAGACATTGACGGACTTCCTGACTGAGCATATCACTCTTGAAATTGATCGCGAAATCATTTACGATCTATATGAAGGTTATGACAAGAGATTAGAGACATCATGGAATGTTGCCGCTTCTCCGAGCTCATTAGGCCAGTATACAAACTACGAAACCTTCCAACAGGGCTTGATTCGTGCGATGAATCAGTTGTCAAATCTGATTTTCACAAGCACGAAACGCGGTGGAGCAACATTCGCTCTTTGTTCTCCGGAAATCGCAACAATTCTTGAGTCGATTCCCGGATTCACAACCATCAATGATGGCAATGGAACGGTTCAGGGTGCAGGCGTTCAGAAGATTGGTAATGTCAGCAAGAAGTGGGATATCTTCGTTGATCCACTGTTGGCTGGAACCATACATTACAACAAGATTCTGATGGGTTATAAGGGTTCAAACGTATATGATTGCGGATACATTTATGCTCCGTATGTCATCGGTGTAATGAGCCCCGTAATCTACGATCCAGATGAACTGTTTACTCCAAGAAGAGGTATTCTGTCCAGATATGGAAAGACCTGGATTCGTAGAGATTTCTACGGCGTTGTAAATGTAAGTGGTGTAGAGAGTTTTGCTAGCACCACGAATTTACTGCAAAAAGTCTAATCTATAACCTAGGTTAGTTTTTAGAAGAGGGGCTTCGGCCCCTCTTTTTTTATCATTTATATGATAGCCTGGTATATATCGAAAAAAGGATTTCAATATGTCAAAGGGATTCCCAATTTCTATAAATGAATTCGTGAATAAATCGAACATTATTCATAATAATAAATATGATTATTCTTTAGTTACTTTTAAGGTCGTTAGGGACATTGTGACTATAATTTGTCCTATTCATGGTTCATTTCAACAAAAAGTTGTTAATCATATGAATGGTTCCGAATGTCAACTTTGTTCAAAGAATAAATCATCAAATAAACAACGTACAAGTTTAAGTGACATTATATCTAAATCAAAAAGTAAATATGATAATAAATTTGAATTTGATGAAACTTCATATCATTCATTTTATAAACCAATGAAAATAAAATGTAAACAGCATGGATGACAAACAATGAGTCCGGACTTTCATCTAAAATCAAAAAACGGTTGTAAAGAATGCAATTCTATAAAATTAGATTTTAACGAATTTTTAAGTAGATCTAAATCAATTCATGGTGATAAATATGATTATTCTAAATGCGTGGATAATTATAATGGAGCGATAAAAAAAGTAACAATAGTCTGTCCCATTCATGGATCTTTTGAAATGACTCCAAGACAACATTATAAAGGCCATGGTTGCCAAAAATGTGCAGCACAAATCATATCATCAAAAAATTTACTAACGCTTCAAGAATTTATATTTAAGTCAAATAAAAAACATAATAATAAATATGATTATTCAAAATCAATATATGTTAAAAAGAATTCAGATGTTTTAATAACCTGCAGGACTCACGGCGATTTTTGACAAAGGGCGGAAAATCATTGGGCTGGCGCTGGCTGTCCTAAATGTTCAAAAGTTGGTAAATCAAAAGAAGAAAAAGAAGTGCTTTCTTTTATAAAAGAAATATATGATAAAGATATAATTGAAAATGCTAGAAAAATTATTGATAATTATGAATTAGACATTTATTTGCCGAATAAAAATTTAGGAATAGAATATAATGGATTATATTGACATGCTGAAGATAAAAAAGGAAAAACATACCATATAGATAAAACAAAACAAGCTGCAATTCATGGAATTGATGTTTTGCATATATTTTCAAACGAATGATATAATAAAAAAGAAATATGAAAGTCGATAATAAAAAACAGGCTTGGTATTTGTGATAATATAATATATGCTAGAAATTGTTCGATTAAATCCATCTCTTCGGAAGAATCAAAACTATTTTTAAATGAAAACCATTTACAGGGTTATATCAACAGTTCAATAAGATATGGTTTGTTTTATAAAAATGAATTAATTGGTGTCATGACTTTTGGTAAATCAAGATTTAATAAAAAGTATCAATATGAAATACATAGATTATGTTTTAAGAACAATCATAGAGTTATTGGGGGTGCATCAAAACTTTTTTCTGTTTTTTTAAAAGAACATAATCCGGAATCTATCATTTCATATTGCGATAAAAGATATGCAAACGGAAAAGTGTATGATAAATTGGGATTTCATTTAGAAAAAGAAACAAAACCAAATTATTGATATACGAAGAATAATTTAACAATTCTATCTAGAGTTTCTTTTCAAAAGCATAAACTAAAAAAGAAATTAAGTAATTATAATTCGGATATAACTGAATGAGAAAACATGAAAAATAATGGATGAAACAGAATATGAGATTGCGGTAACTTAGTTTTTTGTTGACACAATGTTTCTTTTTTATAAATGATGTATATATAATAAATCGCTTAATACTCAAACGAAAGGAGGATTTAATTAAATGGCTAGAATTCAAATGACGGTAATGACAAACGAAATGACAACCAGGGTAGAACAGGTAAATTTTGATTCTGTAACGGCAGTAAGAGTAACACCGGTTTCATCTTATCCACAGCAAAATCCACCAATGACATGATTAATTCCCGTTGCTCATCAGCCTCACATGCCGGAAACATATTATGCACTTACCGCAGATGGCGGTATAGTAGCGTCGGCTTATAATTCATCGCATTCTTCAACGGGATCATTATCGGCCGTTGTTGATTCCGGCGTATTCGCGAACGCTTTTGGCATTGCTCCATCGAAATTATTCTTCTATCATCGTTCCACCGCCGCAAGCGGTGCGTTATATAGAATTGCAATGTTTAGTTCTTGTACCGCCGTTCAAACAAATAAAGCATCTCAGTTATTACCAAGATCAACATGAATATATCTTGGTGCCTCTGGATCATATAGTCCAAATCAAAACATTAGTGCAAGAGCCGTATTTAATTTTGACGGTACCCCAATTGGTCAAACGGGAACATCAGCCGATGGAATGGTTTATTTCGGCTGGTAATTAATTTATTTTCTATTATAAATTATAAAGAGGGACTTCGGTCCCTCTTTTTTTATTATTTACCATATATAATAATGGAGATATATAAATTAAGTGAAGAGTATCAATTTGATGAAAACTAAACTTATATCCGAAAATTCATTAGAACCAGATTGGGCCTCATCTTTTTCTAAGTATTCTATTGATGGTACTGTTCAAAGAAGAGTAGATGATATGGAAAACAAGAAAAAAAAGAAAAGAAAATTTTCCGCATTCAAAAAAGCAAATTCCAAAGATACTATAGATATATTAATTAATGTAGCCGAAGGAGATAATCTAAAAATGATCAAGAAATCAGATGTAAGAAGAATAATAAGAGAAGAGTTGTTGAAAGAAAGTATCTTTAATATTTTTAAGAAAAAACAAAAAGAAGAACCGCAAGAACAACAACCGGAAGAAAAAAATAAATTAAAAGATTGAATTGAATACGTAAAATTTAGAGTACCTACCAAATCAGTTTTAGAACATGGAGAATCTGATCAGGGTATAGATTGGTTTTTAGGCCATTTAAGATGGATTGAAAAATTAAATAAATTAAGAGAAGCGCAAAATTTAAATACATATGATGTAGGTCCGTATATTTCTCGTTTAAAGTACGAAGATATTAAAGAAATTCATGATTTTGCACGTCGATGAGATCCGGCTTCAGTTTTTTCCAAATATTTGAAAACGAGAGCGAGTTATTTTGACAATCCAAAAATGCCATCATTTAAAGAATGTCAAGACAGTAGGAACAAAGATTACGAACGTTTTCAACGTATTTGTACGAGATTAGAAGAATTATACAAAAAATTTAGTTTAGAATTTGATAAAATATACGAAAGGGGTGAAAAAGCTCGTCAACTTTATTGAGCACTCTGTCGACAAAATGAAAAAGGAATTCGTTCTGATGAAACCTTTATTAATTCACTAAATAATCAGCAGTATAGGGATTGGGCTGGCGAATGAGCGGATGCGGCGTCTGATTTTGCTTGAACCCTTCGGCGTTATAAAAAAGAAATAGAAGAATATGTTAACTTATCATTTTAGAATTTATGAAAAATAAAACTATAAAATAAATAAAAAACAGGGAAAAACTGATCATGAAAAACGAAAAAATGATACGAATTATAAAAGAAGAGTTAGCTAAGTTTAAGGATGGACAATCTGGTTCAATAGGCTATCCACCAAATCGCGACATTGAACCAATTGAACCATATATCAAAACATATATAGAAAAAAAGATGAAAGATCGGGGGCTGCAGTACCTCGACCTCGATCAGACCCGTGAGCCTAGGTGTCGCGCCCTGCTGGCTTGAACGATGGAATTTGGTGAATTGCCTAAAGAATATCAAAGAGAGTTAGCTAACTATAAATTTTCTTTAGATAATAGTGGCGACAAACCAATGGAAATATATTATAATAATTTGGATATTTATAATAGAAAAGCGAGTGATTGAAAAAACAGAATAAGAGAAGAAGTTGAGTTTTGAAATGATAATTATGATGAAAATGATTTACTGTCTCAGTTTATAGACGAAGCAATCAGAATGGCGAATCTCGCTTATCAAAAAACAGCATCGGCAATTTCTCAAAATGGTGGCATGGGAACTGATAATCCATCTAATTCATATTTAATTAAAGCTTCAAGATCATTAAAAGAAACAATTTCTCATTTATCAACCGCGGAAAAAATGGCAAAACAATAAAATATGGCAAATCAAGAATATAAAATATACTTTCCAGAAATAGTTCCCGTATCTTTATCTTCGGAATATATTGATTATGAACTTTGAGTAAAATCGAGATTAGGTGACGATATTGCGTCCGTTGAGTTGACACCCAATCAAATTTTTATTAGTCTTCAAGAAGCTGATATGGAATTTTCGAGTGAAGTAAATACCGTTTATATGAAAAATTATATGTCTCATTTTTATGGATTATCACAATCTCAAAATGTCAGTGGAATAAATCCCAATTTTACATACTCATATCTTAATCATATAACAAAAGGTATTGGAGATCTGGCTGGTATAGGTGGAAATAACAAGGATTTTATCGGCTATATAACATTGGTTCAAAATCAACAAAATTATGATTTGCGGGATTCACTATATGATAAAGATGGTAATCAAGTTGACTTTTCCAACGGTGTTGAAATAAAAGAAATATACTATAATGATTTAGACACAACATCTAGATATATTGATACATGATCATATTATAATATAATGGCTGGAGAATTTGGTGTTCAATCAGCTCTATATAATACAATGTTTGCGATGTTGCCGATTAATGCGAATGTTATGATGATGCAACATGTCAGATATAATAACAAATTAAGACTCAGTAATTATACATATGAAATGTATGGAGATCAAACTCTTAAGATATTTCCGTCGCCAAAGGTTGGTAATAAAAAAGTTTACATAAGATTTAGACACATTCAACCAATAGATTCAACACTTTCTGTAACAGGATCATCTGATGGTAGTACAAGAACAAATGGAATAACGGATCCTATTGGAAATTTTTCTCAAGTAAAGTTGCAGCCATTTAATTGAGATTCATTGAATGGCATTGCAAAAAGATGAATAAGAATGTATGGACTTGCTATTTGTAAAGAAATACTGGCTTTTGATAGGGGTAAGTTTAAAACAGTTCCGTTTGCATCCGAAAATAATACGGTAGAATTGAATTGAGATATGTTATCATCCCAAGCAAAAGATGAGCAATCAAAATTAAAAGAAACGCTTAGACAAGATTTAAATGATATAATGAATAATGCGGAGTTATTGAAAAGAGATGCTGATGCGTTAGAACAAATACAAAAACAATTAACATACGTACCATTATTTCCATATTGAAGATAAAGGAAAAACAAATATGAAACTAACAGAATGAGAATGATATGATAATGTAGAGGATCCATTTGAAAATGAAACATCTGGAGATCATGATTTAGATGAATTAAAAGATGAATTGATTGCAAAAATGGAGAGAGATTATTGAAATTCTAAAGGGCCGTTATCGTTTGGAGAATATTTTGAAATGTTAGAAATGAGTTTTGGAAAAATAGACCCATCGTCGGCTGAAGAACTGTTTAGTACTTATCAAAATTATAGAAATCAAATAGATCCAACATTACCAAAGGAGTAAAATAATATGTCATTCATAAATAAAAGAAAACAAGTAAAAGAATTGGCTAGAAGAGGTAGATTACCAAAGGTAATTCGCGAAATGGACCCAGAGACCGGAGAAGAGTTTGACGTTACTCCAGAAAATATTGATTTTGATGAGACGGTGGTTGACGATTCAATGGAAGATAGTAAAGCACCATTAAGAGATAAATATTCTCCATTTAGAGGTGGAAAATTAGAAAATAAAAAAATAAAAAGTAACGTAAAAAAGTTATCTGAAAAACAATTTAGAAAATTTATAAGACAATTACTTATTTCAGAAATGAAAAAAAATAAATCAAATGTTGTAAAGATTGATGGTAAATCAATAAAAAATATGATAAAAACAATGTTGGGAGAAATGGACACTAGTGGTCTTGCCGTTCCGCTGGGTTTTGTTGATAATAATTCAAATCAGAAAAAAGGTGTAAAAGGCATTAAAAAGAAAAAAAGAAAGTCGGGAATAAAAACAGAATCATATGAATCTCCCTACGCAGAAAATGATGAATATACGGATGAATTAGAAACGCAGTTAATATCAGCTCAAACAAAACAAACATCAAAAAGAGCAGATATTTTAAATTCAAAAAATAAGCGTAAATTTGTTGCGAATATAATAAAGGAAATGGATAAAAAAATAATAAATAGCGATGATGATTATATTCAAATGAGTTCAATGTTACAAAGTCTAATGATGGAAGATTTTGAGCAATTTTCAAGCGATAAAGAATTTGATTTATTTGACGAAAATAATTATTCGCATAGATTTGCTAATTTTGAAGAATATTGACAAATAATAGTTGATGAATTTAATATATTTGATGGAAAATATAACGATGAAATAAAAAATATATTATGAGATGAATATGATGAAATTGTTTTAAATCCCAATATTCTTTATAATGAAAATAACGAAAATAACGAAAATAATTATAATAATTATAATGATTATGAGGAAGATGAATATAATGAACAAGTATAGAAAATTCATAGCAGAAACATCCTTAATGCCTGGTAATGGCGAAGGTCTTATCAATGTTCCTAATCGTACAATGAATCAGAAATTATGAGATAATAAAGAATGTGAACACTGTAATGGTGATGGCTGATATGAAGATGGAACGATGTGCGAATATTGCCACGGTTATGGTATAAATGAAAGTCTTTTAAACAATGAAATGAACGCGACAAATATGAATAGTGAAAATGATGAAGAAAGTAATCCAATTGATGAATTAGAAAAACAAAAAGAAACGGTTGAAAACACTGAAGATATTTTTAAAAAAGTATCATCCGGTAGGAATGCCAAAGATATAGGAAAACGAATTATTACGAATTCTGGAAATGAAATTATTGGAAAAAAAGCTTCAGATATAGATCAATCAATACTTGCATCACTAATAGCATCTGGAAGTGTAATCATTGATGGCGGTGGTATAATTAAAAAAAAGTAATTAAATATGGCATATGTAACGGAAAAGGATCTAAAATTATTCAATTCTATTCAAGAGGAATTGATGTTGAATTTTAGACAACAGGAAATAGATTATATTACCATTTCAAATCTTCAATCCGGGGATCCGGATGAAAATATTTATGGAGAAATAACAAAAGAAGACATTGTTTTTTCTGATCCCATTACTATTCACGCATATGTTCAACAAAATGCTCCAGAAATACAAACAACCGAATTGGGTATAAGATATAAGAATAGTATTATTGTGTTTGTTCATAAAACATATTTGGAAGATATGGCATTACAAATTATAGAGGGTCAGTTCTTTAGATGAAATGAAAACATATATCAAATCATGCAACAAACCGGACAACAAATTCAAATTTGAGGTAACCCGGATTGGCAGGTTTATAGAAGATTTATTTGCATATTAAAATAAGGAACAAATTAAAATGAAAATTTCGAAAATACGACAAATTATAAAAGAAGAATTAAATGATGCTGATTTAACCAGACCAAAAGAGGATCAGGAATGAGAGGATTATGATGATTGAATTAATTGAAGAGATAAAAAAAGAGAAATGGAGGGTAGGTCTGGAAATTTTGGCGGTTTAACAAAAAATGCAATTAAAAAAAATGATACTGACGATGAGTGTAATAGTGCTTTTTGCGATTTCAGTAATGATTATGAAGAATACGGGTTTGTTTCAAGACAAGACATAAGTCGCGGATATTTAACAAAAAAGGCAATAACTGATTTGATCAGATTGTCAAAAGCATCTGGTACTACTTTAGAAGAAATATTAAAGTATTATTATTCAAATTTAAATAAATGGAATGATTCATTTCCAGAAAGAATGCCGATGATTAATTTTAATAACCCATTTAAAAAAATAAAAGTACAATAAATATGCCTTTAAAGAAAAAATTTATTTCAAAAAAAGAACCGAGTAAAAACGCTCAATCTCAATATGGAAAATATCTTTTTGGTGGAGAGGATGCTGGAGATCGTATTTATGGAGATGTTATTGAACCGGATAAAAGATTAGAAAGTAAAATATTGGGAATTATTACGGATTACATAGATGGTTTTTTTTCAAAAAATGGAAAAACCATAATTAACGCAAAAACAATGAGTTATTTTAAAATGTTAAATCAGGTAAAAAACGATTATCCTGAAATATTGATGCCGCCGATCGGAAAAACTGTATATAGAGGAATTTTTGTTCCTTTTTCATTATATGATCATTTATTACAATATGTTAATGTTAATTGAAAAAATATTGATGCTGATAATATTACAAAACAATTATTATCAGCGTTTAAAGGTCAAAGTTTCATGTTTAAGCCACATACTAACGTCCAGTCTTTTTCTACAAACAAAACAATATCGAAGGGATTCATGTATAACACTCCTAAATTTATTTATAATGATTATAACAGTAAAAAACTAAAGTACCCGATATGTCTAAGTTTTTTATTATCAACAACGGTTAACAAAGAAGATTATTTATTTAATAGTAAGTTTTTAAGTATCATCGGTCAATACGAAGAAGACGAGGTTATTAGAATTGGAAATCACCCCGTTGAATGTAAAATAGAAGACTTACACACGGAAATTCTTTAAGGAAACTAACATTTGAATTCAAATCAAAATATAATTGGTGAATTAGACAAATTAGTTGTTAATCATTTTAATAGTGAAAAACCGTTTGATATATCCGGCGGTATTGTCCCGGCAATATATTTAAGAGGTACTCCAGATAAATTATCTGTTTCAGATTTATGAACAAATGTTGGAGACATAAAGTATCCCGCAATTGCAATTACTAGAGATAATAACTTTAAAGTAATGCCCGAAAGAGGTACGATAAAAACGGAGGCTACACAAATAAAAGTTTTAAAAATAGAAAAAAACAAGTATATATTAGAGGAAGAACCCGGCATAAATGTAGAGATATATTTATATGATAGTCCTATTTACTTTTCGACTAAATATAATGTTATCTTTTTTTGTGAATATATGAAACATGCTAATGAATTTCAATCTATGTTTATTGATAGACTCAGTCAACAATATTATAAGATAACATCTCAAAAGTATCAATCTTTGTTTTTTGATGCAATATTTATGAATAAAGATGGTTTATCTTTTGAAGATAACTTTAATGAAACAGTCGAATCAAAGAGAATAATTAAAGTTACAGCTAGTATCGATTGCGAAGGTTATTATCTTGCTCAAGCTTCTGATGTCATAAATAGATCGATATCAAAAGCAACACTTGCAATAATAGATTAGATAAAGGGAGAAATAAAGAACAATGGCAAGAAATTTAGTAAGTCCCGGAATATCTTTCGGAGAAATTGATCTTAGCCAAGTAGCACAGGTTACTGCATTGATGGGTCCAGCATTTGTTGGAACTACACAAAGCGGCCCAGCATTCAAACCGACTATTATCAATAATTATTCGAATGAATTTATTCCGATTTACGGAGGATTAAATACCTCTCATTATGTTCCTTATGCCGTCAAATATTATTTGAAGTATGGATCGAATGCCGTAGTTTGTAGAATACTAGGTACAAATACTAGCATAGCTACAAAAGATGATTCTTTTATTATCCCAGCATCCGCATCTTGAAATGATGTTGCGGGTAGTGGCGTTGTTTCATCATCCGGCGTTATTCCGTTTGCGGTTCTGAGAAAAAGAACCGGCTCTACGGTTACTTCACTAAGTGCATCATTTAATACGACTTCGACAATGTGAACAGTTAGCGGAAATGGCGACTTTGGTGGACCATATACATTTAATGATACTAATATTGAGGCATATTTCACCAGAGATGCTGTAACAATTCCGCCATCACCATCGTGTTCATCGTTATATCTAGATGTTCTTTATTGAACGCAGGCAACCGAAAATTCGGCGGAC
>Ga0172373_10003088_pt1 | contig 24739 bp, 22 predicted proteins | sample Lak10m_2_FD_114546 | JGI IMG/M metagenome (GOLD analysis project Ga0172373, IMG submission 114546) | Freshwater microbial communities from Kabuno Bay, South-Kivu, Congo - kab_092012_10m | ecosystem: Environmental > Aquatic > Freshwater > Lake | place: Democratic Republic of the Congo...
CCTGCTGGAAAGGCATCACCCAACTGGCCGATATCGCGTCGGAACAGACGGCCGGAAACGGATCGGAATGGGTGGCCGGATTCAAATCGGAATCCCTGGCCGGATAAATCGGAATCCGCACTTCGGCATTCCGCCCGAGCGGATGGATGAACTGGGCGTGTTCGACCCGCTGCTGAACTCGGACACGCCACTGTTCATCGATCCCTTGCTGCTGCCATTCAGCCAACACGACGAAATAAGCAAGGAAGCCGCCGAGCAGTTCCGCGAGCACTTCGGGAAGGTTATCGCCCTGATCAAGCGGTCGATGGCGCCCGGCGATGTCGCCGACCGTAACGCCAAGCTGTTGCTGACCTTCCCCGAGGTCGCAGGGATCTGCCTGGGATACGGCAGCGCCACCGTGGCGGGAAGCGGCTCAGGCCCGCAGATGACCGAGCGCCTGTTCCGGGTGGCCAAGGACATCGTGGCCATCGGCTATGACGATCCTAGCCTGTTTCCTGTCCTGGCTCTGCTGGAAGACGGCATCGGCCCAGACCGGATCAGCGACATGACCGCTACCGCTATCGACGACGCCCTTTACGTCTTCACCCAGCGGATCGCCCAGTCCCTCGGGGTTCCCTGCGAGCGCCACTTGAGCCGAAAGGGGACGCCCTACATGCTGCCGACAAACCCTTGCGCCCGGGGCAAGCTCCCGGTCGTCTTGGTTCCGCTGGATGTCCTGAGGAAGTTGCCGATCGCCACGGACTGGGATGGCGTGATGTCGGCCGCGTCCGAGAACTCCCAACTGCGCCACCAGGTCAACACCCTGATCGGTCAAATCTTCGAAGCCCGAACCAAGGAAGAGAGGCGCGCCGCCCGGCGATTAGTGCGCGACGCAGCCATGACGAACGCCGAGGCCTTCCGCACCGTCGTCGCCATGATGGACTCGGTTGACAAGACACCCTACGACCACGCGGCCGACCCCGATGGGCAAATCTTCTGGCGGCGTCTGGTTCGCAATCTGCCCGCCGAGGTGCTCGACGTCGCGCAGCAGCGACCCATTGATCGAGAGGAAGCTCACCGGCTGGTTGGCGCCATCATCGACCGGTTTCGGTTCTGGTTGGAGGACCGCCGATTTGCGGCTGACCTCTGGGACAGGAATGGCAAACCGCGCCCGGAGAAGACTGCCCAGCGCATGTTCTTCATGGTGGCGGAGGAAATCTGCCGCCTACGTAACCTCGACATAACGCCCGAAGCGGACAGCGGTGGCGGTCCGGTGGATTTCAAGTTCTCAGCCGGGTTTGCCTGCAGGATCCTGGTTGAGATCAAGCTGTCGACCAACCGCGCGGTCGTTCCGGGGCTGACCACCCAGCTAGAGGTCTACAAGAAGGCCGAGGACGCCTCCGGCGCCTACTACGTGGTGATCAACCTCGGTGGCGGAGCCGACGTCAAAAAGCGCCTAGATAAGGCCTGGGGAGAATTCGACTTGGGTGAGAAGGTGCCATCCGAGATCGTGGTCATTGACGGCGTTCCGCGCGCCTCTGCGAGCCACCGGCACCGGCCGCAGGGCGAGCTTCCAGTCTAACGGATTGACCTGTAGCCATGAGCACGCCCGCCCCAAAGACTGACCGCGCCGCCCAATGGGCGGCCGACATCCAATTTGTTTTGGATGAGGTAATGCGTTTTCTCCACAAGCACCCGCGCGAGTACGACGACAAGCGGGATTTCTTTGCCGATCTGCCTCATCCAATCCACCGAGGAGCCAAGATCATCTGTGGATACGAAGCAGATCGGCGGCTGTGGGACATGGCGGAAAATTTTCTGGCCACCCATAAGATGGCCGGACGGGTCGAACTCGCCATGGTGGTGGAGAACCTCGGCTACCAGATCAGCACCCGGTTCTTGAAAAAGGGGAATGCGGTCAACACGGGTACGGTCCAGGCTGCGCTGGCGGCGGCCGTGAAACGGTCTGCCTCCGAATGCAAGGACATCACCCACTTCATTCCTTGCACTGTTGTCAGCGACGACGACCCCAGGGCCTTCTCAGTCGGTCCGGTGATCTTCCGCCGCCGCGAGGACTTCCTTCAGCAGCGGGCGCCTGCGTTCGAGCGCTACATTGAGTCCTTCATCGAAGTTCGGCCGACCGCTTCTGTCGAAGAGGCCAAGGACGAGGGGCGCTCGTTCGTAGCCGATGCCACTGCATATTTCGACCATTTCGGCTGGGTCGCCGAGATCACCATCGAAAACTGCGCACCGAAGATATCCAAGAACTTGGCTCGCCAGAGCCTGCAGGCAGCACAGGATGTTCTGCGCTTGATGCTGGGTGAGACATACGCCGCCCACCTCAATATGGAAGGCCCGCCGCTCGGTGTGGTCAAAACGGCTGAACTGACCATGGTCGGTGATAAGCTCGACATTTCCTTGGGGCGCAGTTGGCCCGGCCGGACGCTTGGGGCTGGTTGGTGGCCGAAGATCGTCGAGCGGTTCACCAAAGAACGCCTTGCGGGCGCCGGGCGGACAATTGAAATGCTGATCAAGATGGAACGGGACAAGCCGCTGTGTCAGCGTCTACTGGACGCCATCACCTGGTTCGGGCAGGCGGTGACCGAGCAGCAGCCCGCCCCAAAGATCGTCAAGTTCGTGAACGGCATCGAGCGTGTCACCCAGTGCATCAAGAGCGACAAGGTGACGGAAACGGTCTGCGAGCGGGCAGCGGCTCTTGCCTTCGACTATTGCTGTGGCGATCGTGAACATTGGCTGGGGCGGGTGAAGGATCTTTATGATGTCCGGTCGCGTCTCGTCCACGGGAGCATGTCGCCGTTTGATCCAGATGCCGACAGGGCGACGCGGGAGGCAGAGGAATTGGCCACCAGAATCCTCTGCCGCGCGATCGACTTCTTCATGCACCTGGGCCTGGAAGCCAGCACTTGGTCACCGGAGCGGCTGGACGAGCAATTCCAGCGTTTGACCGCTTGGGCGGCCGAGGCGCCAACGACGCTCTCATCGTAAGTGAGGCGTTCAACCGTGCTGCGCAGCAAGAAAATCAGCACATGACGTACGACTTAGGCTCGCCTGCGGCATGTTTGGAGCGTCAATTTCTCACGAGGAGATTGGTGCATGACTAGTCACGCTTACGAACGACGTTTCGGACGCAATCCTTGATCAATGTATCGCGGCGAGCGTTCATCAACCTTTCATGTTTCTTGGCCAATAGGCGCCCCATCTCAGCCGCTGCAGCTTCCCACGGCGGCGTAGGGTCTTCGGGATCGACGCCGATCATCAACATTTGCGGATGCCCGCTAATTGGCTCGCTCTCACTCGGTTTGATACGTCTGCCCGTACATATGATGGGCATATCGTCCGCGAAGTCGTAACCGCTGCCATCCGTCATCAGTGCACGGCTCGAAGGCATGTAAAATTTGCCGGCCACCTCGATAGGCGCGTTCACGCCGCTCTTCCTGGCTTCCAACAGGTCGGCTTCGGTCAGCCTCGATCGCCCTTCTCCAACCGCCTCGACAATTCCGGCCCCAGGCCAGTTATCGACGACGATGCCGACCAGCCGCCTTTCAAGCGTCCAATCGCCATCATGCGGAACGAGATCAATGATGCGCGCGATTGCTGAGTCGTGGTCTAGGTGGGAAAATACCAGTAGGCTGCCACCGGAGGCATGAAAGTGGTGGATACCCCACTTGTTGAGAATGAGGTCGATTAGCCTTGCGTACGCCGACCATGTTCCACCGGTTGTCGCACGCCGGAATGCCCTCTTAGCGGCTTTCATTGGCGAGATATGCGGAGCGAGATCGGTTCCATTGTGAAGTGCCGCTAGGATCGGGACGACTGTGGTAAGGCGTGGGTCGTCGATCAAATGCTTGGCGATCTGGACGCTCATCGGCCCATTGAGCATTGGATGGCGACGGGCGAAGTCCCGCCCGTAGATAAGATCGTCACGCTTCCGCATTAGGATCTCCCTTCGACGACCAAAGCCGAATCGGCTGCAAGGCTTCAGTCTACGCATTTTGGCTGAATACGCCGAACCGATATTGCGACTAGTGGAACACCGGATCCCGGCCCTCTCCGTCTGGACGTCCGCTCCAACGTGTCAACGGGGGAGGTCTCCCGCGTCCGGGCGTTTGACACGGGCGCAAGCCAGCAGCCCTGAGCCGCCACCGCTAGTGGCCCGAAAACGACCATGGGAGTTGGATCAGGGATGTTGCGTAGAAGGCCTTGTCGCAGTGTCTGGATGGGTCACACTACCATCGTCCTTGATGATGCCTGCCTTCGTAAGGACCGCGCGATAGACCCCGATAAACTGGGTGACGATTCCGTATTTGTTGCTGACAGGTTTCCCGCCGATGAGGGCCAACAAAACCCACAGCAGGTCGCGATAGGTGATGTCAAAGTGCTCAAAGAGCTCGTCTAGCGTTTCCCCCATTTGCATGTGCCCCCCATCGCCCGCGTAGAGCATGTGGTTGCGGTACTCCGTGCGGTCCGACAGGAATTGCCGGAGCGTCTGCTTTCGTTGCGTTTGGATGATGTCTTCAAGCTCCGCGAGGATATGTGGAACGACCTTCAGACCGGTCTCGCCCTCGCGGGAAATGTCCTGATGCAATGGATCGTGTCGCCACATTTCGTCGCCTTTGGGCTCAAGGATTGCGAGCCGAAAGGCTTTGCCCTCGATGACTGGCTTCACGGACCAGGAAATGCCTTCAAGGCCCTCCATCTGCATGCCATCTATCAACATGTCGCCCATGATGAAGCGGATTTGGGCCAGCACCGGATAGAAGGCCAGCTTAACAGTGTGATTCTTGAACTTACGAACGAAATCCCGGTGTTCTGGATAGTCCTTTTCGTTAAGCTTGATCCATTCGAAGATGGCGACGACCAGCTCTTCTTCGCCTGCAATCAGCCGTATCGCGCCCATTTCCTCATCGACGCCCTTCAAATTTGCCGCCTTGTGGTAATGGTCGAGCGCCTTCACTACGCGGGAACGTACTTTCGTTGGTGCTGTATCGAGAAGAAGCGCGAAAAAATCCTCGCCGATTAACTCGTCGAACGGATCGGTTGTGATCTCGAATTCTGCCTCTTCAAGGGCGTTATAGGTCATGCACCTAACCTACTATGGTTTTCGAATGCATCAGGCCGCGTCGTCATTCCACGACGCCTTTCAATAGCGGCGGTGTCTCCCGACCGCGGATCTCGCTCAGTTCGTCCTGGGTGTGGATGAAGATCGGCACGTCCCCGATCCAGGTTCCTAGCCCTTTTACTTGGAGGCTCAAATTAATGGGAATCCTGCGTTGGACAGGCTGGTCAGGGACCGTAACCGCGTTGACGGTCAGAACGCTGGCGAGGGGCGGTACTTCTGTCGGGTGTAGCTTCGAGTGGTTGGGAACAGACGCCACCCGTATGACCTCAAGCTTCACGAAACGGTCCAGCCAGGCTGATCCTGAATAAAGATGGTAGTATTCCGAGATGCGGGTTCCAGAGTGCGGCGCGAAAATCCAGTCTCCGACTGCCATCCCCAAAACCATCTCCAGATTTTGTTTAAATAGGTCTAAGCCATGAATCACCTTGCCATTGTTGGCATCCATCGCCGACCCGAGATCGCGATAGTCGAGCCGCTTCGCCGGAGGAGCCACCGGTAGTGAGATTTCCCACCCTCGCTCCACGCGCGAGGCAACTGGGTAAGCAATGGATGCAAGGCCGAATCCCATCTCGTTCAGCAGCACATATCGGTCTCGGGGATGGACAGAATCGAAGTCGCCGCAGTAGTTCGTCAGGTCGGCGGCTGTTCCCTGGACGAAGTGCTTCAGCGAGACGACGATACGGCCTGTGCTGACGCTCTCCACGTGGCCGACGCCTATGACCTTGGGACCGATCGCGATGATATCGCCGGTGCCGTCGCGGCTTTGATCCGCAATGAGAAACCGGCGACTGTCCTCATGCTCCTTCTTGAGCTTCAACAGCCGTTCCGTAGGAAAGGTTACTGCGTCCCGGTCGACTAAGAGGGCACAACTCCCGCAAAGCCAGATACCGTTCTCGACCGACTGGCGCTGTTCCCGGCTCATCACAGGATCGTATCTGCGAGCTCCAGGACCCGGCGCCGCCGCGGCGATGTGGGCGGCGATCCCGATAATGGCGAATTTGTCCGGACCCTCGTCGCTGGGGCCGGCGGTAGGAGCGCCGCATATTGAACAGACATAGCAGGCGCGTATTGCCAACGCGTTCCTGGTCTTGGTGGAAAAGTCGTCACGATTGTTCATGCGACACACCTTAAGCCTGACTCGACTTTTTTAGGACACCATCGCGCGCCTTTCAGGCGGGTGCAAAACGGACCTCAAGCGCTAGCTGCACTCGTTCGCTGTGTGCGATCGGTGACGAGCAGCCACGTCCACCGTCTTCCGGTTATTCCACAAGCTAAGGGCCGACTCTCCAGGAGGAGAGCCGGCCCGCTGCATTGAGGGACCCAAAGAGAGGAAAGAACAGTCCCTCAAAATCGGCTGCGGCACGCTGTTGCTGCGTTTGGGCCACGTTATGCCGCGCACCGGCCAAATTATGGTGCGCGGCATAAGAGGAGAAGAGCCCCGCCAGTTCCTATGAGCAGCCGGTTGTTCCGCCGCAGGTATCGCACTTCAGGCAGGTGCCATTGCGCACCAGGGTGAAGTTGCCGCATTCCGGGCAGGCATCGCCCTCGTAGCCTTTCATGCGGGCCCGGCGGATCTGTTCGGCACGGGCATCGAATTCCTGGATGGCCGTCTCGGCGTCTACCGACAGAGCCAGGGCCGACTGAGCGACACCCAAGGTCGTCCCGGCAATATCGGCCGACAGAGAGGTCGTGGTGCTGCCGGAGGCCGAGGCGCCGCCGGTCACCACCAGGAATTTCGAGCGGACATAGCCCTTCGACGCCACCCGTTCGACCACAGAACCCAGATGAGACCCCGTCGAGTCGCTTTGGCTTTCCGCAGCGTCGCCACGGCCCACCGTATCAGGGTTCAGGTCCGCAGGTTCGACATGGGCCAGATCATTACGGCTTAGATACGAAATCGCCAGCTCACGGAAGATATAGTCCAGAATCGAGGTGGACATTTTGATGGTGTCGTTGCCTTCCACCATGCCCGAGGGCTCGAAGCGGGTGAACGTGAAGGCCTCGACGAATTCCTCCAGCGGCACGCCGTATTGCAGACCGATCGAGATGGCGATGGCGAAATTGTTCATCATGGCCCGGAAGGCGGCGCCTTCCTTGTGCATGTCGATGAAGATCTCGCCCAGCTTGCCGTCTTCATATTCGCCGGTACGCAGGTAGACCTTGTGTCCGCCGACGATCGCCTTTTGAGTGTATCCCTTGCGGCGGTCGGGCAGCTTGCGCCGGCTGGCGGCCAGGATGCGCTCGACCACGCGCTCGGCGACGATTTCAGCCCGTGCGGCCAGCGGGGCCTGGACCACGGCCTCTTCCAGTTCTCCGGCATCGTCCAGCAGGGCCGCCTGCAGCGGCTGGGACAGCTTGGAACCGTCGCGATACAGCGCGTTGGCTTTCAGGCCCAGGCGCCAGGACAGCATGTAGGCATCCTTGCAATCCTCGACCGAGGCGCTGTTCGGCATGTTGATCGTCTTGGAAATCGCCCCCGAGATGAAAGGCTGGGCCGCGGCCATCATGCGGATATGGCTCTCTGCCGACAGATAGCGGGTGCCGATCTTGCCGCAGGGGCTGGTGCAGTCGAACACCGGCAGGTGCTCGGGCTTCAGGAAGGGGGCGCCTTCCAGGGTCATGGCGCCGGTGCAGTAGGTGTTGGCGAGGTCGATGTCCCCGCGCGAGAAGCCCAGGTGCGCCAGCATGTCGAACCCAAGATCATCCAGCTTGTCGCGCGGGATCCCCAGGGTGCCGGTGCAGAAATCCTCGCCCAGAGTGTATTTGTTGAAGACGAAGCGGATGTCGAAGGCGCTTTCCAGAGATTGCTCGACTCGCTCCAGGGCTGCCTCGTCGAACCCTTTGGCCGTCAGCTTGGCGTGATCGATGCCCGGGGCATGACGCAGGGTCGCGTGACCGACCGCGTACCGGATGATCTCGGCGATGTCGGTTTCGCCATAGCCCAGGGTGCGCAGGGCATCGGGGACCATGCGATTGATGATCTTGAAATAACCGCCACCGGCCAGCTTCTTGAACTTCACCAGTGCGAAATCGGGTTCGATGCCGGTCGTATCGCAATCCATCACCAGACCGATGGTGCCGGTGGGGGCGACCACGGTGGCCTGGGCATTGCGGAAACCGTGCTTTTCACCCAAGGCCAGGGCGTTGTCCCAGGCCAAGCGGGCCGAGGCCACCACGGCGGCATCGGGGCAGTTCCCGGCATCCAGCGGAACCGGGGCCACTTGCAGCCCCTCGTAGCCCGAGGTCAGGCCATAGGCGGCGCGACGGTGATTGCGGATCACGCGCAGCATGGGGTCGCGATTGGGGGCAAATCCGGGGAAGGGACCGTGCTGGGCCGCCATTTCCGCCGAGGTGACATAGGACTCGCCGGTCATCAGGGCGGTGATGGCCCCGATCAGGGCGCGGCCACGGTCGCTGTCGTAGGGGATGCCCGACGCCATCAGCAGGCCGCCGACATTGGCATAGCCCAAACCCAGCGTGCGGAATTCATAGGACAGTCTGGCAATCTTCTCGCTGGGGAACTGCGCCATCAGCACCGAGATTTCCAACACCATCGTCCACAGCCGACAGGCGTGGCGGAAGCCGTCGATGTCGAACGTGCCGTCGGCGCGGCGGAAGCACATCAGGTTCAGGGACGCCAGATTGCAGGCGGTGTCGTCCAGGAACATGTATTCCGAGCACGGATTCGAGGCATTGATCCGTCCGGATTCCGGGCAGGTGTGCCAGTCATTGATGGTGGTGTCGAACTGGATGCCCGGATCGGCGCAGGCCCAGGCGGCTTCGCCGATGGTTTCCCAAAGGTCGCGGGCCTTCAGCACCTTCTTGACCTGGCCGGACACCCGGTGCTTCAGCACCCAATCGGCATCTTCGATCACCGCATTCAGAAAATCGTCGGTCACGCGGACGGTGTTGTTGGAATTTTGCCCCGACACGGTGAGATAGGCCTCGGAATCCCAGTCGGTGTTGAACACCGGGAAATCCATGTGCTCGTAACCCTGGCGGGCGAACTGGATGACGCGCTGGACGGCGCTTTCCGGCAGCATTGCGCCGCGGGCGCCGATGATCGCTTTTTTCAGGCGACGATTCTGCTTGGGGTCGAAGCGGGCTTCCGACTGGGCGTCGCCGTCCCATTCCCGGCACGCGGCCATGACCTCGCCAAGATGTCTTGCTGCCAGCTTCGAGCCTGCGACCAGGGCCGCTACTTTCTGCTCTTCGACGACTTTCCAGTTGATGAAGTTCTCGATATCGGGGTGATCGACATCGACCACCACCATCTTGGCGGCTCGCCGGGTGGTGCCTCCGGACTTGATGGCCCCGGCGGCGCGGTCGCCGATCTTCAGGAAACTCATCAGGCCGGACGACTTGCCGCCGCCGGACAGGCGTTCGCCTTCCCCCCGCAGTCGCGAGAAATTCGTGCCGGTGCCGGAACCGTATTTGAACAGGCGCGCCTCGCGCACCCACAAATCCATGATCCCGCCCTCGTTGACCAGATCGTCGTTGATGGACTGGATAAAGCAGGCGTGAGGCTGCGGATGTTCATAGGCCGAGGTGGACGCGACCATCATTCCCGTCTTGAAATCGACATAGGAATGTCCCTGGCCGGGACCGTCGATGCCGTACGCCCAGTGCAGCCCGGTATTGAACCATTGCGGCGAGTTGGGAGCCCCCATCTGGCTGGCCAGCATAAAGGCCATTTCGTCGCGGAAGGCCATCGCATCGGCCTCACCGTCGAAATAGCCGCCCTTCCAACCCCAATAGGTCCAGGTGCCGGCCAGGCGGTCGAACACTTCGCGGGCGCAGTTCTCGCCACGCGACCGCTCGGCGGTGGGCAAAGTGTCGAGCGCCTCGGCATCCGGCTCGTGGCGTTGCAGCCATTCCGGCACATCCTTTTCGGCGACCCGCTTCAATCTGGTCGGGACCCCGGCCTTGCGGAAATACTTCTGCGCCAGCACGTCACAGGCGACTTGCGACCAATCGGCGGGAACGTCGATGTCCTTGGCCTGAAAAACCACGGACCCGTCCGGATTGCGGATTTCGCTGGTTGCCTTGCGGAACGCGAGGGCCGCGTAGGCGGATTCCCCGGCCGTGGTGAAGTGACGCTGGACGCGCATGGTCTCCCCTCTGCTATTCGGTAGGCTTCATCGGTTCGGCTCGATCGGAAGAATTGACGCGGTCCCAGGGAATCCGGACTTTCCCCATGCCCCGCCACCCACAACATATTGTGGCTCGCCCCCGACAGAGACGCAGGCTATGACAAGCCGGGGTCTCATTCAACAAGATTTTGACGCACAGATGTGCGGGCGGCACATCATGTTGTAAGGGGTGTATCCGGCCTGTGCGGGATTTCCTGCGGGCCGCGACCGCGGCAGGCCACAAGATGCGGTGGGGTGGATCATGATCCTCTGGACGCCCGTGATTGCATTTGCCATAGTCCGGGCCGGTGAATTCCAACCCGGAACCAAGAACGGGGATGACATGATCAGCCTGGGCACTTTGCTGTTCACATGGGCCAACGGCAAGTTGGTGGGGACCGATTCCTCCGGCAATCGCTATTACGAAGCGCGGTCGGCGGCCAAGGGACAGCGCCGCAAACGCTGGGTCCTCTATGGCGGGGCCATCGACGGCTCCCTGGTGCCGGCGGAATGGCACGCCTGGCTGCATTACACTTCGGACAAGCCGCTGACCGGCGCTCCGCGCCGCGAATGGCAGGCATCGCACGCGGGCAACCAGACCGGCACCGTGCAGGCTTATCTACCGCCGGGGCATGATCTGCGGGGGGGGCGGCGAGACCGTGCCGCCGGCGATTACGAGGCGTGGCAGCCGTAAATCGGATTGAAGGGGACGCGTGATGGTGACCAAGGGCGGCAATCGCGATACCGTCATCGGCGCGATGGTCGTTTCCGTTGCCGCGCTGGTGCTGGGCCTGGTCTACGTGACCCAAGAGGAGCCCGGCAAGTCCGACAATATGGACGGCTATCTGGTGACGGCCCGCTTCAGCCGTCTGGACGGCATCACCGTGGGCAGCCCGGTTCGGCTGTCCGGTCTGCCGGTGGGCAAGGTGGTGGCGCAGTCATTGGCCCCCGATTTCCGTGCTGTAACCACGTTGCGGATCCGCAATGACGTCAGCCTTCCGGCCGATACGGCGGCGGCCATCCATACCGATGGCCTGCTGGGGGCGAAGTTCGTGGTGCTGCAGCCTGGGGCCGAGGATCGTGTCCTGGCCAACGGTCAGGAGATACCGTTCACCCAGGACTCGATGGTGATCGAGGATCTGATGGACATGATCATCCAACAGGCCCGCGCCAAGCGCGGCTATCTGGACCGGCCCTTGCCGTCCATTACCAACTGAGTACCGGGAGGACCCGCATGGGACGCAATCTCATCGAGACGATCATGGGGGCGGTGGTCCTGGTGGTGGCCGGTTTCTTTCTGGTCTTCGCCTATACCCATGCCGACCTGAAGGAAATCAGGGGATACGAGATCTCCGCCCAGTTCGCCAGCGTCGGAGGGCTGGATAAAGGGTCCGACGTGCGGATCAATGGCGTCAAGGTTGGAACCGTCGCCGATTACGAGTTGGACAAGGTGACCTTCAATGCGGTGGTCCGACTGTCGATTTCCCCGGATGTCCGGCTGCCGGTCGATACCGTGGCGACGATTTCGACCGAGGGGCTGTTGGGGGGGAAGTTCGTCAAGCTGATCCCTGGGCGGGCAACCGATCGGATCGCTGAAGGCGGGCGTCTGACCAAGACCAAGGATTTCAAATCCATTGAAGAGATGGTCGGAGAACTGATCTTCCTGGCCACGGCCGATACGCCGGCACCACCCGCATCCAAGCCATGATACCGAGACTTCTGCTTGTGGCGGCGATCTTGGCGCCGGCAACCGTTTTTGCACAGACCCCATCGGTACCGGACCTGGCGCTGGACGTGGCGGTGCTGGGTGGTCTGGACAAGATCACCGCCCGGGTGGTTACCATCGAGGCTCCGGTGGGTACCCCGGTGCGATTTGGTGCCCTGGAGATCGTCGCGCGTGCCTGCCGCAAGCGTCGCCCTGAAGAAAATCCCGAGAGTGCCGCTTTTCTGGACATCTGGGAACTCCGCCCCGAGCAGCCGGCGCAAAGCCTGTTCCGGGGCTGGATGTTCGCGTCCAGCCCGGCCCTGTCAGCGATGGAACACGCTGTTTACGACGTCTGGGTTCTCGACTGCCGCAAAAGCCGATAGGTCGTTCGCCTCGGCGGCCTCCCAGGGCACCGGCTCGCGGATGAAGCGGGCCGGCATGGACACCGCCGCCGACAGCATGGCCAGATAATCGTCACGGGAAATTTCCGTGGCCCCGAACCGGGCCAGATGATCGGTGATGAACTGGGTATCCAGCAGGACGTATCCCCCGAGACGCAGGCGGGCCACCAGATCGGCCAGCGCCACCTTCGATGCGTCGGTTTGACGGCTGAACATGCTTTCGCCGAAGAAGGCAGACCCCAGGGCCAGGCCGTAGAGGCCGCCGACCAGATATCCGTCGCGCCAGGTTTCGACCGAATGGGCCAGACCCAGACGGTGAAGCTCGACGAACTGGGTCAGGATTTCGTCGTTGATCCAGGTGTTCTCCCGCCCGGCTTTGGATTCGGCGCAGCCTTCCAGAACCGCGGTAAATGCGGAATCGATGCGGATGTCGAAAGGCACGCGGCGCAGCACCTTTTTCAGTGAACGCGGGATATGAAACTCTTCCAGGGGCAGGATGCCGCGTTCGTCGGGATCAACCCAGTAGACCCGGCGGTCGGTACGGGCCTTGGCCATAGGAAAGACTCCCATCGCATAAGCCCGCAGCAACAGTTCCGGCGTCAGTGGGCGAGTCATTTCCCGTCTTCCATCTCCATCAGACGCCTTTCCAGTTTTTCCAGCATGGCGATGATCAGTTTCGAGGCCTCGTTCATTTCATCCAGGCTTTCGAAGGCCCGGTCGATGTCGCCCGCGGTGGCATGGGTCAATGCTTGCTTGGCGCAGACATGGACGGCTTTATGCGGATCGACGATGGACTGATAAGCGGGGTCGTTCCGCAGGGCCTGATCGGTCAGGGCGTCGTACCATTTTCCCAGCCGGCAATTATGGTGATCGGGAACGTCGTCGGCGGTCAGCTTGATCCGTCCGACGATACCGTCGAGAACCCGGCGCTTGAATGTGACATGGTCGTTCTTTGCCACCTCGACCAGCAATCTGGCCGAGCCCAGCCCGGCATAGGTGCCGACCTGGGTATTCAACTGCTCGATCATCGCGCTCATCGACTGCAGAACGGATTCCAGCTGGCTGTTATTTGTACGCGAAAGGGTCGCGACGTGGCTGGTGCCGGATGCCAGTTCCGACGCGGCACCCGACTGGCGCTCCAACACATCGGCGATGTCGTTCATGTGAGTGCGCACGGATCCGACCTGGCCTGCGATTTCCTGTAGCTTATGGCCAAGATCGGCGACCATCTCCTGGCCGGCATCGACCACGCTCATGCTGTCGGACATGGCGGAGACGATCCGCTGGATTTCTCCCTGCAACCCCTCGATCCGGCGGCGGATGTCTTCGGTCGCGCGGCTGGTCTGGTTGGCCAGTCCCTTGACCTCGCCGGCAACGACGGCAAAGCCTTTGCCGGCCTCGCCGGCACGGGCCGCCTCGATGGTGGCATTCAGGGCCAACAGATTGGTCTGGCCGGCAACGGCTTCGATGTCGGTAACGATCTTGCCGATTTCAAGCGACGCGCTGGCCAGTCCCTGGACCTTGGCCCCGGCCGAATCCACGGCTTCGACGATGCGCTGGAAGGCACTGAGGACCTTGCCGCTGGCACCCAGTCCGGAATTGGCGGCCTCACCGGCTCCATCGGCATCGCTGGCGGCCACCGAACTGTCGGACGAGATGGTGCTGATGGCAGCCCGCATCGCCTCGACCGAGTCGGCCATACCGCCGATCTGCGAAGATGACTGGTCGATTTCGTGCTTCATCCGGGCCAGACTGATCATCGCCTCGTTGCCCAACATGGCGGACTGAACCAGCGACCGCAGGACTTCGTGCTGCATGTTCAACCGTTCCTGCTCGGCATGTTCACGCATCCGCTGCCGCTCGGCGCTCATGGCCTGAACCTGACGCCGGTTCTCGGCCATCGTCCGCAGCATGGCGGCGGCGTGGCCGAACTCGTCCGTACGTTCAGGGCTCAACTGCAGGTGGGTGACGTCCCCGGACTGTTCGATCAGGTCCATATCATGGACCAGCCCACGGAATCCGGTGCCGATATTGCGCGACAGCAGGAAGCCAAACCCGCAGACGGCCAGGGCGATCAGGACAAACAATCCTCCGCGGCGGATCAGCTCGTTCCGGTAGGTGACGGCAACGTCGTCGACATAAATGCCGGACCCCAGCACCCATTGCCACGGTTCGAACAGCTTGACATAGGAAAGCTTGGGGAAAAGCTCGTCACTCACACCGCCGCCCTGCTTGGGCTTTGGCCAGTCATAGGTGACGAAGCCGTGACCGGCGGCCCGTATCACATCATTGAAAGTGACGAACAGATTGGTCCGGTTCAGGGCGGTTACCGCACCGCCTGTGCCTTCGCGGCGGCTGGTGGCCTTGTCGAAACGGGCGTCGGACAGAATCTTGCCGTCAAGGGCAGGGACCGTCGGATGAACGACCATGCGCGGGATCGGCTGTTCCAGATCGTTGATCCACAGATATTCGACCTCGTCATAGCGCATGGTCCGGATGATGGAGATGGCCTGCGCCTTGGCCTCGTCCTCGCTGAGGCGGCCGTCTTTGGCATCGGCGGCCAGGCGCTGCAATACACCGTGGCCGACCTCGACGACATGGCGCAGTTTCACCTCGCGGGCAGCAAACAGCTCGCGTTCCAGTTGCACGGCGTCATAGACGAAGACGGCCGCCAAACCGGCCAAAGGGGCAGCCACAAGCAACCACAAGCGGGCGGCGATTCCACCGCCGACAAACTTTCCGATCATTCACTCAGTCTCCCTGGCCGGCACGCCGTTCTAGCGACGGACAGGCAATCCGCACAGGACGAAGTCTAGTCCGTGCCATCGGGATAAGAAAGTCCGACGGGAGAGGTCAGACCCCCTTTTCCGCGGCCAGTCCCAGTACCCCTTCCAGCATGTCATCGATGACCTTCCGGTCCAGATCCCGGGTGATGAAGACGATGCGGGTGCGGCGGTCGGCATCCGGCCAGCCGGGCAGGGTGGCCGGCGGATGGAAGATGTGCTGGACGCCGTGGATCGCCATCGGGGCATCGTGGCCGGCGACATTGACGATTCCCTTGATGCGCAGCAGGTTTTCCCCCCGATTGGCGATCAGCAGTTCCAGGGCAAAGGCCAATCCCGGCCAGCTGACCGGGGCGTCGCGGGTGAATACAAAAGCCTGAACCCGGTCATCGTGACGGTTGACGTCGTGGTGATGGTCGTGGTGATGCTGGCGGTCGCGATAGGCCTCGTCGTTCATCCAGCGCCGGACGTCCGGACTTTTGTCCCGGTCGTTGAACAGGCCGGCATTCAGGATGGCGGCAGGATCAAGACCACCGCCGATGGCAACGATCATCGGCGCGGCGGGATTGATGTGCTGAAGGCGGTTCCGCAAGGCTTGGGTCGCGGCAGGCTGGGCCAGATCGGTCTTGGTCAGCACCAGCCGGTCGGCGACGGCGGCCTGTTTGACCGCTTCCTGATGATTGTCCAGCGATCGGCTGCCGTTGACGGCATCGACGGTACTGACGATGCCGTCCAGACGGTAGCGCGACGACAGCAGGGGGTCGGTCATCAGGGTATGGATGATGGGGGCGGGGTCGGCCAGTCCGGTGGTTTCGATGATCACCCGGGCGAATTCCGGGACCTCGCCCTTGACCCGCTTCAGGAACAGGTCGCGCAGGCTGTCGACCATGTCGCCGCGCACGGTGCAGCACAGGCATCCGGAATTGAGCTGGACGATATCTTCCGAGATATGCCGGACCAGCAGATGGTCGATCCCCACCTCGCCGAACTCGTTGACCAGAACGGCGGTGTCGCTCAGGCCCGGCTGGGCCAGCAGATGATTCAGAAGGGTGGTCTTGCCGCTGCCGAGAAATCCGGTCAGCACCGTCACCGGCAGGGTGGTCATTTGCGGTAAAGCTCCTCGGGGCTGATCTGCACGGCCGCGACTTCGGTCAGGCCTTCGGGGCGGGCCGCGGTGTAGAAACAGGTGCGGCGGCCGGTATGACAGGCGACCCCATCCTGATCGACCTTCAGCAGAACGGTGTCGCCGTCGCAATCGATCAGGAACTCGACCAGCCGTTGCCGCTGACCGGACGTCTCGCCCTTGCGCCACAATCCCTTGCGTGATCTCGACCAGTAGCAGACGCGCCCGGTCGCCAGAGTCTCCTCGACGGCGTCACGGTTCATCCAGGCCATCATCAGCACCTCGCCGCTGTCGAACTGCTGGGCGATGGCGGGGACCAGCCCATCGGCGTTGAAGGACAGGGCGGCAAGGGCGGCGGCAGGTTCGGTCATGGCTGGCTCCGACGGTGATGGTGCTTTGCTATAGATGATCCTTCACCGCGCCGAAAGACAGGAAACGAGAGAATCCGCCAGACGTTCCAGCACGGAGAAATACTGATCCGGGCCGTTGGGCAGATCAGCTCCCTGTGGGTCGAGAACGCCTTCCCGAGCGCCGGCCGACTGGGCCAGCGCCGCGACCACCGGCGCAGGGAATTGCGGCTCGCGGAACACGCAGGCGGCTCCCGTCTCCTTCAGGCGATCGCGCAGGACGGCCAGGCGCTTGGCTGAAGGCGGGCGGTCGGGGTCGACGGTGATCGATCCGGCCGGGGACAGCCCGTATCGGACCTCGAAATACTGGTAGGCGTCATGGAATACCACATAGGACCGCCCGGACAGAGGGGCCAGTCTGGCCCGCAGCCGGCCGTCCAGGGCGTCGAGCCGTTCCAGGGTGCGGCTGGCATTGGCCCTGTAAAGGGTTGCGTTGGCCGGATCGTGCCGGGACAGACGGTCTGACAGTTCCACCACCAGGATTTTGGCGTTCATCGGGTTCAGCCAGACATGGCCGTCGCGTCCGTGATGGTCGTTCTTGTCATCATGGGAATGCCTTTCCCACAAGCCACCCTCGCGCCGGGGCAGGACACCGACCCCGGGCAGGTCGGCCATCGCCAGCATGTCGGCCCGGATGCCTTTCAGAGGTTTAGCCAGGAACGTCTCGTAATCGGGGGCGACCGTGACCACCAGATCCGCGGCTTGGAGTACACGGATATCGGACGGCTTCAGAGTGTACGAATGTTCCGAGGCCACTCCGCCGACCAGCAGCTCCGGTTGTCCGATCCCGCTCATCACTGCCGCCGCCAGGGAATGCAGGGGCTGGATCGAGGCCACGACGGTCGGCGGCCGGGCCTGTGCGGCAGTCGCCGCCAGCAGGGTCAGGATGGCGACGATACGCTTTGCCATGTCAGAGCATCCATGTAGGATCGGAGAGTGGATGAAACGTTATAATATAGCAGATCACATGGCAAGCCTGACCCAGTTTCCCGCTTCCGATCATGACCATCACGCCTGCGTCGCCTCGGCCCTGAGCGCTGCCGAAGCCGAGTGTCGACGGCGCGGCGCCCGCCTGACCGATATTCGCCGCCGGGTTCTGGAACTGGTGTGGACCAGTCATGCCCCGGTCGGGGCCTATGCCCTGTTGGATGGGCTGCGGGGCGAGGGGAGGGCTGCGGCTCCGCCGACCGTGTATCGGGCGCTGGACTTTTTGCTGGCGCATGGGTTGATCCACCGGATCGAAACATTGAATGCCTTCATCGGCTGTCGCCATCCAGGCGTTCCCCATGTCGGTCTGTTCCTGATGTGCCGCCGGTGCGGAACAGTCGCAGAACTGAACGACGGCGCCATCGAGCGGGCGGTGGAACGCGGCGCCGAACGTTTGGGTTTCCGGGTCTTGACTCTGACCGTGGAAGCCGCCGGGCTGTGTCCGACATGCGAAAGGACCCCGGAATGACCGCATTGGTCCGTGTCTGCGAGGTTTCGTTCGGCCATGCCGGGCAGATCGTCCTCGACCGGGTGTCGCTTTGCGTCGAGCCCGGGCGCATCGTCACCGTGGTCGGCCCGAATGGCGCCGGCAAGTCCACATTGGTCAGGATTGCGCTTGGTCTGATTCATCCCCGGTCGGGGACGGTCGAGCGGGCCGCCGGATTAGTGGTCGGCTATGTTCCGCAGCGTCTCGATATCGAGCCGACCTTACCCTTGTCGGTACGGCGCTTTCTCGCAATGGCTGTTCCCGGAACGGCTTTGGGCATCATGCAGGACGCATTGGACCGGGTTCGCGCCGGTCACGTTCTGGACCGTCAGGTCGGAGCCTTGTCAGGAGGGGAACTGCAGCGGGTCTTGCTGGCTCGGGCCTTGCTGCGCCGTCCGGGACTGCTGGTTCTGGACGAGCCGGTCGGTGGTGTCGACATGGCCGGACAGGCCGAGCTTTACGATCTGATCTCCGCACAGGCCCGGCAGACAGGGTGCGGCATCCTGATGGTCAGCCACGATCTGCACGTGGTGATGGCCGCCACTGACGAGGTGGTTTGCCTCAACCGTCATGTCTGCTGCGCCGGCCATCCCGAAATGGTCAGCCGTCATCCCGAATACCTTGCCCTGTTCGGACCACGGGTGGCGACCAGTCTGGCCGTCTATACCCATGTCCATGATCACGCCCATCTGGCCGACGGTTCGGTGGGGAGTGGGGGGCGTCATGGTCCGGAGTGCCGTCATGGATGAGTTCCTGCTGCGGGCGTTGGCCGCCGGTCTGGGACTGGCCATTGTCGCCGCTCCGTTCGGCTGCTTCGTGGTCTGGCGGCGAATGGCCTATTTCGGCGATACGCTGGCTCATTCCGCCCTGTTGGGGGTTGTGGCCAGCCTGCTGCTGGGAATCTTGCCGATCATCGGCATCATCGTTCTGTCCCTGGGACTGGCGGTCGCTCTGGCCGTTGGCCAGGGATCGCGACGTTTGGGGGCGGACTCGCTGTTGGGAATCATTTCGCACGGGTCTCTGGCGGCGGGTTTGGTCGCCTTGTCGTTGATGGAAACGGTACGGGTCGATCTGATGGGTTGGCTGCTGGGCGACATCCTGGCGGTCGGGTGGGCCGATGTCTGGCTGATCTGGGGGGGCGGGGCGATGGTCCTGGCCGGGCTGGCTATGGTCTGGCGACCGTTGCTGGCGGCAACAGTCAATGAAGATCTGGCCGCCATCGAAGGTCATGCGATCGGGCGTTCGCGCATGATCCTGATGGTTCTGGTGGCGTTGGTCGTGGCTGTGGCGATGAAGGTGGTCGGGGTGCTGCTGGTGACGGCATTGCTGGTCATCCCGGCGGCAACAGCCCGTCGTCTGGCCGGAACGCCCGAACGGATGGCGGCTCTGGCCGGTCTGATCGGGATGCTGGCGGTGGGAGCGGGGCTGGCCGCCAGCTGGCGTTTCGATACCCCGGCGGGTCCGTCGGTGGTGGTGGTCGCGGTCCTGCTGTTCCTGGCGGGGCAGGTCAGACGCTAGGCTGACTTACTGCCGGCCGATCACGGCTTCGTACAGATGGCGGAAGTCATCGATAACGTAGCTGGCGCCCAATTCGATCGCGGGAACGCGGGAATAGCCGAAGCTGACGACGATCACCGGCAGGCCCGCCCCTTTGGCGGCCAGGACGTCGTTGATGGAATCCCCGATCATCACCGCCTCGTCATGACTGACCTGCAGGCGGTCCAGAACTTCCTGGATATGGGCCGGGTCCGGCTTGAGGGCAGGGGCGTCGTCACCACCGACAATGACGGCGAAATAACCGTCCAGCCCCAGTGCCTGCAGAATGTCGTGTGTGGCCTTGGTCGGCTTGTTGGTGCAGACCGCCAGGGCGATCCCCCGCGCCTTAAGACGGTCCAGGGTTTCGACGACGCCATCCCACGGCCGGGTCAGGTCTGCGGCATGCGGCTCGTAATGTCCGAGGAAACGAGCCAGCCAGTTGGCAAGATCACCATCCGGGACCCCTCCGCTTCCTTCAAAGGCTCGGGAAACAAGGGTGCTTGCTCCATCGCCGACCATCGGACCGACTTCGGTTTCAAGCAACGGCGGCCGGCCAGCTTCGGCCAGGGTCTTGTTGACGGCGACCGTGAGGTCGGGCAACGAGTGGATCAGTGTCCCGTCCAGATCGAAAATGACGGCCCGTTTTGTCCGGTTCATTGAAACCTTCCGCAACAAAGATTGACTGGCTCCGTTAGGCCCTTTGTGGCACCTTCCGCCCGGATCCGCAACAGGTAGAGCTTCCATGCCAGCCTCCCGTCTCGCCGTCATCGTCCTTGCCGCCGGCATGGGCACGCGCATGAAATCCGACCTGCCCAAGGTCATGCATCCGTTGGCCGGCCGCCCGATGATTCGCCATCTGATGGAGACGGTGCAGAGCCTGTCGCCGCAGGAAGTGGTCGTGGTCGTCGGCCCGGGCATGGATTGCGTGTCGGAAGAGGTGTCGCCCGTGCGCACGGTCGTGCAGACCGATCGCCTGGGAACCGGACACGCCGTGCGTCAGGCTCGCGAGGCGTTGGCCGAGTTCGATGGCGATGTGCTGGTGGTGTTCGGTGATACGCCGCTGATTACCCGCGAGACCCTGACGCGGATGCTGGCCGAACGGCGTAGCGTGAAGAATCCCGCGGTGGTGGTGCTGGGCTTCAAGCCCGCCGATCCCGGCCATTATGGCCGTCTGGTGGTGGGGGCCGAAGGTCTGAAGGCCATTGTCGAATGGAAGGATGCCAACGACGAGCAGCGGGGCATCCCGCTGTGCAATTCCGGCGTCATGGCTATTGATGGGAAGCGTCTGTGGCCGCTGGTCGAACGCCTGTCCAATGCCAACGCGAAGGGCGAGTATTATCTGACCGACGTGGTCGCCCTGGCTCGTGGCGACGGTGCGTCGTGTTCGTTCGTGCTGGGGGAGGCCGAGGAACTGCTGGGCGTCAATTCCCGCCAGGAACTGGCCGGTGCCGAAGCCATCGTTCAGCGGCGGCTGCGGCAGGCGGCGATGGAAGGCGGCACGACCTTGATCGCCCCGGATTCCGTCTGGTTTTCGTGGGATACCCGGCTGGGACGCGACGTCACTATCTGGCCGCATGTGGTGTTCGGCCGTGGCGTCGTCATCGGCGACGGCGTGACCATCAAGGGGTTCTGTCATTTCGAGGGCTGCACCATCGGCGACTGCGTCGAATTGGGGCCGTTTGCCCGTCTGCGGCCCGGTGCCGAGATCGGAGACGACGCCCATATCGGCAATTTCGTCGAGGTGAAGAAGTCTTCGGTTGAGAAAGGGGCCAAGATCAACCACTTGGCCTATGTCGGAGATGCAAGGGTCGGCGCCGGCGCCAATGTCGGCGCAGGTACCATCACCTGCAATTATGACGGTTTCGACAAATCCTTCACCGATATCGGGGCTGGCGCCTTTATCGGCTCGAATTCCTCTCTGGTGGCCCCCATCAAGGTCGGGGACGGAGCGATCGTCGGCGCCGGTTCGGTGGTGACCCGGGACGTCTCGTCCGGAGCCTTGGCCGTGGCGCGTGGCAACCAGATGGAACTGGCCGGCTGGGCCGATCGTTTCCGTGACCGCAAGAAGGCCGCGAAGGCCAAGGGCTGAGGAGCAGACAACCATGTGCGGCATCGTCGGCATGATCGGCAAGGGGCAGGTTGCCCCGCTTCTGGTCGAGGGATTGCGGCGTCTGGAATATCGGGGCTACGATTCGGCAGGAATTGCCACCCTGGTCGACGGACGGATCGAGCGGCGCCGGGCCGAAGGCAAGCTGGCCAACCTTGAGGCGCTGTTGCAATCCCTGCCGTTGCCGGGTCGGATCGGCATCGGTCACACCCGGTGGGCAACCCACGGCGTGCCGACCGAACGCAATGCCCACCCCCATGCGACCCCCAGGGTTGCCGTGGTCCACAATGGCATCATCGAAAATTATGCCGAGCTCAAGGCCGAGTTGACCTCGGCCGGGCACATCTTCGAAAGCGATACCGATACCGAAGCCGTTGCCCAGTTGATCGACCATTATCTGGGGCAGGGGTTTGATCCCGAAGCGGCTGTGGCGGCTTCATTGAAGCGCCTGCACGGTGCATTCGCCTTGGGGATTGTGTTCGCCGGCCGCGATGACCTGTTGATTGCCGCCCGCGAGGGAAGTCCGCTGGCCATCGGCTATGGCGACGGCGAAATGTTTCTGGGCTCCGACGCCCTGGCCCTGGCACCGCTGACCCAAAAGATCAGCTATTTGAATGATGGCGATTGGGCCGTGTTGCGGCCTGATGGTGTTTCTGTCCGTGACCGCGACGGCAATCCGGTCGCTCGTGATGTGCGTCTGACCCAATTGTCGGGCGCGATGATCGGCAAGGGGCAGCACCGTCATTTCATGCTGAAGGAAATCTTCGAGCAGCCGCAGGTGGTCGGCGATACCCTGAACACCATGCTGAACCCGGCCAGCCGCACCATCACGCTGCAGGACCTGCCGTTCGCTCTGGCCGAAATCCGCAAGGTCAACATCGTCGCCTGCGGAACGTCGTATTACGCAGGGATGATTGCCAAATACTGGATCGAATGTCAGGCCCGAGTGGCCGTGGATGTCGAGATCGCGTCCGAGTTCCGCTATCGCCAGCCCGTGGTCGGTAAAGGTGACTTGGCGATCTTCATCTCGCAATCCGGTGAAACCGCAGACACCCTGGCGGCATTGCGCTGGTGCCTGGAGCAGGGCATGCATACCGTGGCTCTGGTCAACGTGGCGGAAAGCACCATCGCCCGTACGGCCCACACGGCACTGCTGACCCAGGCCGGACCCGAGATCGGTGTCGCTTCAACCAAGGCCTTTACCTCGCAATTGGTGGTTCTGGCTTGCCTCGCCATTGCCCTTGGCCGGGCCAATGGCACGTTGAATGCCGACGAGGAAGCCCGTCTATCTCAGGCACTGGCCGAGATTCCGGCCTGTATTTCGGAAGTGTTGCGGGCCGACGATGACATCCGCCGCGTTGCCGAGGATATCGCTCAAGCCCGCGACGTACTCTATCTGGGACGGGGAACCAGCTATCCAATAGCGTTGGAAGGGGCGTTAAAGCTCAAGGAAATCAGCTACATCCACGCTGAAGGTTATGCGGCAGGTGAACTTAAGCACGGCCCCATCGCCCTGATTGACGATCATGTTCCGGTGATTGTGGTGTGCCCAAGCGATGCGTTGTATGACAAAACAGCATCCAATGTCCAAGAGGTGATCGCTCGCGGCGCCCGGGTTGTGTTTCTGTCCGATCGAGGTGGCTTGGCCCGACTTCCTACCAAACCATTGGCGGCATTTACCTTGCCAACGGTTGATCCCTTCGTGGCCCCTATCCTATACGCCGTCCCCGTACAGTTGCTGGCGTATCACGTCGCTGTTGCCAAGGGAACCGATGTCGATCAACCTCGCAACTTGGCAAAAAGTGTAACGGTTGAATGACGGTGCCAAAAGGTGGATGGGCTTGTGTCCGGTGACGAAATAGTTTCATACTCGACGAAACAGTCTCATACCAGACGAAATACTTTCATACTGAGCCGGGCTTGCACTTGTGGTTGAGGTCGGCCTATCCTCGTGAGGGATGGGCCGGCTGGCCAGAGGTGCGCCATGGCGCGGCGGAAATATTCCGTGGACGAGGCATTGATCGCCCGCTACCTGAAGGAAGGTCGTGGGACAGGCCTCGGCGCCGAATACAAACCCTGGCTGAAGATTTCCGACGTCCCGTCTCTGGGGCGCTCGCACCGTTTGCGGGGCATCAAGACCGGTCGGATCCATCATTTCCTCTCCGACATCGAGGTCAATCTTTTCTACCTGCTGGATTGGCACGACGCGGTCGTCGATATCCGCGAGCAATTCCCGCTGGATCGCGAGGAAACCCAAGCCATCGCTGAGCGGGCGGGGATCAAGTATCCGGTCGATAGCCACACGCGGATTCCGCTGGTTCAAACCACGGATTTCCTGGTGGACTATGTCGTGGCCGGCGAGCATCGGCGCATGGCCTATGCGGTCAAACCCGTCGAGGCATTGGCCGAAAAGCGCAAGGCCGAGTTGCTGGAGATTGAGCGGCTGTATTGGCTGGCACGGGGCGTTCCCTGGGGCATCGTAACCCGCGAGGAAATTCCCAAGGCTCTGGCCGGGAACATCGCCTGGGTTCACAACTACGTCTATGTGGACGATCTCAGACAACCACGCCCTGGTTATTACGTTGAAAAAGCCACTTTGGTCCTGAACGAGATCGCGTCGTGGCGCGGTGTCTCGCTGAAGCAGGCGTGTCAGGCGTTGGATGATCGTCTGTCCATGCAGCCGGGCATGGCGCTGCTGTTGGTGCGCCACCTGATCGCCTGCAAGCGGCTGCTCTGCGACATGTCCGAGCCGCAGGGCGAAGCCTCTCCGGTGGAAAACTTCCGTGCCGTGTCGTCGGCGTCCCGACTGGGGAGGTTGAGATGACCGAGCTGCTGACCAACCAACTGGTCGAGATCAAGTCGGAAGGCGTTATCTTCCGCGTCCTGTGGGTCGATCCGCTGGGGCGGGGATACTATGTCATCGACGTGCGCTCTCAGGCCGCCTTTCCCGAG
>Ga0172373_10003089_pt1 | contig 24733 bp, 16 predicted proteins | sample Lak10m_2_FD_114546 | JGI IMG/M metagenome (GOLD analysis project Ga0172373, IMG submission 114546) | Freshwater microbial communities from Kabuno Bay, South-Kivu, Congo - kab_092012_10m | ecosystem: Environmental > Aquatic > Freshwater > Lake | place: Democratic Republic of the Congo...
CGTTGTCGTGGGCTGCGCGAGAAGTCCAGCAGCGTCGAAAGAAGACTCAGTTGCTGGTGCGCCTGATGGACGGTCAGCACAGTTTGTGGTCGGATGCAGATGCGTGTTTGAGCGACTGCAGCGATGAAAATGTGATCGATATTACTGATATCGTGCATGTTGCGGGGTACGTTGGGAAAGCTGCGAAGGTCCTGGTTCGGGGTGAGGCAGCCCAGGACGAGTTCATTCGAGATCACCTGCTGCGGATTCTGAGAGGCGACGTACAAGGTATTGACCGCGGCCTGCGTCGCATAGCGACGGTTCAGAAGTTGTCCAAAGAGAAACGCGCCGACGTGGATGCAACGTGCGGCTATTTCACGGCGCACGCAAATCGCATGAAGTCTGACGAATATCTGGCAGTCGGCCTTCCGATTGCAACGGGTGTGATTGAAGGCGCCTGTCGCCATCTTGTCAAAGGCCACCTCGAACGAACCGGCATGCGCTGGTCCGCCCGCGGCGCTCAAGCGATGCTCAGTCTCAGACGTCTGAAAGCTTCCAACGTCTGGGACGAATTCCAACGGCAGTTCCTCAATCCAACACTCCTCAAGGCGTGATCGCCGCAAGTGCGGTCACACTCCCGCAAAAAGATAGATGGAAGCCAGCCACAAGTTCAGCGAAGTCCGGCAGCCACCTGCAGCAGTGATTCCGCGCTGAACAACTGACCTGACGACTCACACCGCGCGCTGACTTTCAGTGGCATGTTCCATGGACCCGTGGAGTCCTCGGCAAAACGCAGGGTGAGCTTTCCTGAAGTGGCGTCGGCTGCCAGCTGCACGGGTGAACTGGTGAGTCCCTTGATGTGGGGAGGGCATTCCAGACTTACCTGAACCGGACCGGTGACGCCGCTGCCGCGGCGGACTTCAAAGTGCAGCTGGACGGTTGATCCGGGTATTGCCTGCAGACTCGACTGCGGCAGCTGCAGGCTCATGCGTTCCGGATCCACCAATACGATGATCTGATCGCTTTGCTCAAAGGAGGTGTAACTCACGGGATGCTGGCGGCCATCTTCAGTCGTGACCAGGCCGGTAGCCATCAGACAGGTGCGGCTGGTGCGGCCGATTTCCATCCATGGAGGAAGGAAGACTGCGTAGTCAAATTCCGTCGCGTCGGCCGGGACGACAATCTCCGGCCCGGTGACTCCCTGCAGGTGCCGGGTTTGACGTTCCGACAGTCGCACTGTGAGTGGTCCGGAGTAGCCGCCGCGGTCGATTTTGTAGTGCCGCACAAACGTAGACCCGCGGGCGGCGTAACGAGTTTCAAAGATGCCGGCAACTTTGAACGGTGTGGCCACGGAAACGGCCAGCCAGAACTGGGTGCGTGCGGGTGTGGACGGCAGCGCTGCCGGGGCTGGTGGAATCGTCACGACGCGTTCCAGCTGGCGATCGCCCTCTGTACTCCGACCAGTGATCATGAGCGGTGTCAGAGACACAGGGGCGTCCGTGGCCGCTTTGAACACCAGCGTGGCTTCGGACTTGCCCTTCTCGATACTCACCGGTTCGCAGGTGACGCCGCCTGGAAGTCCTGTGGCTTCCAGGCGAATCTCGCCAGCAAATCCCGACTTTCGGACAGCTGAAATCTTGAGTTTGTATTCGCTGCCTCGAAGCACGCGAGCGGCATCCACAGTCGAGGTCAGAGTAAAGTCGGGGGTCAGACTGGTGGCTGAGCGGACGTGCAGTCGATAGCCGAATGCCGCACCACCGCGACCGGGAAAGCGATCACTGATGCTCACGGTATAGATCCCGGCTGCCGGAGCGGTGAACAGCAGCAACGAATCCGGCTGGCCCTGAGCGAGGTCATCCGATTCCGCCAGCTTTTTACCCGTCGAGTCGCTGATGCTGAGCACGCTGTCGAGCGGCGAGTTCAGTCGGGCTGCCCGCAGATCGAATTCAACAGCCTGTCCCTGCTGCAGTTCGATGTTCCAGCAGTCACTGTCGCCGGGCTGCTGGATTCGACCGTTCCAGACAGATTCCGGGCGCGCCACTGCGGCGCGGGCCGGAGCGTCGTTGGGTTCCTGTTCCTGCTGTTCATCCAGATCTGAAATCTCCAGCAGCAATTCCGAGCTGCCGGGAAGTGGGAGATGCGCGGGAGCATCCACGGGGATGGTGATGTCTGCAGTGGAGATCTCGCCGAGCTGACCGATGGATTCGAGAGAAAGCGTTTGCCCACGGCGGGCGCCGAGCGGATAGGTGGCCAGTGCATCGGCGCCGGATTTGATCGTCAGACGGTAAATATAATGCTGCAGACCGCCCTGATCGGCATCTTCAATCTGCAGCTGGTATCGCCCGGTTGTGGCGGCTTTGAAACTGATCCGCGAATCACGGCCGCAGGTATCGTCATCAATGGCCACGACATTGCCGACGGGGTCAAGAAGCGTCAGACGGGAATCAAGGGGTGAGAGAATGCGGGCAGCAGTGACTTCGCAGGTGATGAGCTGTCCTGCATTTGCCTCGAAAGTCCAGATATCCCGATCCTGTCGGGGGAAGATTCGGCCGTTGATGGTGAGCGGCAGCTGGACAAGTTCCGGAATCGGTTCTCCCTCGATCTCCTGCTCGACAATCTCAGGAAGTTCACCGATGACAAACGGCAGCGCGGTCGTCACTCCCTGCGACGTGGCAACTCGCCACCACCGCACGCCTGACGCCGCATCGGCGGCGATCACCACGGTGCCGTCATGATCCACCGGGTAGTCTTCTTTCTGCTGCGAATCCGGCAGCGGAAGGACGGGGCCCTCGAACCAGACAGTGGAGCGGCAGCGGCTGAGCTGCGGCAAAGCCTCGATGCCCGCGCCCTCCATGCGAAATTCGCAGTGGTCATGGAGGTAGTGCCCGGCCACTTTGAATGCGACGCTGGTTCCGCGTTGACCACCGGCCGGAAAGATGGCGACGGCGGTGGGTTCGTCGGCGCGACAGCGACCGCAGGAGGAGAGGCTGATGGCAGCGGCGAGGACTACGCTGAGCTGGGACAGGGACAGGCGCATGTCGAAGGCTCCTTCGCCGTCACGCAAACAGTGGGCTGATGACTCGCCCGCCACCCGGAACAATCGACATCGGGCGGCGTTCGGGCGTGTAGAACATGGTGGCCGGATCAATCCCAAGGGCGTGATAGAGAGTGGCGGCAAGGTCTTCCGGGCCCCACGGCTCGGTCGCTGGCTTCTCTGCTCGTTCGTTGGATGCCCCGACAACAAGTCCTCCGCGAATTCCGCCCCCCCCGATGGCGATGGCCGTGCTGGGACCCCAGTGATCGCGACCAGCGTCCTTGTTAATTCGCGGCGTACGCCCGAATTCACCAGTCACCAGGACCATGGTGGAGTCCAGCAGACCGCGGTCATGCAGGTCCCGGAAAAGCGTGCTCATGGCACTGTCCAGATGCGGGAGCAGATCGTCTTTAAGAACACTGAAGTTTGAATAATGCGTATCCCAGTTGGTGTGATCGATGAGCACGCAGCGAACGCCGGCTTCGACAAGACGCCGCGCCAGCAGACAGGACTGGCCCAGCGAATGCCGCCCGTATTCGTCACGCAGACCATCTTTTTCACTCGCAATGTCGAATGCAGCACGCGTGGCATCCGAAGTCATCAGCTCAATCGCTCGCTGCTGCCATGTCGTCATGGCCTGAGCAGACTGGCTGGCAGCGGCGTCCGCTGAACGCTGGAATCCGCTGACCGTGGACAGCAGCTGCCGCCGCGAATCGAGACGATCAGCTCGCAGCGAAACTGGTGGCATCAGGTCCGGAACAGTGAACCCCGGCGCGTTGGGATCGGCATCCACAACAAAGGGCGCGGCCCCTGATCCAAGATAAGACGACCCGGCGCTGTTGTGCATCTTCGGCAGACAGACATAAGGTGGAACCGAACCACGCGGACCCAGCTGCTTTGCAATCACGGCCCCGTGAGCAGGACGCTGGTTATTCGGCTTCAAACCCCCGTTGAAGCCAGCACCCGGGCGATGACCGGTAAGAATGTAGTGGTCCGCAGGACCATGGTCTGAATTCGGATTGGTGAAGGATCGCACAAGCGCAAACTTGTCCATCTGCTGCGCCAGCCTCGGCAGATGCTCACACACCTGAGTCCCCGGAACGCAGGTACTGATCGGATTGAATTCCCCGCGAAACTCCGACGGCGCGTCCGGCTTCATGTCCCACGTGTCAATCGTCGATAAACCGCCCTGCAGAAAAACAATGATCAGCGATTTCGCCTTCACAGAACGCCCACCACCAACCCCACGCGAATCCTCCGCCGCCAGCAATTGCGGTAACGACACCCCAAAACCCAAAGCACCCGCCGCACCAAAACGCAGCAAATCACGCCGCAACATGCGATCACAGTAAGTGCGATGAGACATGGGAAAGCCTTTGAGTGAGGAACAAGGAACGAGCGGGCTCGCGCGAAAACTGAAAACTTCAGTGATTAAACAGGAACTCAATGCTGTTCAGCATACTCCACATCAGATCTTCAACGGCTTCACGACGACTGGATGCGGTCGCAAGGTGCTGCAGAGCAGCCGTCTGTTCCGATTCATCGGGCAGCCGTCCGAAACAGGTGAGGTAGAGTTCGTGGGTCAGCTGGATATTATCGGGAAGCGTGTCAACAAGAGCGGCAAGGCGGCCATTTGCATGTCTCAGTCGGGCATCGATTTCCGGTGAATTCTGCACATGCAGCACCTGCCCCACTGACGGGTCGGTGACGCGTTCACATTCGCAGGCCGTTTCGCGGACCGGGCGGCCGAAGAGTGTCAGGAAGGGGTGCGTCAGGTGACTGTCCCACAGCTGAATCGCGCGGGAACCGGCCGGCATACCACTGAATTGTTCAGGCACTCCGGTAACGCTGCTGACGGCATCCAGCAGCACTTCGGCATCCAGCTGTTTCAGGGGGAATCGGGAATAATTCCGGGTGTCAGCGGCGGCAGCGGGAGCAGGGGTGGTGCTGCGCTGGTAGGTCTCCGACAGCACGATTTCGCGGACAAACCGGCGAAAGTCAAAGCCCGAAGAAGTGAGTCGGGAGGCGAGCGTCTGCAGCAGCTCCGGGTTGGAAGGCGGGTTAGTGAGCCGCAGGTCATCAACGGGCTCCACAAGTCCAGTTCCCAGGAAGTGGGCCCACGTGCGATTGGCAAGGTTCTGAGCAAACCACGGGTTTGCAGGTGATGTGAGCCAGATGGCAAGCAGCTGTCGGCGGTCACCTGCTGGCTGTTCAGCCGGCACAGGCTGTTCAAGTGCGTGAGCAAAGATTTCCCGGCCGGTTCGCGGGTGCGTCGTGCGAGCAGTGCCGGAGGCTGTGAGCGACTCGCCACCAGGTATGGGTTTGAAGCCGGCCTGAGCAACGAAAGCCTCAAGGCCGTGATAGTCCGTCTGGCCCCAGCGATCCCACGGATGATGATGGCAGCGAGCACATTCAAGACGTATTCCGAGGAACACCTGGGAGATGGTGTTCGTGAGTTCGTGCGGGTTGGCTGAGGCCTTGTAGAACCAGCCAGCGGGGTTATCGCTGAGTGGCCCTGACGCTGTGATCAGCCGGCTTGCGAACTGGTCGAGCGGCAGATTATGTTCGAAACAGGAACGGATCCATTCGTGGTAGGCGCGAGCGGCTTTTCGTCCAAGCGTGCGGCGATTGACGCGGAGCAGATCAGCCCATTTGAGTGCCCAGTAGTCGTTGAATTCGGATCGCTGCAGCAGGCTGTCCACCAGCAGCTCACGGCGATCAGGACGAGTATCCGCAAGGAACTGACGGGATTCCGCAGCAGTTGGCAGTGTGCCAATCAAATCGAGGAACACGCGCCGATGGAAGACCGCATCGTTGCACCGGTCTGCAGCGGGAAGGTTGAGCTGTTGCAGACGAGCGGCCACGAGCCTGTCAATCGGGTTACTGCTGGCTACCGCCTGCTGCAGCTGCTGACGTTCAGCGGGCGTAAGCGATTCTGGCTGCGGTATCAGGCCCTCGAACAGATCGACGTGGCCGAGATACGACGCCATCACCGCGACTGTTCCCGGAGTCTGGCCGGCCACGACCACCCCGTGCTCGTCCACCTGAGCCAGCGATTCGCTGTTGGTCTGCCAGGTCGCCAGTGCCGTGACATCTTCGCGGAGTCCGTTGCTCCAGAAGGCCGTGACGCGGAGTGGCTGCTGCTGGTTGAATCTGAGCAGACCTTCGGCAGGCTGAACTTCGATGTGGCGCACCTGAGGATCTGAGGGCGAACCAAATGGCATGCCGGACGCAATCCAGTTTTTCAGTCGGGCGTACTCAGGGCGAGCAGGGTCGAGCCGCACACCGCCGCCGTGCGGCAGCTGCCCGGCTGCCTTCAGCAGCAGCAGGCTGTTTTCAGGGACGCCAGGAAACACTCGCCGGCCGAAACCTTCCTGGACGATCGCCTGATAGTCGGCCTCCGGATCGAAGCCAAACACGGACAGCTTGAACCCATTCTGCCCTTCAGCTTTGCCGTGACAGCCCGACGTGTTGCAGCCGTAGCGTGTAAGCACCGGAATGATGTGATTTTCGAAGTTCCAGTGTTCCGGGGAAGAGATTACAGCGGCGGTCGCTGACGTTTCATCGGCTACACAGGAAGTTGCCACAGGCCCCCACACCACGAACAACGACACCAGCAGCGGCCACGGGATGGACAGGCACAACTGAGGGGGTCGGGCAGGCACTGGAGCGGTTCCGGAGGGATTGGAGGGCGGGGGCCTGCCATGCGATTGGCAGGCTGCATGGTCAACGCTAACGCAGACAAGTGGCGGTTGTCAACATAAATGCACATGGTGAATGGCGAATTGAGAGCGAAAAAATCACCGCTACGGATGGGTGCTTTTTGCACCCAGAGCAAGCTGCGAAAGAGACATCGGAGATGTATCGCTCAGTACAGCTTCGGCCCCGGTGTCCAACTTGGCACAGCGTGCAAAGTCAACCGCGATTTCACGCAGCCACCAGTGGGATTCCAGATCGGCCTGCCACTCCACCAGATCGGCAGGCTCGAGCCAAAGTGCGGACGGTCTTCCAGGTGAGCAGATCAGAACCACGTCGAAGGTTTCAGTCGAACAGGGTTGAATTGCCCACCGGCAGGACGTTAGTGTGCCGACAATGCGATGGATATCAAAAAACGGTCCGCCCAGGCAGTGCGGTGACTTGCTGACTGATGTTTTTCCCGATCACTCTGTTTCCCGGAAAACTTGCCATGACAGCCTGTAACATGTTTCGTGTTCTGCTTTGCACTCTGATAACCGGCTTCACTGTCAGCAGCGCGGACGACAAACTTTTTGTGGCTCGGCCATTGACGAAAACCGGGGAATTCACTCCGGGAATTGAAGGTCCGGCCTGCGATGCTCAGGGGAACATCTTCGCCGTGAATTTTGCGAAGCAGGGCACAATCGGTCGCGTGACTCCAAGTGGCACCGGAGAGGTCTTTCTGGAATTGTCGGGGGGCAGCGTCGGGAATGGAATTCGCTTTGATACCACAGGCCGAATGTTCATTGCCGACTATGTCAATCACAATGTACTGGTGGTCGAACCCGGCCAGAAATCGGCTGCGGTGTTTGCACACGAAGCCGCGATGAATCAGCCGAATGATCTGGCCATCACGTCCAGCGGAACACTCTACGCCAGCGATCCGGCCTGGGACAAAAACAGTGGCCAGATCTGGCGGATCGATCCCAGTGGCAAAGTCACACAGGTTGCAAAGGATCTTGGAACCACGAATGGAATCGATGTGAGTCCCGACGGCAGAACTCTGTATGTGAATGAAAGCGTGCAGCGCGGCGTTTGGGCGTTCACCATTGCAGCCGATGGATCGCTCAGCGACAGGCGACTGGTGAAACAGTTTACCGATCACGGCTTCGATGGCATGCGTTGCGACGTGGACGGAAATCTTTACATCACACGCTACGGCAAAGGCACGGTTGTCAAACTTTCTGCAGCGGGTGAGCTGCTGCAGGAAATCGATGTGCTGGGCACAAGCCCCAGCAATCTGTGCTTCGGTGGTCCGGATGGCAGAACGGTTTATGTGACCGAAGTCCAGCACACGCGTCTGGTTGAGTTCCGCGTTGATCGCCCCGGCCTCGAATGGCAGCGAAGGCAGCGCAACTAGCCGCAAAGCCGCAGCCCCGTCAAACACAAAAAGGTCCAACACACCCAACCCGGTCCACTTTGCTGTACGACGGACTTCCAGTCCGTCGATCCCCTTATGCAGCCGACGTCAATCGATCGGTTTCGAACCTGCCACAAACTTCGGCCCCGGCCCCGCCAGGATGTTATAGGACGCATGGGACGAATAGGACCCATGAGAAGCGGAAATCCGAGGGTCGCCGTCCCCCAACCGGTCCCCATAGCGGTACGACGGACTTCCAGTCCGTCGCCCCCGTCATGCAACCAATGTCAATCGGCCGGTGACGTAACGCTTCAGGTGCCAGGATCTGCCGACGCACGCCATCCGGAAAACGGCGGGTACTGACTGAGAACTGCCCTGACATGGCGACGGCGTTCGGTGGCGGCGTTGACCTGGCATTTAATGCCAGGCTGATGGAACTGGCCTGACAGGCCGGAAACGCAAAGTGACCGTCTGGGTGCCACGTTCCTGACAGCCAGCTACTGCCCGCGGGCTGCGGTCCGGGGACTCGCCGTTCAGCGAATCACTCTTGTGGAACACGGCGCTGCACAATCGCAACAGCCGATACAACCGAGACCACAGCAGAAATCCAACCTGTCTCCGGGGAACGCTTCAGTTGCCATGCACCACAGCACCCCAATCGCAATGAAATTCCCCCGAAAAAACCACCGCAAAACACCCCTGCCGAGCCGCGACCGTAAGGGAGTGGAATCACCACAAAATCGCCTCCATGGAAATCGCAAGGTACATGGCACTTGCACGGTCGTTCCAATCGATCGGTGACAAACCTGCCACAAACTTCGGCCCCGGGCCCGCCGGGATGTTATGGGATGCATGGGACGAACAGGACCCATGAGAAGCGGAAATCCGAGGGTCGCCGTCCCCCAACCGGTCCCCATATCAGTACGACGGACTTCCAGTCCGTCGGCCACGTCACGCGGCCAATGTCAATCGGCCGGTTTCGCATTCGTTTCAGGTGCCATGCACCTTCAGGCATGTGTTGTCGCCTTTCTCTCTGCGAAAGGACTTCCAAACTGCGGCCCTTTCTTCCGGACATGCAGGTGGTCTTTGTGGATCTGGGTGCGATGTCTGCCACGGCATTTTCCACGGTTCCGGAACTTGAAGCCCGCATTCGCACGCTCCAGCTTGTCCGCCGCACGGAACTGGTTTTCGAGTCCGTAGTGGAAATCTTCAGGCTTCTGCGTTTGTGGCGTGAAATCCATTCACAAGAGGAGGCTGTGGAGGATATTATTGTCTACCTGTTCGAAGTGTTCGACGCGCAAAAACTGGAATGGTTCCGACAGGCCATCCGCACTGGACTGCTCATAGAATCGGAGAATCAGATGCCCACGTGCCTTGAAGCGATGATGGAACGCGGAGCCCAAAGAGGACGCGAAGAAGGTCGGCAGGAAGGTCGGCAGGAAGGACGTTTGGAGGGACGGCAGGAAGGACGCCTGGAAGGCATCGAAAAAGGCGTTGTCATCGGCCGCATTCGCACGCTCCAGCAGATCTTCCTGCAGCCGGTGACGCCGGAAGCCGACCTCGTTCTGCTGACAAACGAAGCCCTGCAGGCTCTGCTTCAAGAACTCGAAAAGCAGCTCGACCGCCCTCCAGTTCCCTGAACAGCCCGACACAGAAGCCAGGTGGCCGGAGGCCGGACAGGTGCACCCTCCACCCCTTGAAGTACCACGGACTTCCAGTCCGTGGACCCCGTGCATGAGGCTCAGAGCTGGCCTGACAGGCCGCAATCGCGAAGGGTCAGACCATTCGCAGTTGGCGGCAGAGTGATTCAGCAGGGAACGTCAACGTCAATGTGTTCAGGTCTCGGCGTTTTCATCATCCAGCAGTTCATCAGAGTTGGCGATGAGGCTGGGTGTGACTGAAGCGTCGTCCGTTTCGGGTTTCATGGCGTCCCAGGCGACCTTGTGACCGGGAAGCCAGAGTGGTTCGACCTGTTTTCTGCGGAACAGTTCAGCGATATGTTCGTGGCAGGTGAAAAAGAGTACCTGCTGGCCTTCCTTTGCCAGTTCGATGAGACAGTCTGCAGCAGCGTCGGTCCGTTCCTGATCGAAGTTGACAAACAGGTCATCCATGACAAGCGGAAGTTCTACGCCGCGGCGGGCAAATTCACGGGCGAGCGCGAAGCGGATGGAGAGGAACAGTTGTTCGCGGGTACCACCACTGAGCTGCTCAACGCGAAACGTCTGTCCGAATTCATCATCGATACACAGAAAATCCTCGCCGAGAGGTGCCCAGATTCGGTGGTAACGTCCGGCCGTCATACGGTGCATGCAGGCAGAGGCGGCGACGAGCGTTCCGGAGATATTCTCCTGTTCAAACTGGCGACGGATGCGGAGCACCGCGTCGTGTTCAATCTGCAGCGCCAGCCATTCCTCAACCGCGCGACAAATATCGCTGGCCAGTCGTGAGCGATTAAAGAATTCGACGTGGGAATCGCGCTGCGATTCGAGCAGCTTGATTTGCTGCTTGAGACTGCCCAGCTCCTCGTGGCTGCTCCGCAGACGCTGTTCAACATCCTGCAGCTCAGCCGTTCGCAGCTGCAGCGTTTCCCGGGCGGACTGAGGATCAAAACGGCGAAGTTCGTCTTCGGTGACGGCCAGCTCCCGCTCGGACGTTGAGAGTTCAAGAAGTTCTGACTGTGTGTTCCTGAGCAGCCCTTCGAGCTGTTTCCGGCGATTCGCGACTTCCTGTTGTTTCTGGAGTTCTTCGCGGCTGCTGGTGCCAGACCGCAGGAACACGGCGGTTTTGCGGAGATCCGCTGCTTCGGCCTGATGACGAGCGCGAAGGGCTTCCTGCGTCTGTTTTTCAGCCTCCGCCAGCAGGCGTTCCCGCTCAGTGCGGTCACGATCATGAGTTTTGAGCTGCTGTTGCCACGTGGCAAGAACTTCCAAAGGCCGCGAGTAGTCTGGTTTTTTGGCAGGGTTGAGTTTACTTCCCAGCTGCTCAACTCGAATTCGCATGGCGTCGAACATACGTCGCAGCCCTTCGACTTCGGGGGCTGAGTTCCGCCACTGAGTGGCCAGTTCACGCACATCCTGAATCCGGTGCCACCATTCGAACGCCTGCTCGATTCGCAGGGTTTCCTGAATGCCGATGGAATTGAGCAGTCGGCACCATTCCTGGCGGACGTCGTTGAGAGTTTTCGCGGCGTTGCGGAGTCGATCGCGGAGCAGACGCAGACGCATCCGGCGGGCGGCAGCGCGGAACTGCCTCCGCTGCAGCACTTCAAGCTCTGCAATCCGCTGTGAACAGTCGCCAATGCGATCGACCATTTCAGCCGTTGAAGACTTCCATTCGGCGCCTGTAAGCTCCCGTCCGCCACGCCGGTCGGCCACCGCCATCCGCTGTATACGGTCCTGCAACTGTCGCAGATGACGGTCGGCCTGGCGGGCTTCGTCGGCAACATCATCGAGACGCACGCCAACAGAGGCATCGAAATGATTGCGAAGTCCATTCTGAACGGACCACCACAAAATGCCGGCAAAAGCGAAGGCCGCAGCCGCCAGACTCCCGCCGAGCGATCGAGCGGATTCCGTGCCAAGCGAGAATGCGGCGATGCCGAACAGCGACAGCAATGCGCCGACCCAGCCCATCAGCGAGATTGTACGATCCACCCACTCCGGAATCGGCTCCTGCACTTCCACTCGCTCGACGATCCGACGAACCGTCTGGATCTTGAGTGCCAGCTGCTCTTCCTGCAGGCGGAGTCGACCAAGATTTTCCAGCTCCCGCAGCCGTGCCTGTTCCTGTTCGATGGCCTGATCAACCGGCATCCCCAGCTCATCAAGCTGTTTATTGAGTTCCACCAGTTCACGGCCGCTGCGGCGAGTCATACTCCGCGTCCAGCGATGCAGCTTGCCCCGCTCCTGCACGGCATCCTGAACCTTACGCGCCATGTCCAGCAGTCGGGAGTGGGCAGCCGGAGACGTATCAACCGCTGCAAGTCGGTCGGTCGTCCAGCCCTCTCCGAGCTGAGTGAGCTGGTGTGTGAGTTCCCGACGCAGTTCGCTGGCACGTTCTTCGGCCGTGCGAATCTGCTGGTCAATATTCCGCAGCCAGTCAGACTGATCCACGAGACTCTGAACCGCGTAGCGTTCCTTTTCGAAGGCAGCATCTGACTGCTGGCGTTCGGCCTGGTTCTGGGCCTGTGCAGCCTTCTCGGTGCTGCTGTTGCAGCGTGCGAGTGCTTCGGAGGCATCCTTTTCGGCGGCTGTGAGGAGTTTCAGGGATTCGCCGGGATCGACAGACAACAGCGGGAGGCAAGCGAGTTCTTCCTGCAGTTCGCGGGAGCGTTTCCAGGGCTTGTAACAGTCAAGCGCAAACCGGAGTGCCCGTGTTTCCACGCGGGCAGCCGTTTCACGGTGCTGAAGCTCCGCGATCAGTGTTGTCAGTTCGGAGCGGCGACGGGTGAGCCGGGCATGCTGCTCCCGCGCAGTTCCGGAACGGCGGTTGCCCGTAGAAATTTTCGCATACTTCTCGAACAGTTCCGGAACGCGGCCGCCAGCCGGACCAGACCCGAACATCGCAGAACGCCGCTCACGGATTTCAGACAGTGAATCAAGAATCCGGCGACCCTGCGGACCAAGCGAAAGACCGTAGATGTACTGAGCGACCTGGCCGGTGCCGAGCGTCGCCAGCTGCTGCAGTTCGCGGACACCCACCGCAAATACGTCCGCGTAGACTTCTTCGCTGGTGTCCGCCATCAGCAGACGCACCGCCTGATCCTGAGGAAGTCCACTGGGCCCACCAGAGATTCTCAGTTTGCCACGACCACTCAGCTCGGCACGACGCGAGACACGCCACGTACGACCACCGTGCTCACAGCGAATCGCTCCCCGCCACGGCTGCGACGGATCCGGGCGGTGCCACGCCGGTTCACTTTCCAGAGGCTCGTAGCCGTAAAGAGTGGAGCGGATGAATCGCATGAGCGTGGTTTTGCCGGCTTCGTTCGGACCGTAAATCACGTTCAAACCACGCGGGTCCAGCTTCAACAGCAGACTCCGCCAGATGCGAAAACGATCAATATCAATTTCCGTCAGCCTCATGCCACCGTTCCCGTTTCCTCAGTCTCGTCGATATCGTCTGCCGCTGCCAAATCTGCTCCGGCAGAAGCAGAGCCATCCACTGCTTCCTCATCGTCCGTTCGTGACTCCGCTGCAGCCTCACCAGTTTCATCAAGCTGCTCATCGTCGTCCGTGAATCGGGGTTCGAACCAGCGGCCACCATCTTCACGAATACGAGCCAGAATCTGCTCGCGATCAAGAGATAGCAGGAGCGTCTGCAGGCGCTGCTTCCAGCCCGCAGACAGCTCCGATGCTCGCTCGATCCAGCCCGCCAGCGATGCTTCCGCCAGCAGCGATGGACGCTCCATCATCTGCTGGTACTGATCCGCAAGCAGCACCGGTGGATCGTTCAAAGGCCATGCGTCCGGCAGAAATCGAACATCGTGAAGCAGCTGCAGCCTGCGACCCGGCCACTCCAGCTCGTCCAGCTCCACCGCCAGCATCGTGCTCAAATCACTCCGCCGCAAATGCTCAAGATCCGGCAGGTCACCCCGCAAAACCCACTGCACTGACCAATACTGATCCGCTGTTCCAGGCCTCAGTTCCAGAAGACGCGTTTTCATAATCTGCAGCAATGTCGACAAATCCACTCCGGAATCGACTTCCAGTTCAATGACGTGCCAATCAACGCAGCTGGTGTCGAGAGCCGTGATGCGGACTTCACCCGTCTCTGAGACATGCACAAGCGAGCAGCAACCGCCGGTGGTCTCACGGCGGGAACGAGGTTGAGGAGTACCAGGATTGTGCACCACTCCGCATTCCCGCCAGAAGATGGAACGCTCCAGCTGGCCAGTGAATGCGAGGTAGTTGAGTCGAGCATCCTGAAGCAGTTCGTCGGCGAAATTCAGAAAATCCGCCGAAGGTTGAGAACCAGTCTGCCTGCCGCCCGCCTCATCACGATCAGAAATCCGCTCTGCCGCCGCTCCAGCTGAATCCGCCGCATCGGTTGATGCCGAAACAGACCTCGTGCCTGCCCGCTGCGGCGGTTCGTCCGAGGAAACTTTTCCTGCAAGTTCGCCCGTCGCCGGATTCGTCTGGGATCGAGTGAGCGCGTCGTCAGTGGTGGCGGCTGCCAGTGCACGCATCCGCTGACGCTCGTCACATCGCGCCTGAGAAATTACGCCAATCCGAAAGGGCTGAAGGTCTTCACTGCCCGAAGAAATTACCTGAATCCCGAAGTCGTCCGTGTGCCCCAGCCACATGGAAGCGGAAACTGCAAGCACCTGCCGACCACTCACCTCCAGCACCGCGGGTTCGCTGCTGGAACTGAAACAAACCGTCACATTTTCAGGAAGATCCGCGATCGCCCGCCAGGCCTCTGGCGGATCAGAGTCTCCGGGAAGTACGAAAACCCTGATCTGATGCTCTCGCAGTCGCTCAAACCCGCGAAGAATTGCAAGCCTCGCACGGAGACTCCGGTCCGCCTCTATGAACGCGTTGCCGGACAACAGCAGATGCTGCACCTTGTGGCGAATACAGGAGTCAATGACCTGATCGAAGGCACGCAGCGTCGCGTCCTCAAAGGCCGTTCGCTGGACCTCTGACAGCTGTTCTGAACTGATCACACTCACCGGAACATCCAGCCGCAAATTTGCAGCGTGAATGAACCGCTGCGGATGATACTTCATCCGAGACTCCTTCCAGAAAACCGACTCGACCGGGACGTTGTGGCCGTGGGCGGGTTTGAAGCATCCTGTGAATGACGTTTATGGTGTTCGGCATCGCCTGGGCAAACTGACGCTGTCTGGAAAGTTTAATAAAACGGAGACTCTGGGGAAAGTGTTCCTGCCTGGAAAACGCCGTCCACCAAAATCCGTCCTGAACTTTTTTCCAGGACACTGCTCACCCAAACGCTGCCATTCTCAGTAATTTCCCAATTCCATGCTGGTTTACAAGCAACACTTGCTTGTCTCCGTGCTCCTGCCATGTCAAATTAGGTGGCCCCTGCGGGTTTTGCGTGCTTTGTGTTGTCAACGGAAAAGAGGGGATCGGCGGAGTTCACGGGACGATTCTCTTCCCACGGATTCAGCCACCGCTCCGATCCCACCTCTTAGTTCATCTGTTCGTGGTCTGGATGATTGACGGGAGTTAAGCGTGCTCGGTAAAAATTCGATCGATCGTCGCAGGAGTCGGTTTCAGATCTCTGCAATCGTCCTCATGTTTGCAGTCCCCGCGGCGTGTCTCTTCCCCGAATGGCTCAGGGCCGTCACCGACGAAGGCACCGCGACCCCTGACGAAACTTCACAGCAACTCCCCGCAATTCCGGATCAGGAACTGCTGGAATCGCTCAACTCCGAACTCGCTTCGCTGCTCAGCACGCTCTGGAATACGTCCGAATCCGATGCCGCACGGCTCGATGCTCTCCGCAAAGTTCGTCCACTGCTTGCAGCACTCCCCGCCGATCAGGCGAGGCCCTTCCGAAGTCGCCTGAATCGCTGGCTCAATCTGCTTGAAGCTGAATTCGCCGCCGCAGCCGTCACCGACCTGCAGCCGCAGAACACAGACCTCACTGCCGCCCTCAAAGCGTCAGGCGCGGCACTGCTTCAGAACGTGAAGCCGGAAGACCAGCAGTGGCTGCAACTGCTGCCCATCCAACCACTGCTTGAAACTCCTTCATCCAGCCCAGCCATCGAAGCCTTTCTTGACAGCATCCGCCAACGCTCCGAACAGCCCCCGGAACACCGCGCCTTTCTGCTCAGCCCAGCCGTGCAGCAAGTGAAAACAGACGCAGAAAAAGTTCATGCCGCAAGCAAAACCTGGCCAGACGATCAGGCCACCGCTGCCGCTCGTTCCGCCGCCCTGAAAACTCTTACCGCCGAAATCTTCAAAAACGAAATCCGCCCCTCCGCCGACATCTCTGAACGGATCCGGTCGCAGTGGCGATTCCTCAGAAGTCGTTTCCCAAAGACCGCCGACGTGCTCTGGCCCACCATCAGCCAGAATGTCATGAATCACAATATCCACATCAGCTTCTCTGAAGGATTGCTCGGCAGACTGATCTCTGACTACCGCACCGAAAGCGGCTGCGTCTCAGACATTATCCTCGGAGCACGCGTCACAGGCACTCAGACCACCAGCGTCAAAGTCACGGCCGATGTCACTCCCTCGGCCAATACCGCTGCCTTCCAGCTGAAACTCAGCGGCAATACCCGCTCCGAAACTGCCGCCCAAAAGGACCCTGCCACCGTTTACACCAGCGGCAATCACTATTTCTGGATCGATAAACCCTTCGAATTTGACGGCCACCGCGTAACACTCGGAAGCAGTCGCTTCAGCGTCGATACCAACAGCCAGACACGAGGCTTCCGCACAAAGTTCGATGGCGTTCCGCTCGTCGGTATGATCGTCCGCGGAGCGGCCAAACATCAAATTGCCAGCAGTAAACCCAAATCCGAAGCCATCACCGCACAGAAACTTCGTAATCAGGCACAACCCAAATTCGACAGCGAATCCTCCGCGCAATTCGATCGACTCAACGGTGACCTCCAGTCCACCCTCGATGCACTCCGCGCTAAAGATGCAGCCCCCGACATCATCAACGCCCGCTCCAGCAATACTCATGCCGCCATCAGCACACGCACCCTCGGCACCGCACGCGTCGGTGGATCAGCAGCACCCGAAATCCCACCGTCCCCCGAAACAGGTGTGCTCCAGATTCACGAATCCGCCGTTAACGCAACGCTCGATGCTCTCGCACTTCACGGCCGCGTCATCCCCGCCGACAAACTCAACGAAGAACTCGAAAAAGCCCTCTCCACCCTGCTTAATCGAGAAATCAAACTCCGCAAAAATTCGGACACTGCAGCTGCAACCACAACCCCAGCCGCAGAGGCGGCTCCGCAATCCGAAACTGATCCCGCCGCCGACGAACCCGCCGGCGACGAACCACCGACCTCCTGGGTCTTCAACGGCCGTGACCCCATCCAGGTTCAGTTCCTCGCCGGTCGTGTCACCATCATTCTCCAGGCCGCCATCCGCCGAGAAGGTCAGCCGGACATCGCCCGACACTCCGTACTGATTCCCCTCGCCATCACACTCCAGAACGACAAACTCGTCATCAACCCGGATCCAATCCGCATCATTCGCACCGCACGAACGTCAGTTGCCGTCGCCAATCAGATCCGCAACATCGTACAAAAGAGAGTCAAAGCGAGCGAAGCCAGCGCCGTAATCAACCTCCAGCCAAACGCCGACCAACCGCTCCCGCTCACCATCTCCGCTCTCGATATCGAGGACGGCTGGCTCACACTGCAGGTCAGATAATCATCAGGCCGCTCGCCGAACCGGCACTTGAGCCGCCCCAGGCAACTCACTCAGAACGCTGCCCACAATCCGCTGCAGATCCTCCGGATGCAGGTTCGGTGTGGACGGGAAACTCAGCGCCTGAGCGAACAGGCGGTCGGCCGTGCCGTTCACAATCGACTGACAGTTTGCGTGCGCCGGACTCAAATGCATCGGCTGCCAGAGTCTCCTCGTCTGAATCCGCTGCTGCTGCAACTGGTCACGCAGCTGAACCGACGTAATGCCGGCCTGAAAAGGATCAATCAGAACAGTTGCCAGCCAGCTCGTGGAATACGCGCCCGGAGCATCTGTGTGCCACGTCATTCCTGGCAGTGACAGGTGACTGCGATAATACTCCGAAATGCTCCGGCGACGCTCCACAAAGCCGTCCAGCTGTTCAAGCTGGGCAAGACCAATCGCAGCCAGCACATTCGTCATCCGATAGTTGAAACCCACTTCGTGATGGATGTATTCAACGGCGTCATCTTTCGCCTGAGTGGTCAGATAGCGGGCTCGATCCGCATCTTTGCGGCTGTTGGTGAGAATCATCCCGCCACCACCACACGTAATCGTCTTGTTTCCGTTGAAGCTCACACAGGCGATATCTGTTGAATTCCCGATGCGACGATTCCGCCACGATGCCCCCAGGGACTCAGCAGCGTCCTCCACAAGCCGCAGGCCATACTCCTTCGCCAGCGCTTCGATGGCATCCAGATTCACCGGATGTCCCAATACGTGCACCGGCATGATGGCACTCACTCGCCGCCCTGTCGTGCAGTTAAACACCTCACCATTCACAACACGACACTGATTCCGCAGGAAATCGTGGACCAGCTGAGGGTCCATCTGCCACCAGTGTGGTTCACAGTCAATCATCACCGGATGCGCCCCGGCATATCGAATCGAGTTGGCAGTGGCGATGAACGTGAGCGTTGAAACCAGAACTTCATCGTCCGGGCGAACTCCGGCCACCAGCAGCGCCGTATGCAGCGCTGACGTTCCATTCACCGTCGCCACCGCGTACTTCACACCCACGTATTCAGCAACCCGCTGTTCAAAACGGTTGACAAACTCACCGACCGACGAAATCCAGCCGGAGTCCAGACATTCACGAACGTACTGCCATTCGTTGCCCTGCAAACAAGGTTCACTCAACGGCAGAAATCGATTGCTGGTGGTCTCAGACATTGTAGACATCCGCTCGGTAACTCCCGGCATTTTCACGAAACCAGTCAATTGTCTGCTGCAGCCCGGCTTCCAGGGTCACCGCAGGTTTCCAGCCCACCACTTCGGCCGCCAGCCGATTATCGGCCAGCAGTCGCTCAACTTCGCTGCCCGGCGGACGCAGCCGCTGGTCCTCACACTCAATCCGCACATCAGCGCCAATTAACGATGCAGTCAGCTGCGCCAGATCACCAACACTGATCTCGCGTCCGGAACCGATGTTCAAAGTTCGCCCAACCGCATCCGGATGAGCTGCGCAGGCCATAAAGCCAGCGGCCGTGTCAGATACGAAATTCAGGTCACGAGTCGGCGAAAGACTGCCAAGACGAACAGTTTTGCCGGCAAGGCACTGAGTGATGATCGTCGGCAGCACTGCCCTCGCAGACTGCCTCGGACCATACGTATTAAACGGCCGCACCGTCACCACCGGCAGCTCGAACGAACGGAAATAAGATTCGGCAAGCTTGTCCGCACCAATCTTGCTGGCAGAGTACGGTGACTGCCCCTGCAAAGGATGGGTCTCAGAAATCGGCACGAACTGTGCCGTTCCATAGACCTCGCTCGTCGATGTCTGAATGACTCGCCCCGTCCCCAGACGCCGCGCAGCTTCCAGCACATTCAGCGTGCCAACCACGTTGGTCTGAACGTATGAAAGCGGGGCTGAGTACGAATACGGAATGGCAATCAGCGCCGCGAGGTGAAAAACCACTTCCCGACCCTGCATCGCCGCATAAACGGAACCGCCGTCGGTGATGTCACCCGCAATAATTTCCATTTCGCCCTTCAACGGTGACTGGTCCAGCCAGCCGCGACGACCGGCCGAGTTGTAGTGCACCATCGCGCGCACCTGCGCTCCAGCACTCACCAGCGCCTCCGTGAGATGGCTGCCGATGAATCCACCTGCACCCGTTACCAGCACCTTCCTGCCTGACCACGTCATGCTGCCCACCTGACTCGATTTACGTCTTCCTGAGCCTTCTGGAAATCGTCAAGCCTGCCGATGTCCAGCCAGTATTCCATAACTGGAAAGCCCACAACTGTTTCTCCCTGCTGCAACAGACGGTTAATCAGGTCCGTCATGTCATAGCGACCAGATTCCGGTATGTACCGCAACACGGACGGTTCCAGCAGATAGATGCCGGCGTTGACCAGAAATGTGATCCGCGGCTTCTCGCGAAGCTCACTCACCACGCCATCCTTCGCCTCCACCACTCCGTACGGAACCTGCATCTCATATTGCCGCAACGCCACCGTCAGCTTCGCATCGTGCTCCCGGTGGTACTTCAGCAGCGATCGATAGTCGATGTTCGTGAGTATGTCCCCGTTCATCACCAGCAGCGGCTCCTCCACTTCACTGATCAGCCGCAATGCTCCCGCTGTCCCCAGTGGCTGATCCTCAGAGACATAATTCAACTCCACACCAAACTTCTGCCCACCGCCAAAATGCTGAATGATTTTCTCCGGCATGTAATGAGTGGTGACGTTGATCCGAGACACTCCCGCCCGCTGCAATCCCTCAATCGTGCGTTCCATGAGCGGTCGCCCACCCACCGGCAGCATCGGCTTCGGCGTATCATCAGTCAGCGGTCGCAGCCGCGTCCCAAATCCACCCGCCATAATCACCGCCTGCAATCGCAGCTTGTCGTCCTGAACATGCTCCGCACAGGAAAGCTCCGACACCGTCCCGTCCACACTCAGCAGCGGCAAATGCCGCACTCCGCACCGCACCATCAACGCCAACTGCTCGTCCCGCGGAGTATTCACCGGAGCAGTGATGGAGCGGACCGCGGTTATATCCAGCGCCGCGTCCAGCCGCGTCGTCACCGCGTGGCCCGCCAAAATTGCCCGACGCAGATCGCCGTCCGTAATCGTGCGAATGAAATGGCCGTCCGAACGCACCAGCAACGCAATCCCACGACCTCCAGCGTCAATCGACGCCATCGCGTCCTGAACCGTCGCTGTCGGCTGAATCAGTATTCGCTCAAGTTCAAAGCGGGTGTCCATCCCCGTCATTGGCCCGATCTCCGTATCGCTTTCGCAGGCACGCCCGCGACGACCGCATCCGGCGGCACATCCCTGATGACCACAGCACCCGCCCCAACGATCGAACGAGCGCCAATTCGCAGATTCTCGCAGATTATCGCGCCGGCTCCAATATGGACTTGATCCCCAACCTCTACGCCACCCGCAAGACACGCCCGCGGAGCTACATGCACGTCCGCTCCAAGCCGACAGTCGTGCTCCACAACCGACGCCGTATTCAAAATACAGTTCTCGCCGATCGACACACAGGCATTCACAATGGCACCCGCCAGAAACTGACTTCCCTCCCCAAACCGCGCAGATTCCGCAAGTACACTCGCAGGATGCCGCAGTACATGGCCGCTCAGCCCCGCCCTGCGAGCCGCCACAAACAACTTCCTCCGCAACCCAAACGATCGCAATCCCCCAATCGCCACCAGAAACTCCGAAAATCCCTCGCCCCGCAGAGCCGGCAGCAACTCGTCACCACCTCGGATCGGTATTCCCAGCACACTGCCGCCGTGCTGCGTCTCGTCCGCATCCAGAATCACACACTCAGCCGCCTGACCCAGACGCTGCAACGCGTCCACGACAACTCGACCATGCCCGCCAGCCCCAATCACCACCAGCCGCGTCATGGAAAATCTCCATCGAGGGCCCCCGTCCGCAGGTCGTGGAACGACTTGATCAGCAATCGCTCACTCAAATCGACCGTTTTCAGCACCCGCACAATTCGGTCGGCAGCGTACCCGTCTCCGTACAGATTCTGAATGTCGCGACAGCGGGCACGGAATTCGCCCGATAACGCCTCTTCCAGTGCCACCCGAATCTCAGCCACCGAATCTCCGCAGTCAATCACGTTTCCCGACCGCGGGCGACCAAGCTGACGCAGTCCGATATTGACGACCGGCAACCGAAACGATGCCGCCTCAATGATGCCGCTCGACGAGTTGCCAACCATCGCGGCCGCGCACTGCATCAGACTGAAGTAGCCCAGCGTCCCCAAATTACTCACCAGCCGCACGTTTGCATTCGCCGCTGCGAATCGTTCAAGCCGCTCAAGGATGTCGCTGTGCCGCGTATCCGCATTCGGCCTCGTGATAATCACTGGTCGGTTTTGTGTACTGATCGCTTCCAGTAATGCATCGGCCTGCTGAGCTGCCAACTCAGACTGCAGAGTGACAGGATGCTGCGTCACCAGCAGTGGGGGCACGTCCAGAGAAATATGCAGCCGCGCCGCCAGTTCGTCACTACTCAGCAGTTTCAGCCGCCGGAGCTGATCCAGACCCGGTGCCCCGGACACCGTCACACGCCACGGCTCCTCACCCAGCTGCACAATCCGCCTCGCATGACATACCGTGGAAGCAAAATGCAGATGCGAATACTTAGTGATCGCGTGCCGCAAAGCGTCATCAATGGCCCCCGCAGTGACTTCCCCGCCGTGGACATGAGCGATCGGAATCCGAAACGGCACAGCCGCCAATGCAGCAGCATGCATCTCAAAACGATCCCCCAGCACCAGCAGCAGATCCGGCCGAACGCGGTCGTAAACCTGAGCGAACCCGATGGTGCCAAGACCTATCGATGCACTGATGGCCCCAGCCGAATCGGACGCAAGCAACATCTGCACCCGGTCATCAATTCGGTATCCATCATCCACAATCAACCCGTCCGTGCGCCCATGACTGGCAACCAGATGCGCTCCCGAAGCGATCAGGTGCAGTCGCAGATCCGATTGACTCCGAATCGCATCAAGGATCGGCAGATACAGGCCCCAGTCAGAGCGGCCAACAGTGACAACACTGATGGTTCTCACGACACATCCTCCAGCCGCAGCAGGTCCCCCGCAGCAACACTCACCCGAAGCGTTCGTGAAATCAGATACGGTTTCATGGCAGGAGGTAATCCCGTGCCAGGGCGGCGGATCGCGATGAGCTCTTCAGTGAGGCACGTCCCGGCCGGAATATCGGCCGCAGCTACCAGACTCTTGCGGGCCGCTTTCGCTGTATCCAGCTCGCTCTGGCAAGGTGCTTTGCGGCCGGCGCCAAGCGCAAGCTCAACGGTTCTGACGCCGGTAATCAGCCGCTGGAGCTCCTCCGGTTCCGCCGACGCCCGATGATCAGGGCCCGGCAGTGTTTTGTCGAGAGTAAAGTGCTTCTCCAGAACACAGGCACCAAGGGCCACTGACGCCAGCCCCACTTCAATGCCCAGAGTGTGATCGGAATAGCCCACCGCCAGGCCAAATGCCGCACGCATACTCAGCATCGCTCGCAAATTCACATCAGCTGCCGCAGCCGGGTAGTTGCTGACACAGTGCAGCAGCACCATGCCAGGGCTGCCGACCGCTTCCACCGCGTTCACTGCCGCCTCAACGTCCCCAAGAGTACTCATGCCCGTCGAAATCACCATCGGCCTGCCAAATGCCGCAATGTGACGCAACAGCGGCAGATTGGTGAGTTCTCCTGATGGCACTTTGAAGAGCTCCATTCCCAGACCATGCAGCAGCGTGGCACTGTCTTCGTCGAAAGGCGTCGACATGAACTGAATGCCGCTGGCACGGCAATGATCAACGATGCGTTCATGGTCCGCATCCGACAGTTCCAGCTCCTTCAACATCTCGAACTGAGACTTCACCACGCCAAGATTTTCCGTCTGGTAGCGCGCTGTGGGTGCAGACCTGGTCACAAGCCGCTCCGCGCGGAACGTCTGAAACTTCACGGCGTCCGCGCCCGCGGCTTTCGCAACGTCGATTGACTTCAGCGCCAGATCCAGCCGACCATTGTGATTCACGCCCACTTCGGCAATCACAAAACACGGCGATCCCGGTCCAATGCGGCGGTCACCAGCCATCACGGCCTGCACTGCGTTATCCATCACGCTGTCCTTATGCGAAAGCTGATTCGTCGCCCGACTCTGCTTCAGGCAGCCTTCCGAATTCCCGCCGCTGACGCTGCGATCGACAACCGACGCTGCATCAGAAATTCGGCGATGTCCCAGTCCAGCGGCGTGTCAATGTCAGCCGCTCGTTCGCGCGGAATCATCACTGCCCGAACTCGCCCCTGAAATATCGAATCCTGCTGCATCACCGAATCCCGCCGCGCTGCATAGGCGACTGCTGTGAGTTCATAGACGTCAGGGGCATCCTGCCGACGAACAACAGCGCCAGGCGGCTGAGCTGCAATGCGAACGGCACCGGCAGAATCCACCGTGACCATGTTAAACCACGGATTCGCAGCCGCCTCAGTGGCCGTCACCACGATGTCCGCGTCTGTGCTCAAGAGCAGTTCAATACAGCGGTCAATGTCTTCCGAATCTCTCAGCGGACACGTCGCTGGAACACTCACCAATACATCGTATCGGGTCTTCTCCAGCTCTTCCATCGTGCCGATCGTATGTCGCCATGACAACCGCTCAGCAGCCGTGTCGGTCGCCAGCTCTGCAGGTCGGCGAAATGGTGTCTCAGCTCCCCAGACGCGAGCCGCCTCGGCAATCGACTCAGAATCAGTCGATACCACATGCCGGGAAATGTGGCGACTGCCAAGAGCAGACTGAATTGCCCAGCCAATCAAAGGTCGCCCACAAAATGAGCGAATATTCTTGCCCGGAACACCCTTCGACCCACCCCGGGCGAATGTGCAACTGAGTATTTGAGTCACGGCGATTCCTTGTGAACGTCCCTGTCCCGGAAGTCTTTCACGTGTCTATATATATTGATGGGCAGGCGCGGTCAAGCGATGCCGCCCAACCGCTGGTTCCAGCCGCAATCTCAGCCGCATGGCGGCAGCCTGCGGGCAAACGGCCCTGCCAACGCCCCACCAACGCACTCACCAGCGCGCGCACCTTTGGTGCGAAACACAGCCGGGGGCTTCCGCCCAACCGCTAAGTACAGTCGCAATCCCAGCCGCAATACCAGCCGCATGGCGGCAGCCTGCGGGCAAACGGCCCTGCCAACGCCCCACCAACGCACTCCCCAGCGCGCGCACCTTCGGTGCGAAA
>Ga0172373_10003090_pt1 | contig 24727 bp, 20 predicted proteins | sample Lak10m_2_FD_114546 | JGI IMG/M metagenome (GOLD analysis project Ga0172373, IMG submission 114546) | Freshwater microbial communities from Kabuno Bay, South-Kivu, Congo - kab_092012_10m | ecosystem: Environmental > Aquatic > Freshwater > Lake | place: Democratic Republic of the Congo...
CCCAGCGAAAATGTCGCCCAGTGGCGGGCCGGCCAGGCCCTTCCCCTGTGCGTCTTTGCGGATAATCGCATGGCTTCCGGCAAGAAGGTTACCAGCGACAAGGCATGGTCCGATATCCCCACCTGCAAGGAGGCCGGTCTTGACGTTCAATACCAGATGCTGCGTGCCTTTTTCCTGCCGCCCGGCACTACCGCCGAGCAGGTTGCCTTTTACGCGGATTTGCTGAAGAAGGTCGTTGCCACCCAGGAATGGAAGGATTATACGGAGAAGACCTCCCTCAAGAACAAATATTTGACAGGGCAGGACTTCGTAAAATTTTTGGAAAAGGATGAGGCATTCCACACCAAGCTGATGCTGGAAGCAGGGTTTGGCGCCAAGAAATAACGTCGCAACCGGCAGGCGAGTCGGGTGGTTTGGCTACCCATTCGCCTGCCGATACGATGTCTGCAGTTTGCTTGAATGGAGGCAGTAAATGGAGCAGAAGCAAGGGGAAGATAGACTTGAAAGGGGTTTGTCGTACAACTCCGTGGAGGCAATTACGGCGGTCGTCGTCTTCTGCATCGGGGCCGTCATGATGTTCGACACTTACCGGATCGGCGCCGGGTGGGCCTTCGACGGGCCTGAATCCGGTTACTTTCCGTTCCGCATCGGAGCCATCGCCAGTATTGCGAGCGCCGTGATTTTTCTCCGGACGCTCTTCGGCAAAAAACGCAATCTCGAGATTTTTGTTTCAGGGGAGAAATTAAAACTCGTGCTTAAGGTGCTGTTGCCTGCCGTTGTCTATGTGATTGCCACCCAACTGATAGGTATTTACGTCGCTTCCACCCTCTTTATCGGTGGGTTTATGCGGATGGCGGACAAGGCGAGCTGGCTGAAGGTTTTTCTGGTCAGCATCCTTACGAGCGTGGTGCTCTTCTGGATGTTTGAGATTCAGTTCATGGTGCCGCTGCCCAAAGGACCCCTGGAAGCCCTGTTTGGATATTGAGATGGTTTAACTGAAGCGTTACGCTTAGGAGGATTGTTAAGTGGAAGATCTGTTCAGTCTAATCCACGGTTTTTCGGTGATATTTTCCTGGTACAACCTCGGCATGATGTCGCTTGGGCTCGTTTTGGGGGTTGTTGTCGGGGTGCTTCCCGGGCTGGGAGGGCCGAACGGGGTGGCCATTCTGCTGCCGCTTACCTTCACCATGCCGCCCACCTCGGCGATTGTCGTGCTTTCCTGCATCTATTGGGGTTCGCTGTTCGCCGGGGCCATTACCTCGGTTTTGTTCAATATTCCCGGTGAGTCTCACTCGGTGGCGACGACCTTTGATGGCTATCCTCTCGCCCAGCAGGGGCGGGCCGGGGAAGCCCTTACCATGTGTTTCACAGGCTCATTCGTTGGCGCCCTGTTCTCAGTGATGCTGATCACGTTTCTGGCGCCGCTTGTGGCTAAATTCGCGATGAAGTTTGGACCTCCCGAATTTTTTGCCGTTTATCTGCTTACCTTCAGCAGTTTCATCGGGACAGGGAAGGACACCGCCAAAACGGTCGTTGCCCTGATGCTTGGTTTTGGCCTGGCGACGATTGGCATGGATACCGTAAGCGGCCAACTGCGGCTGACCTTCGGTTTCACGCAAATGCTGACCGGAGTGGATTTCCTGATCGTTGTGATTGGTCTATTCGGTGTGGGAGAGATTCTGCTCAGCATGGAAGAGGGCCTCAATTTTGAGGGCAAAAGCGCCAAGATCAACCCGAGGGTGGTTTGGGAAACATGGAAAAAACTACCCAGGTATTGGGCTACCCTTATCCGCAGCTCGCTGATCGGCGCCTGGATGGGAATTACGCCGGGAGGCGCTACATCCGCCTCCTTCATGGGTTACGGCATTGCCAAGCGCTTTTCGAAGAATGGCGACAAGTTTGGCTCCGGCGAGCCGGAAGGTGTTCTCGCTCCCGAGACGGCCGCCCATGGAGCCGGATGTGCGGCGCTGTTGCCGATGATGGCGCTGGGAATTCCTGGTTCAGCTACCGCCGCGGTCCTGCTGGGGGGCCTCATGATCTGGGGGTTGCAGCCGGGTCCCCTTTTGTTTGTCGAACAGAAGGAATTCGTCTGGGGACTGATCGCCAGCATGTATCTCTCCAATGTGGTCGGTCTGATCATAGTTCTGTCCACCGTGCCGCTGTTCGCGGCGATCCTCCGTATTCCCTTTGCCATCATCGCCCCGATCATCATCGTCGTATGCGCGATCGGCGCCTTCTCCGTGCATACCGCAATGTTCGATATCTGGCTGATGCTGTTCTTCGGCGTGATCGGCTATGTGATGAAAAAACTTGATTACCCCCTGGCGCCGCTGGTATTGGCCGTGGTACTTGGCGACCGGGCCGAAATCGCCTTCCGCCAGTCCATGATGGGTTCCCAGGGGGCGCTGGGTGTTTTCTTTTCCAACTGGCTGGTCAGTTCGATTACCATATTGGCGCTGATTATGCTCTTCTGGCCGGCTTTCTCGTTTATCAAGGGCAAGGTCACAAGATCATTGGCATAAACGAGGCGGACCGGAAAAACTGTAACGGGCAGTCACTAATTCAGGAAGCCGCATCCCTGCGGATGTGGCTTCCTATGGAACTTACTCTGTCAGGACCGAAGGGACATCAATGATTATCCAGGTATGGCATGCCGATTCATTGGCCGGGCCGCTGAGCGGTCTGAAAAAGGCGTTTGCAGAAAGAAGCTCCGGCGTGGAGATAAATACCGTCTCGGGACGTTCCCGGGAGCTTGCCGAACGCATCAGCAAAGGAGAAACCTGTGACGTTTTCGCGTCATCGGATCCGGCGGTTGTAAAAGAGATGTTTGCCAAGAAAATCGGCAGCCTGGGCGCCGCTTCCTGGTATGTTGTTTTTTCGGCGAATGAACTGGTGGTGATTGTCGGCCGGGGGAACCCTCTGGGATTGACGCAAATGACCGATTTGGCCAGAGAAGGAATAAGGCTGGCGCGGGTGACCGGCGAAAAAGACATGGCTGCCGGCCGCTCTGTTGAATTTATTAAAAAGGCATCTGCCTGGGAAGGGCATCCGGATTTGTCGCAAGGGATCATTGACGGGGCCCTGCGGGAAAATACCATTCCCGAAGTTCTGGCAGCGGTGAAAAATGGGAGGGCCGATGCCGGCATTGTATATCTGTCAGCCGCGGTTACGATTGCCGACAGCGTGGAAATCCTGTCTTTCCCCGCCGAGGTAAATCTCAGCAGGGATATTCGCAATGCGGTTACCATCCCGGGAACAGCCGAAAACGGGGAGGCGGCGCTCGGCTTCATCCGGTTCATGTTGTCCGCCGAGGGACGGCGGATATTGCAGGATGCCGGTCAGCCGCCGCTTATCCCGCCTCTCAAGGGGGGAGACGTCCCTCGTGAGCTTGATCTGCAGTTCTGAGCTGCAAAGAAATATCCGTCATTTAACTGCAGTTATGACTCCCGTTTTGTCTCCTGTTCAAGATTCATTCACCTTTTCCAGCCTTTTTCGAGATGTCGGGCAACCAGGGAAAGGGTGAAGGTGAGGACGAAATAGAGGGCCATAACCGTGATCCAGACCTCGAAGGTCAGATAGGTTGCGCTCATCAGTTCCGTCCCCTGAAATGTCAGTTCCGGGATCGAGATCACCGATACAATGGCTGAATCCTTGATAGTCGAGATCAGTTGGCCCGCCAGCGACGGCAGGATGCGCTGGAAGGCCTGGGGCATGATTACGAAGAGCAGTTGCTGATATCTGGAAAGCCCCAGGGCGTGGGCGGCTTCCCACTGTCCCCTTTCGATTGACTGGATACCCGCCCGGACGATCTCGGAGATGTAGGCGGCCTCGTAGAATACCAGGGTTGTCAGTCCGGCAAAAAATACGGAAAGGCGCTCCGGCGTCGTAAAGAGAAAGCTCAAGGTTACCTGTGTGCCTGGGGAGGCGGTGCGGATTTTCCGTTCGAGGTCAAGGGCAGACATGATGAGGTCGCCGGCAAAAAAGTATACGATAAAGACCAGAACCAAAGGCGGCAGGTTTCTCACAATTTCCACATAGCCTGCGGCGATGAGGCGCTCGCAGCGTCCGGCGCTTAAGCGGAGCAGCCCCACCGCCGTTCCGAAGAGGGTGGCAAGGACGGTTGCCCAGAGGCTCAGTTTGACCGTAATCAGGAACCCCTGGAGGAGCGTCCCCGCTTTCAGATTTCCTGCCTCGATGCGGACGATATACTGGGGGATCGCGGCCCATTGCCATTTGTATTGCATGTCGACGCCTATGCGGTGTCCGCAATAAAGGGCCGCGACCGCAAGCAGGGCAAGCAGAAGACCGTCAAGCCAGTTAATCCAGAGATTCTCTCTCATCATTCTCTCCGGAGGGCTATTTAACAAGCTTTTCCCAGTCCCGGGTTTCAAACCAGTAATGCTTACGTTCCTTGAGCCAGCCTTCGGTCTCCATCACCCTTATCCAGTTATCCAGAAAGTTCAGGCTGTCCGGGTCGCCTTTCCGGATGGCGAAGCCGATTGGTTCTTTCGTAAATTCCCCTTGCATCGGCAAAAAAAGGCGGTCGGGGTTGGCGATTGCCTGATAGGCTGGAAGGGGTGCCGAGGCGACAACGGCATGGACTCTCCCGAGAAGCAGTTCTTGAATGGCCTGGGACTCGTCATCGAAGAGCCGTGTCCTGGCTTTCGGCATGAACCGCTGGACGGCTGCTGCGGCCGTTGTTCCCGTTCGCACGGCGATCGAGACGCCGGGGTTGTTGAAGTCTGCTATTTTCTTGAAGCCGGCGGCAAGTTTTCTGTGGGCGACCAGAGACATTCCCGTATGGTCATAGGGGATGGAAAAATTGACCTTGAGGTTGCGCTCCGGCCGGATCCCCATTCCCCCGACAATGATGTCAAACTTTCCAGTCAGCAGGGCAGGAATGATCCCGGACCATTTGGTAGGGATGAATTCCACCTTGACCCCCATGTCTCCGGCCAGCCTTTTGGCAACGTCAATCTCGAAGCCTATGAAGTTGCCGGTTTTGTCCTGGATCGCCCAGGGGACAAAGGTGGACATGCCGACCCGCAGCGCGCCGCGTTTCATTACCTGTTCCAGCATGCCTGCATCCAATGCCTCCGGGCGGGCCGGCTGGGCGGATGCCTGGCTTGTGATGGCGATCGTTTCTGCAACGAGCAAAAGCAGGAACCAGACAAAAAGATTTTTCGCTTTCATTGCAATGCCTCCTTTGCTTTACAATATCTGCCTCAAAAATGCCTTCGTTCTTTCTTTACGCGGCGCCTCAAAAAACTGCCTTGTCGGCGCCTCTTCGACGATCTTTCCCGCCTCCATAAAAACGATCCGGTCGCCCACTTCCCGGGCAAATCCCATCTCGTGGGTCACGACGACCATCGTCATTCCCTCTGCCGCCAGTTTCCGCATAACCTCCAGCACCTCTCCTATCATCTCGTGATCAAGGGCGCTTGTTGCCTCGTCGAAGAGCATTACCTTCGGTTCCATGGCGAGCGCCCGGGCAATGGCCACCCGCTGTTGCTGACCTCCCGAGAGCTCGTGGGGGTAGCGATCCACCTTTTCAGAAATGCCGACCTTTTTCAAAAGCGCCAGCGTTTTTTCCTCCGCCTGGGCACGCGTTTTTTTGCGGACGTGCATTTGGGCAAGATCGATGTTTTTCCGCACCGTCATATGGGGGAAGAGGTTAAAAGACTGGAAAACCATTCCCACCTCCCGCCGGATGAACAAGCGATTGCTGCGGTGCCGGTCCAGGGGAATCCTGTCGATCGTAATCGAGCCGCCGTCAATCTCTTCGAGACCGTTTAAGCATCGGAGGAAGGTAGATTTTCCCGAGCCGGACGGGCCGATCACGACGACTGTTTCCCCGCGTTGCACAGTAAGGGAAAAATGGTCAAGGGCAACAACCCCCCCAGAAAAGGTCTTTATGATGTCAACCGCCTCGATGATCGGCGCTTCCATATTGTCGATCATGGGTGGGCTCCAATCCACCAGGAGTGCTTTTCGCTGATCCGGCGTTCCAGAAAACGGACGGCCATGGATAGAGCAAAAGTCAAAACAAGATAGATCGCGGCGATGGTGAACCAGATTTCGAAGGCCAGAAAGGTTTCGGAAACGATCTTCTGCCCCTGCATGGTAAGGTCATAGATGGCAATTGTGCTGACGAGCGATGAGTCTTTGATCAGAGAAACGGCTTGACCGGCCAGCGGCGGCAGGACGCGGCGTAAGGCCTGCGGCAGAATCACCGAGCGATATGTCTCGAACAAACCGAGTCCCAGGCTATGGGCTGCTTCCCACTGCCCCCGGGGAAGGGAGACGATGCCTGCCCGGAGGATCTCAGCGGCGTATGATCCTTCAAAAAGGCTGAGCGCCAGGACTGCGGAGGCAAAAGCCCCGATGTTCAGAATCGGCGACAAAACGAAGTAGACGAAGAATATCTGGATCAGCAGAGGCGTGTTGCGGATCAGTTCCAGATATGCCCGGGCCAGCGTTCGCGCGGTAAAAGAGCGCGAAAGGCGAAACAGGGCTGTAATGAGGGCCAGAAAGAGCGCGCATATAAGCGATAGGGCGGATATTCCCAGAGTTGTCAGAAGTCCCTGGAGCAGCGGACCGGTCCCCTCGGAAGAAAAGAAAAACTGCGGGACGCGATACCACTGCCACCTGTAATTGGCACCACGCGCTCCCGCGGTCACCAGCCAGATGGCCACCCCCGAGAAAAGCAGAAACTTTCCGTAAGCGAGCAGATTTTTTCTGGAAAGCATATCGATTCTAACCTGATGTGCAAGCATATCTCGAATTCCCCAGTAACGAGCAGTTTTTTCCGCTTTTGGGACAGTGATGGGCAAGGGCAGAGATATTTCATCTCTTCTCCAGTATGCCTCCGTCGGCCATTAATAACATATCTGTGTAAAATATGAACACGGAAATCCTGATTTGCCGTTTCCCGAAGTCGGCGCAGGGGAAAAATATTCCTTGACAGAGATTTGCCTTATTGATAGAACCCGGCGGGTTTAAGATTATATGTATAAGTTTAATAATTTAGGGCACTTTCACGCAAGGCAAGGAGACGGTCTCAGCGGATTGGCAATTTTTTCATTTTCCGGAAATTTTCTGACAGATTCAGGCGGGGGCGCCACCTCTGTACTTTTCCCTTTCCTGAATATTTATGTTTTTACATTCTGTGTTTGCTCAATTCCCTTGTTCATAAAGTTCCTGCGGCGGCGTGTTTTTTCGAAGAAATATCGGTGAAGCCGGATGGCTTTGCCATATATGTGAAAGTGGTTCAGTCGGGTATTTTTTTAAAAAAAGAGAGGAGATAATTTATGTCCAGGTTAGACGCTTTAGATCCAAGAGAGTATGCAGACTGGCAGATAGCGGAGGAAGCGGAGAAGGATATGCCCACCCCCGACCATTGGCGGGAGAAGATGGGGCTTCAGAAGGATGAAGTGATCCCGATGGGGAAGTTGTGCAAGCTCGATTACATGAAAATCCTCAACCGGATGAAGGACAAACAGGATGGTAAATATATCGAGGTCACGGCAATTACTCCGACTCCGTTGGGCGAGGGCAAGACAACGACGGTTCTGGGGTTGATGGAGGGCTTGGGCAAGAGAGGCAAGAATGTTGGCGGTTGTCTGCGTCAGCCCTCGGGAGGTCCGACAATGAATGTCAAGGGTACGGCCGCGGGAGGAGGAAAGGCGCTGCTCATTCCGATGACGGAATTTTCCCTGGGCCTCACCGGAGACATCAATGATATCGCCAATTCCCACAACCTGGCGATGGTCGCGCTCAATGCCCGGATGCAGCACGAAAGAAATTATGACGATGCGGAACTTGCGAAAAGAAACCTGAAGCGGCTGGACATCGATCCCAATAATGTTCAGATTGGCTGGGTTATCGATTTTTGCGCTCAGGGTCTCCGCAATATCATTATGGGACTCGGCGGAAAGATGGACGGCTATCTCATGCAGTCCCGCTTTGGCATTACCGTAAGTTCCGAGCTTATGGCCATTCTCGCGATTGCCCGTGATCTGAGGGATCTCCGGGAAAGAATCGGCAATATGATCGTTGCCTATGACAAAAAGGGCAACCCCGTTACCGCCGAGCAGCTCGAAGTCGCCGGTGCGATGACCGCGTGGATGCGCAACACGCTCAATCCCACGTTGATGAGCACCGTGGAGTTCCAGCCCTGCATGGTCCACGCCGGTCCGTTTGCCAACATCGCCGTTGGTCAGTCTTCGGTGATCGGCGATCGTATCGGTCTGAAGATGTTCGATTACCATGTGACCGAAAGCGGCTTTGCCGCCGATATCGGCTTCGAGAAGTTCTGGAATGTGAAATGCCGGGCAAGCGGTCTGGTTCCCAATGTTTCGGTTTTGACCGCCACGGTCAGGGCACTGAAGATGCACGGCGGTGGTCCCACCGTGGTTGCCGGCCGGCCGCTTCCCGAGGAGTACACAAAGGAGAATCTCGCCCTTCTGGAAAAGGGTCTCGAGAACATGACGCACCTGATCGGGGTTATCAAGAAGTCGGGAATCAATCCGGTGGTTTGTGTAAATTCGTTCCATACAGATACCAAGGAAGAGGTTGCCCTGGTGCGCAAGTATGCGGAGAAGGCCGGCGCCCGCTGCGCCTTGTCCGAGCACTGGCTCAAAGGCGGCGACGGCGCGCTGGAACTGGCCGACGCAGTGATCGATGCCTGTAAGGACAAGGTCGATTTCAAGTATCTCTATCCGCTGGAAATGCCGCTTCGGCAGAGGGTTGAGCTAATCGCCAAGGAGGTGTACGGGGCTGACGGAGTCTCCTGGGCGCCGGAGGCCGAGGCCAAGGCGAAGAAGTTCGAAGCCGATCCCTCGTTGAAGGATTTCAGCACGATGATGGTCAAGACCCATCTGAGTCTTACCCATGACCCGACGAAGAAAGGCGTACCGAAGGGCTGGACGCTACCGATCCGCGATGTCCTGATCTTTGCCGGTGCCAAGTTCCTCTGTCCGATGGCCGGCACCATCAGCCTTATGCCGGGGACCAGTTCCGATCCCGCTTACCGGAGAGTTGATGTTGATGTGGAAACGGGAAAGGTAAGGGGTTTGTTCTAAGAAAAGAAGGGGGGCGCGGGGAACCGTGCCCCTCTTTCAGATTGATGTTAATGCAGGGAAAAGAGTTGTTTTATGGATAAGCGCAAGATTACCTTCAGCCCCAGCGGCATCGAGATAAAGGTTGACGATGGGGAGAATCTGCTCCAGGCTGCTATGGAGGCGGGCATTCATGTCAACGCCTCCTGCGGCGGCAATGGCGCCTGCGGGAAATGCCGGGTAAAGGTAATCGGCGGCAAAGTCGAATCCCCGCTTAGTTCGATGCTGCCGCATGAGGATTACATTGCCGGTTATCGTCTTGCCTGCCTCTCCACGATTCGCGAGGACGTCGAAGTTGAGATTCCGCTTGAGTCTCAGGTTGATAAATCGGTGTTGGTGAAGGAAGGTCAGAAATTTGATCAACCCTATCTGTTGTCTCCCAAGGATATATTCCAGCTTGTTCAAGGGTGGGAGGTTGAACCAACCGTTTTCAAACGATATGTGACAATGGATCCGCCGACGAAGAGCGATAACGCCAGCGACCTGACCCGCTTGATCAATGCGATAAAGAAACAGCATGATATCAGAGGCGTATCTACGGATTTTCGGCTGATCATGAAACTCAGCCAGCTGCTTCGTGACGCCAACTGGAAGGTTACCGTTACCCTCGTGCAGACCCGCAGGGGGTATAAATTGATCAATGCCGAGCAGGGGGACCGCACCCAGCAGAATTATTCGATAGTCGTCGATATCGGGACGACGACTATCTTCGGTCAGCTTCTCGATCTCAATCAAAATGTCAAGGCAGCCTGCGCCGATGGCGCCTGTGACGGGGCTAAGCTTTTCGCCCTGGCAGAGGGTTCCGACTACAATCCCCAGATAAGCTACGGAGAGGACGTAATAACCCGCATTGTCTATTCCCAGAAGCCGGGGGGGCTAAAGAAGTTGCAGGAAGTGGTGGTTGAATCGATAAACAATATTATCGAGGAGTTATTGACGACAAGCGGTGTGGATGTCTCTCTGGTTTCCCATCTTGTTGTTGCGGCCAACACCACCATGACGCAGCTTTTTCTGGGGCTGGATCCGAAATATCTCCGACTTGCCCCTTACGTTCCGACGGCAAACCTGATTCCGCCGATGCGGGCCGTGCATCTGGGCATAAAACTTGGGGATCATGTCCACGTCTACATCTTCCCCTGCGTTGCAAGCTATGTCGGTGGCGACATTGTTGCCGGAGTGCTGGGCTCCGGGATATTCCAGCGGCCGGAATTGACCCTTTACATGGATATCGGGACGAATGGCGAGATTGTTGTCGGGAACAAGGACTGGCTGGCCAGCGATTCGTGTTCGGCAGGCCCCGCCTTCGAGGGCGCGGGCATCAAGTTCGGAATGCGGGCCACGCGCGGCGCTATCGAAGAGGTAAGCATTAATCCCAACAATTATGAACCGATGATTCTCACAATCGGACGGGTGAAGCCGATCGGCATCTGCGGGTCGGGTTTGATCGATGCCGTGGCCCAGCTTATCAAGACGGGAATTATCGACCAGTCGGGGAAGTTCTACCATGATCTGCCGACGGAACGGGTAAGAAAGGGGGCTGACGGGTACGAGTATGTTCTGGCTTTTCAGAAGGATACCCGTCTGAACGACGATATAGCCCTGACGGAGATAGATGTCGAGAACCTGATCCGGACCAAGGGATCGATTTATGCCGGCTGCAAGGTGCTTCTGCAGAGCGTCGGGCTTGCTTTCAAGGATCTTGACCGGGTTATTATCGCCGGCGGGTTCGGTCGTCATCTCAATCTGGAGAAGGCGATGTTCATCGGTCTTCTGCCGGAAATGGAAATGGACAAATTCACCTTTGTCGGGAATGGTTCCCTGCTGGGCGCCCGTCTCCTTTCCTTCTCCAAGGAACTTCTGAAGGAAACCGAACGAATAGCCTTGATGATGACCAATATAGAGTTGAGTAATTATCCCAGCTACATGGATGAATTTGTGGCCGCCTTGTTTCTGCCGCACACGGATGTTACCGCCTTTCCGAATGTCATGAAACGTCTGCCGGCAAGAAGAGGAGGGGAGAACGGTAAATGAGTTTTACAATTGCTGTTTCCGGCAAGGGAGGTACGGGAAAGACGACATTTGCCGGGATGATTCTAAGATATATTCTCGAAAATAGAAAAGGGGCCGTTCTGGCGGTGGACGCGGACGCCAACACTAATCTCAATGAGGTACTGGGCGTGGATGTCCAGACGACGATCGGCGACATGCGGGAAATGATGAAGACGGATGTCCCCGTAGGGATGACGAAAGATGTCTGGTTTGAATATCAGATACAACAATCCCTGACTGAAGCCAAAGGTTTTGATCTGCTGGCGATGGGCCGTCCGGAGGGTTCCGGCTGCTATTGCGCGGCCAACAGCGTCGCGCGGATGTGCGTTGATGTGCTGACGAAGAACTACTCCTATGTCGTTATCGACAATGAGGCAGGTATGGAGCATTTCAGCCGGCTGGCGACCAGGGACGTCGATCTGCTGTTCATCCTTTCAGATTCTAGCCGCCGGGGAATATTGACGGCCGCGCGGATTCTGGAAATCATTAAGGAACTAAAGCTTACCATCAAAAAGTCACTACTTGTTTTGAGTCGTGTCGACGGAGAGATAGGCGCGGATACCACCGCAGAAATTGAGAAGAACGGGCTTGAATTAGCCGGCGTTATCCCGAGGGATGAAGAGATTTACCACTTTGACCGCAATGGGAAGCCGACATTTCAGCTTCCCGCCGAAAATCCGGCGCTTCGCGAGGCATGGCGTATTTTTGACCAGTATATAAAATGAAAAATGCCTGAGCTGCCTGCCGGAGATTTTGGAGAAGCTATTTTTTCTTGCAAAATTGGCCATATGCGGGTATGCGGTCCAAGGATGCATGGTCGATGGCAACAGGCAGTGGGAAGGCAAATTAAAAATCGCATTAAGTTAGTATAGTTGAGTTTTTTTATTTATAAGGCGGCAAGGGTTGCTGCGGGAATAGATGATAAATCGGCAGGTAATTATAAGTTGTAAGGATTCTTTAGAAAGGAGGAGCTTGAATGTCTCAACAACTTGAGGAGAAGGTTTCTTTCGATGGCAGCAAGGTGATGGTGCTGGGGGCGGATTATGAGCCCGGCAAGCCTGAGAAAAAGTATGATTGGCGGGCGGAGCTGAAGAACAGGGAAGAGATGCTGGCGTATCTCAAAGTAGGGGTTCGTTGACGGACGGTTTTTTAGATCCCTGTTGTTATATCCAAAGCATTATATCCGGTCTGACCTTGATCGTTAGGGGTCAACCGATAAAGGAGGAAGAAGAACATGGCATTTGCAATACCCAAAGTAGAATATACTGGCAAGATCAAGGAAATTACCCTGGGGAAAGGGCTCAAGGCGGTTAAGGTCGGGCAGGAAGATTCGTATCCCTTCCATCTTTTTGAAGGGGCGATGCCCAATGTTCCCAAAATCGCTATAGAGGTTTATGACACGCCGCCGGAGGAGTGGGCGGCTGCGGCCCTCGAACCCTACAAGGATGTCGTGAGCGATCCGATTGCCTGGGCAAGGAAGGCGATCGATGTATATGGCGCCGATATGGTTGCCCTGCAGCTTGCGAGCACCGATCCCAACGGTCTCAACGCCACCGCTGAAGAGGGTGCGGCTACGGCAAAGAAGGTTGCCTCTGCCGTTGATGTCCCTGTGATTGTTTATGGAAGCGCCAATATGGAAAAAGACGCAGAAGTGCTGCGCAAGGTCTCTGAAACCTGCGAGGGGATGAATCTCATTCTCGGTCCGGTTCAGGATCAAAATTACAAGCAGATCGGCGCCGGCGCCATTGCCTATCAGCACACCGCATCCGCCAATACCCCGATTGACATAAATCTTGCCAAACAGTTGAATATTCTGCTCGGCAACCTCGGCGTCCAGGATCAGCAGCTCATTATTGATCCGACGACTGGCGGGCTCGGTTACGGCATTGAGTACACGTATTCCGTTATTGAAAGAATCCGTATAGCTGCTCTGTCTCAGCAGGATGAAAGATTGCAGTTTCCGATGATCTGCAATTTGGCCAAGGAGGTATGGAAAACCAAAGAGGCCAAGACTGAAGATTCCGAATTGATGGGCAAAAGCTCCAAGCGGGGGATTGTCATGGAGGCTGTTACCGCGATTCTTCTTGCCCTGGCAGGTGCGGACGTACTGGTTATGCGGCACCCGGAGGCCATCAGGGTTGTCAGAGAAATGGTCGCTGATTTAACAACATAAAAAGAAGGCTGTCCTGAAGGGTGGCGTATGTGAGGAGGAGAAAATGACAGAGGTGTTCGAAAAGAGTATCGAACCGGCATCGCTGAAGATGATCGATAAAGCGATTGCCGATCAGGTTAATACGGTTTTTGACCGGGCGGCCGCTCTAAAGCCCTGCCCGATAGGTTCGGCAGGCGATTGCTGCAAGGTATGCGCGATGGGGCCGTGCCGTGTTCCGGCGCCGAAGGACAAGACCAAACCGAGGCCTACGGGACTTTGTGGCGCGACCGCCGAGACGATTTCCGCGCGTAATTTTGCCCGCATGGTGGCCGGCGGCGCGGCTGCCCACTCCGACCATGGCCGGGGCGAAGCGGAGATGTTTCTGATGGCTGCCAAGGGAGAGGTTTCCGAATTCAAGGTAAAAGACGAGCAGAAACTCTACCAGGTTGCTATGGATCTGGGGGTTGAGATCGGCGAGAGGTCGGTTCGCGATATTGCCATCGAGGTAGGGGAGAAGGCGGTTGCCGAGTTTGGCCGCCAGCATGGCGAGATTGCATTTGCCCAGAGGGCCCCGGAAAAGAGAAAAGAGCTGTGGAGAAAACTGGGGATCGTGCCGAGGGGCATCGATCGCGAGATCGCGGAGACCATGCATCGGACAACCATGGGCGTCGATCAGGACTACAAACACATCATGCTGCAGGCGGCCCGCACCGCCCTTGGCGATGGCTGGGGCGGTTCGATGATCGGCACGGATCTTCAGGACATCATGCTGGGTGACCCGGTTCCGATCGCCGGTGAGATCAATCTCGGCGTTTTGAAGCCGGATTATGTCAATGTTATTGTTCACGGCCATGAGCCCCTTCTGCCGGAGGTGATGGTTGTTCTTGCCAAAGACCCGGAGATTCAGAAAGCGGCTGAGTCTGTGGGCGCCAAAGGTGTCAATCTGGCCGGGATTTGCTGCACCGCCAACGAGATTCTGATGCGCCACGGCGTTCCGATTGCCGGGAATTTTCTCCAGCAGGAACTGGCGCTTGTAACCGGCGCCGTCGAACTGATGACGGTGGACGTGCAGTGCATTATGCAGGCGCTGGTGCCGGTTGCGGCCCATTACCATACGAAGCTTGTGACAACTTCCCCCAAGGCGAAGATCGAGGGCGCCCTGCACATGGAGTTTGACGACCGCAATGCCTCCACTGTCGCCAGGGAAATGTTGATGATGGCTATCCAGAATTTCAAGAACAGAAAACCGGAACGTGTTAACATCCCGGCAGAAAAAAGCGACCAGGTTGTAGGTTTTACTCATGAGACGATCAATTACCTGCTGGGTGGCATGTTCCGCGCTTCCTACCATCCGTTGAACGAAAATATAATCAACGGCCGGATCCGCGGGGTCGCGGGAGTGGTGGGTTGCAGCAATGCTCGTACCGCCCATAACAAGGCCAATCTGGAACTGATCAAGGAACTGATCAAAAACGATGTGCTTGTCCTGGTTACCGGCTGTGCGGCCCATGTCGCCGGGGAAGCCGGTCTGCTGAGACCTGAAGCGGCGCAGGAATTCGCCGGCGCCGGTCTTGCGTCTGTCTGCGAGGCGGTGGGCATTCCGCCGGTACTGCATATGGGTTCCTGCGTTGACAACAGCAGAATTCTGGTAGCGGCGACTGCGATGGTCAAGGCCGGCGGATTGGGCAACGACCTGAGCGATCTTCCGGCGGCCGGTGCGGCGCTGGAGTGGATGAGTGAAAAGGCCATTTCGATCGGCGAGTATTTTGTCGCTTCCGGCGTTTACACGGTATTCGGGGTTACTTGGCCGACAGTCGGTTCCGAGGAGTTTACCAAATTCCTCTTTGAGGATTACGAAGACATATTGAAGGCTAAGTGGGGCTTTGAACCGGATCCTCTCAAAGCGGCCCAGTTGATGATTGCGCATATAGACAAAAAGAGGGCAGCCCTCGGCATCGACAAGGCGAGGGAGCGGGTGCTCTTCGATATGGCAAAACGCCGCGATCTGGATGCCGCGTAGATTTTGGCGGCTTCTATAAAGTGGGCAAGGCTTAAGGGAAGATGAATGTTGGATTGTCCCGACCTTGATTTTCCCCGCGTCTTTAAAGAGATTTTGAAAAATCTTACGATTTGGAAGGAGGATTTAACGTGTCTAAAATAATTGCAGCCGCAGCCATACGAGGGGCTCATAAAATAGTGGAGAGAGCGGAGCGGGACTATCAGATGGCGCTCGAGAAATGGGGGCCGGATCATGAGGTTGGTTTTCCCGATACCGCCTATTATCTGCCGACGATTTATGCCATCCTCGGCATTCCCGTCCAGAAGATGGCGGACGTAAAACAGGTTTTGGACCGCTGCCGCGCCTTGTTGCCGCCCCTGGTCAAAGAAAAAAACCCGCTTCCGTACCTTGCGCCGGCGCTGGACGCTGGGATGGCGACATTCTTCGCCGAAGAGATTATCGAAGCGATTCGTTATCTGGAGATGCCCGATTTTTACACTAAACAGGAAGATGTGCTCCCCGACAACATCTGGCTCGGGGCAGCCAACGATGTCATCTTCCGCAAGCGGGGCGTCGAGTTCGTTGACGGAACCGCCCCGGGTTTTGCCGCCATTGTAGGGGCGGCGCCCACGCCGGAGATTGCGGCGAAAATCGCCATCGAGCTGCAGGAGAAAAACCTGTACATCTTTATGGCCGCCGAGAACAACGGCGTACGTTTTTCGGAGCAGCTCGTCGAGGCGGGTGTTCAGATCGGCTGGCCGACGCGTCTGGTATCCTACGGGCCGGACATTACCGCGGCCGTTTTTGCAATCGGCTTTGCCTGCCGCGTTGCCATGTCGTTCGGCGGAGTCAAACCCGGCGATTTCCGCAGGAACCTTTTGTACAACAAAGACCGCACATTCGCCTTTGTCATGCCGATGGGGTTTGTCAGCGATGAGTGGTATGCCAATGCCGCCGGCGCGGTGAACTTTGGCTTCCCGACCATTGCCGATACGCCGATTCCGGAGATTTTGCCTACAGGCGTCTGTACCTATGAACATGTCGTTTCCAATATTCCCCATGAGCATATTGTTCAGAAGGCCATCGAGGTCAGAGGCCTCAAGGTCAATGTGACTTCTGTGCCGATCCCCCTCTCCTATGGACCGGCGTTCGAGGGCGAGCGGGTGCGCGGCGAAGATATCTTCCTCGAGATGGGTGGCGGTCGCACCCATGCCGTTGAGTTCGTTACGTCCAAACGGCTCGACGAAGTGGAGGATGGCAAGATAGAGGTTATCGGTCCTGACGTTGACTCCATCAAGGAGACGCCGGGCAGACTGCCGCTTGCCATGGTAGTGGAGGTTGCAGGTCGGAAGATGCAGGATGACTTCGAGCCGATCCTGGAGAGGCAGGTTCACCACCTGATCAACTACGCACAGGGCATCATGCACATCGGCCAGCGGGATATAGCCTGGGTGCGCATCGGAAAGAGCGCGATTCAAAAGGGGTTCAAGCTTGCCGATCTCGGCAAGATTCTGCATGCGAAATTTCATCAGGATTTCGGAGCCATTTTCGATAAGGCCCAGGTCAAAATCATCACCGACAACAAAATGGTCGAGGAAATGCTGGCCCTGGCAAGAGAAACCTATGCAAAGAGGGATAAGCGGATCGAGGGGATGACCGATGAAACAACCGATCCGTTTTACTCCTGCACCCTTTGTCAGTCTTTTGCCCCCAACCACGTCTGTATTGTTTCCCCGGAAAGAACGGGTCTTTGCGGCGCTTACAACTGGATGGACTGCAAGGCGTCCAACGAGATCAACCCAACCGGCCCCAACCAGCCGGTGCCTAAGGGAGAGGTGCTTGATGAAAGACTGGGACAGTGGGTCGGTACCAACTCCTTTGCCGTTCAGTCGTCGCATGGCAATTATGAAAAGGTGAGCATGTACAGCATGATGCAGGATCCAATGACGACCTGCGGCTGCTGTGAGTGTCTCGCGGCGGTGCTTCCCAGCTGTAACGGTTTTATGACGGTAAACCGCGATTATATGGGGATGACCCCCTGCGGCATGAAGTTTTCGACACTGGCCGGATCGGCCGGAGGCGGGACGCAGACGCCGGGATTCCTGGGTCACAGCAAGTACAATATCATTCAGCGAAAATTTCTCTCGGCGGATGGCGGCCTTGCGAGAATGGTCTGGATGCCGAAAATTTATAAGGACGAGTTTTATGACCGCCTGAAGGCGCGCGGCGAAGAGATGGGAATACCCAATTTTGTTGATATGATCGCCGATGAGACCGTGGGCACTACGGAAGAGGAAATTTTACCGTTCCTTGAGGAAAAGGGGCACCCGGCGCTGTCCATGCCTTCGGTATTGGAACTCTAAGGGCAAAGACGGGTAAGGGCGGGGGGAGGCGGAAGCATGGATGTTTTCCGTTCCGCCCGCCGCAGATAGATGACAGTAGCACTCAATAACGAGCAAAGAGAGAGGAGTAAGGATTATGGCTCTTACAGGGATTCAGATATTCAAGTTGCTGCCGAAAACAAATTGCAAGGAGTGTGGGGTTCCCACCTGCTTGGCGTTTGCCATGAACCTGGCGGCCGGGAAGGCGGAGCTGAGCGCGTGCCCTTATATTTCAGATGATGCGAGGGCGCAGTTGTCGGAGGCATCCGCGCCGCCCATTCGTCCCATTACGATGGGGGAAGGGGACAACAAGCTTACAGTCGGCGGAGAAACCGTGCTGTTCCGCCATGAAAAGACCTTCGTGAACAAGACAGGTCTGGGCGTGCTGATCACCGACGCCATGGCCGAATCCGCTGTGGCTGAAAGGATCGGCAAGTTCAATTCACTGAGATACGAGTGGATTGGGTTGATCTTGCGGGCCGAGCTGATTGCGATCAAGAATGTCTCGGGAGATGCGGCCAAATTCGCGGCCCTGGCAAAAAGGGTGATCGATCAGACCGATGCTGTTCCGGTGCTGATGAGCGACAGCGTAGACGCAATGAAGGCGGCGTTGGCGGTTTCCGCCCAGCGTCGGCCGGTTATTTACGCGGCGACCGAACAGAATTTTGCGGCGATGGCGGCTCTGGCGAAGGAGTTCAAATGTCCGCTGACTGCGAAATCCGACAACCTCAACAGCCTGTCCGAATTGACGGACAAGATAGTTGCTGCCGAGGTAAAGGACATCGTCCTGGACAGCGGCGCCCGGACTGTCCGGAGAGTCTTCGAAGACATGGTATTCTTGCGCAGGGCCGCGTTAGTTCAGAAAAACCGTTCACTCGGTTTTTCGCCGATAGCGTTTCCCTGCGAGATGACGGATGATCCTCTTAAGGAGTCGGTCATTGCCGCGATGCTGATCGCCAAATATGCCGGGATGGTAATCCTTTCCGATTTCCAGGGCGAGGGTCTTTTCCCGCTTCTGGTCGAACGGCTCAATCTCTTTACCGATCCGCAGCGTCCGATGATGATGAAGCAAGGTATCTATCCCATTGGCAATCCGACCGAGGATTCCCCGGTTACCATCACCACCAATTTTGCCCTTACCTATTTTATCGTTTCCGGCGAGATCGAGGCCAGCCGCGTTCCGACCTGGCTTCTGGTCATGGATACCGAAGGTCTTTCGGTTCTTACCGCCTGGGCTGCCGGAAAGTTTGTCGGCGATGCGATGGGGGTCTTTATCAAGAAGTGTGGAATTCTGGACAAGATCAAACATCGCAAAATCATTATCCCCGGTTATGTCGCTTCTGTAAGCGGCGATCTGGAAGAGGAGCTGGGAGCGGAGTGGGAGGTCAAGATTGGCCCGCGCGAGGCCGCGCACCTGTCCGCGTTCCTGAAGCTGGAAATTGCCGGTTAACGAAAACAATAACTACGGAATCAGCCGTATAAAAACAAAAGGAGGAAGAGTCTATGATTCGCATTGGTGAGAATCTGAATATTATAGGGAAGGTGACAGGGACGGCGATGAAGGAACGGGATCCGGAGCCGATCCGCAAGATGGCGATCGACGAGGAGAAGGCCGGAGTCGATTATATCGATATCAATCTGGGGCCGGCAAGGAAAGACCCCGCGGAAATGGCGGAATGGATCGTGAAGACGGTTCAGGAAGTGACCGATCTTCCCCTTTACATTGACACCATCAATCCCGAGGCGATCGAAGCGGGACTTAAGGCTTACCAAAACAGAAGAGGCAAGGCCGTCATCAATTCGGTAATGGCCCGTCCGGAAAGCTACGATGTCAAAATGCCGCTTGCCAAGAAATATGACGCCGGGATTGTTGCCCTGCTCTGGGGTCCCGCGGGAATGCCCCGGGATGCGGAAGAGCGCGGCGCCTTGGCGGCGGAGCTGATGCAGAAGGCCGAACAGTACGGGATTGCCAATGAAGATGTCTGGATTGACCCGATTGTCACCCCCTGCAATACCCCCATCAGCAATGTGCAGGTGCCGGCAGTTGTGGAGTTCATGAAGATGTTTCTGGACCTTCAGGAGATGGCGCCCGGCTTGAGATCAACCTGCGGCGTCTCAAACGTCTCCAACGGGGCGCCCAACCATTTGCGCCCGATACTGAATCAGACTTATATTGCGATGTTAAGACGCTATGGGATGTCCAGCGCCATCCTTGACGCATTCGACGAGGGGATGAAGAATTTTGCCGCAGGCAGCCGGCCGGATCTTGAGGCGATCATCTACAAAGCTATGGATAAGGAACCCATCGATCGGGCCTCCCTTACCAAAGAGCAGCTCGATTATGTAAAAACAGCGGAAGTTCTCTGCGCCTACAAGCTCTACTCCGATGATTGGCTGGACCTGTAGGATTGGTCGTAAAAATTCAAGCCCCTGCGGGCGATAATACATGGGGATTATAAACAGGTACGGGCGAATTTTGTGTTCGCCCGTACTCTTTAATAAGTGATCCTAATTTTTGTTTGGGGGAAAAATGGAAAATAAATTTAAGGAAGCCCTGCTCGACAAGTCTGTATTTTCCGTTACCTGGGAGCTTGTTCCGGGTCGGGGCGCCAGAGAGAAGGCTCAGGAGACGATCTTTGCCAACGCCGCCGCGGCGGCAAAGAATGAGAAGATTCACGGGCTGACGATTACCGACAATCCCGGTGGCAATCCCGCGATTTCCGCTGAATTTCTGGGCGCAGAGATCGTTCGCCTGGGCATTGAACCGCTGGTGCACTTTACCTGCAAGGACAAAAACCGCAATCAGATGGAGGGGCTCCTGCACGGTTTGACCCGCGCCGAGGTGCGCAATCTGCTGATCATGACCGGCGATTATCCGGTAAGTGGTTTTTATGGGCGTCCCAAACCGGTCTTCGATTTCGACCCGGTGCAGACGCTCAAGATGGTGAGCGAGCTCAATGCGGGATTAGAGGTTGGGACGGCAGCCAAACCGGCACAGCTTCAAAAAACAGACTTCTTCAAGGGTTGCGCCGTTTCCCCGTTTAAAAGGGATGAGGCGGAGCAGCTGGTTCAGTATTATAAACTGAAGAAAAAAGTCGAGGCCGGCGCTGATTTTATCGTTCCCCAACTGGGTTACGATATGCGCAAGTTTCATGAACTGCTCCAGTTTGTCCGTCAACAGGGCTGGAACATTCCGATAATGGGGAATATTTACATTCTTCCCTTTGGCGCCGGGAGGGCGATGAGTCAGAACTTTGTGCCTGGTTGCGTTGTCACAAAGGAATTACTTGCCGAACTCGAAAAGGAGAAGGATGCCGCCGACAAGGGCAAGGGCGCCCGTCTGGAGCGGGCGGCGAAGATGTTCGCCTGCTTCAAGGGCATGGGTTACGATGGCGTCCATATCGGCGGCCATGGTGTCCCCATTGGTGATGTCGAGTTTATCATCGGCCGGGGAGAAGAGCTTGCCCCCAACTGGCATGATTTCGTCAGGGAGTTTGATGTCCCTCAGCCGGGGGGCTTTTACTACTATGAAAAAGACGAAAAGACGGGGCTCAACACCGCCAAGCCGACGGTTCGCGAAAACAGGCCGCTCGATGCGGAGATCCCCTTCAGTTACAGCTTCAGCCGAACGATGCACAAATTGATGTTTGAACCAGGCAAGAAGTTATTCGGAGCGATGCAGTCGCTTATGAAAGCGGTGGACGGCACAGGGTCAGAACATTGTTTTTCGAAGTTCGAGCATCTGACCAAGGTTTGTATTTTTGACTGTGAAAACTGCGGTGACTGTGCCCTTATGGATACTGCATATCTCTGTCCGATGAGCCAGTGTCCGAAAAAACAGCGGAACGGTGCCTGCGGCGGCTCCTTCGAAGGATGGTGCGAGGTTTATCCCAACGAAAGAAAGTGCGTCTGGGTGCAGGCTTATGCGCGGCTCAAGAAACACGGCGAGGAACAGAGCATCAGGGACACCTATGTCCCGCCCTGTAACTGGGATTTCTACCAGACATCTTCCTGGCTGAACTTCTACCTTGGCCGCGACCATGTCGGCAAACGGCTCAAGGTACCATTTGTCCCGAAGAAAAAGAAATAAATCTGACAGACAGTTAGAACAGAAAAGGCCCGTCACTGACGGGCCTTTTCTGTTCTATAAACAACTTATCTGCGCTATTTTTTAGCGGGGGCGCCTGCGAGTTCCTGAAGGGAGGCAGCCCATTTGTCGGCCAGCCCCTTCAATTCATCCGCCTTTGCCTTGGCGCCGGCAGCGTCGGTTGCTGCCATGTCCTTGGCCGCTTTCAGGTTTTCCCCGAATGCCTTGGCATCCGCCGTCAGGGCCGCCTTCTTCGCCTTCAGTTTCTTCCCGAGTTTGGCGGCGTCGGCTTCAACGGCCTTCCAGGCTTCTTCGGCGGCGGTCAAGGCAGTATTGGCTTCGGCGACAGCGGCGGCCGCGGCGGCAGCCTTGCCGGCCTCAACGGCGCCAGCGGCTTTTTCGAAAGCCGCCTTCGCATCTATGTAAGCCTGCTTGGCCTCTTTATATTTTTTGTCTTTTACCTGGGCGTCTGCGGTTTCCTTCAGCTTGTTGGCCTCGCCCAATTCTGCAACAGCGTACTTGTCTGCTCCGGCAGCGACCGCGGCTTCCATGGCCGCCTGGGCGGCTTTCTGCTCCGCCTCCGGTGGTTTTGCGCAACCGCTGAACAAAAAGAGCAGCCCAACAACAATTAATAATGATGCCGTGTTCCTGAAATGTTTCATGTCTTCCTCCATTAGAATATAAAATTTGTTCCCTTCGGAACCCGGACCCTTATGATAAAATTTTGCCGGGCTGTCAAGACCCATTTGCAAAAAAAAATCAAAAATTATTGTACGCCCGCAAGGGTGACGGTTTATTTATTTTTTGCCGGGAGACGTCGGCTGATCACCCTTAATGCCGCGGCAATCTCCTGGCTGCGGAAGAAAAAGGCGGCGATGAAAAAGGCGGCAGCGCCGACCACGACGCACAGAGAAAGGTAGAGCAGTCTTGCGTTGAAGGGGTTCGCCACACTCCAGGGGTAGATGAAATCGATAGAAAGTATGACCCCCAGCATGACGAGTGTGGATAATCCTGTTCTGGCGATGGAAAGAAAAAAATCACGATCGAGAAACGCGCCCAGGCGGATTCTCAGAATAACCCAGAGCATCGCTACATTGACCATCGAGGCTAGCGAAGTTGCCAGGGCGAGGCCCGCGTGCTTGAGGGGGAACATCAGGGTGAGACTCAAAAGCGCGTTGACGATCAGAGCGACAATTGCGGCTTTCATCGGCGATTTTGTGTCCTGGAGTGAGTAATGCGCCGCGACGATAATGCGAATAACGGAGAAAGCGGGAAGGCCGATGCTGTAGCAGAGCAATGCCCGGGAAGTTTCGATTGCCGAATTGAGCGTGAATTCCCCCCTTTCAAAAAGCACCGAGATAATCGGAATGCGCAACGCGATCAGCGCGAAGGTTGCGGGAATCGTGATAAAAAGGAGAAGCCGCAGCGAAAAGGAGAGAGTTTTTTTCAACTGTTCGAATTGGCCACGCGCCACCTGTTCCGAGAAGCTGGGCAGGGTTGCCGTACCTACGGCGATCGCGAAGACCCCAAGCGGGAGTTCAACAATTCTATCCGCATAGTAAAGAAAGGAGACGCTGCCCGTGGGCAAAAGCGAGGCCAGGATTGTTCCGATAAAGATGTTTATCTGATAGATGGCGGCGCCGAAGAAGGCGGGAATCATCAATGTGGCTACCCGTTTCAGGCCCGGGTGGCGGAGGTGAAAATCGGGCTGCAGTTTTATCCCCATCCGCCGCAAAAACGGAATCTGCAATGCCAGTTGCAAGACTCCGCCGATAACGACTCCGGCGGCCAGCGCTATTATCGGGGGCTGGAAAAGATTGCGAAAAAACAGGGCGGCCAGAATGATGGAAATGTTCAGGATCACAGGGGCGATAGCCGGTGCTGCAAAATGGCGCAGGGAATTGAGGATGCCCATGCAAAGCGCGACCAGGGAGATGAAAAAGATATATGGGAACATCAGCCTGGTCAGGTAAACTGTCAGATCATAGCGGGGCGGCGATTTGACGAAGCCTGGCGCCATTGCCGTTACGATCAGCGGGGAAAAGATGATCCCGGCAAGCGAGACAAGAACCAGCAGGATCGACAGGGCGGTGAAGGCAACGTTGGCAAGTTTCAGCGCATCTTCACGGTTTTTGTTCTTGAGGTAATCGGTAAATACCGGGACAAATGATACAGTCAGCGATCCCTCGGCAAGGAGGCGGCGCAGGAGGTTCGGGATTCTGAAGGCGACAAAGAAGGCATCCGTTGCCAGGCCGGCACCGAAGAGACCGGCGACTATCACGTCCCGGAGAAATCCGAAGAGACGGGAAAGCAGCGTTGCCATTCCCACAACGCCCGCCGCCCGGACAACCTGTGAATTTTCGGAACCGGTCTTGTCAGACATGGGAAAAAATCCTGAAAAAGATTTAATAGCCGTTCCACGGAGACAGCGGAATTAATCCCTTGCTCCGGCGGCCGGCAGTTTCTCCAGAAGAGCGGCTATTTCACCGACGTTCCTGTCGGCAATCAGGATCGTTTTTGTTCGGGAGATATGGCCGCCGGTAATTGTAACCTGCCGTTTCTTGACTCCGAAAAAATCAGCGATCACCCGGATGCATTCTTCATTTGCCTTTCCATCCACCGGGGGCGCCGTTATCCGGAGCTTGAGGGTGTCATCCTGAATGCCGGCAAGCTCCGAGCGGGAGGCCCGTGGGACGACCCGAACGCGGAAAATAACGCCGTCGTCGGTTTGATGCAAGGGGATCATAAGGGCTTCGTCAGCGCAAATAGCTGGAAAGTTGCAGCAGACTGGAAACCAGGAAACTCTGCAGAAAGACGATCCCCAGCAGGATAATCAGAGGGGAAAAGTCCATCCCCCCGCCCCGTATGGGAATTCGGCGCCGGATGGGCGCCATAACCGGTTCCGTGAGCTGATAGAGAAGGCGGACGAGCGGATTGTAG